>Ga0065701_1012715_pt1 | contig 16453 bp, 15 predicted proteins | sample Biomet1_FD_59088 | JGI IMG/M metagenome (GOLD analysis project Ga0065701, IMG submission 59088) | Microbial communities from bioreactor (seeded with anoxic lake sediment) at LBNL, California, USA - Biofuel metagenome 1 version 3... | ecosystem: Engineered > Bioreactor > Anaerobic > Unclassified ...
GGCGCGCGCTTCCGGCTGGTGTTCCCCATGCCGATGGCGGCGTAACGGCGCTTGCCGGGGGCTGCTGCTTTTTGTTGCCGCGCCCCCCTGCGAATGTGCGGACGGTTCATCCTCGGAACGCTTATCATAGCGCCTGAAAGCCGGTTCGTTTCCGGCTGCGCCTTCCTCATCAACGAACCGATTTCAATGCGTCGGCGTGCACGTTCAAATCAGGCGGCTGGGTTCCAGTAGGCATGGAAGTGAGCGTTCAGCATGGTCCGCCGCGTTGACATCTCCACCAAGCTACCATAAACGCTTAACGCAAAAGAACTCTGGAGTACCTTCCCTGGGCCAATATCTCTCGCCGCATCTTGGCGCGGCGGAGGGGCGAATTTGCCCGAATCACGAGGAGAGCGCATGCGTCAACAGCCGCCGAATGCACCTGTGGCATTGGCCATCGCAATTTCAGCGGCTGCGGGCGGTTTCATGCGCAACGTCAAGGAACTGCTGCTTCTGCTGCCATTGGCGGCCTGCTATGTGCTCATCAGCCGTTTGAATCCGACCCTGGCTCCGCAACTTCCATCGTTGTTGTTTTTCATGGTGGGCTTTGTCGTCCTCCCGGCCATCGGCTTGGGACGGCTGCTGGTCCGGCTCCCGCTCACACCGGCGGAGGGCTTGGCTCTTGGTTCGCCAGCGGCCATGGCCTTGCTGTTCGGACTGGCTTACGCCACGGCCGCGTTTCATCTGCCCGGGCTCATCTGGGCTCAGCCGGCCATCGGCGGGGTTGCCTGCCTCGTGGCCTGGGTCCGTGCACGGCGCAAGGCAGTGGGCCAGACCCCGACCCAAATGCCTTTGGGCGACCTGTTGCTCACCGGTGCCGGGCTGGCCGCAGGATTGGCGTTGTGCGTGCCGGATATCGTCGCCACTTCCGTGCCTGGCCCTGGGGTCGCCCTGAACTATTACATCGATGACGTAGGACATGCCTCCTATGTGTTTGCCGCCCTGCGCGCGATGGAACATGGGTTGCCTGTCTGGGATCCGCTCGTCGCGGGGACTACCCTGTCCTACCACCTCTTGTTCCATTTTTGCTACGCCGCCTGCTTTCAGGTGACAGGCGCACATCCCCTCGATCAAGTGATGTTGCTCTGGCCGCCCGCGTTGTGGCTGCTTTTGGTCGGCGCAATAGTGACGGGTTGCCGCAAGCTGGCAGGATTCACCCTGCTTGAGACCGCGATTGTCCTCGTTCTGACGATATTCAGCAGCGGCTGGGGCTTCAATTCCACGCCCGCAGTCCAGCTTTTCAGTTATCAGCACACGTTCTTTATGAGCTTGCCTGCAGTGTTTCTGTTCGTCACGGCCCTGTATGGCTACCTTACTGGCCGGAGGACGCGCCTGTTAGCCGTGCACACGGCGGTGAGTTTTTTAGTCTGCTCCGCGACCAAGGCCATCTTGATGCCTGTGCTGCCCTTGGCACTGCTGCCTGTGCTTGTCCTGCGCTTTGTCCGGCGGCAAGTCCGCCGCCCGGAGCTTGTGCTCGTCGGTCTGTGCCTAACGGCAGCCGTGGCGCTTAAGCTAAGCCTGTATCGCGACACGGCGCGTGCGGTCCTGCAATTGCCAGCCCTGGGCAAACTTCTTATGGGCGTGCTCAGTTGCCTGGGCGAGGTCGGTCTTGCGCTCGGGGCCTATTTCGCATTTACGGCCTTTGCTGCGGACGCCAACCCAGTGCTGCGCCGCAAGCTTGACCGCGACGGACAGTATTACCTGTTCTGCCTAACGTATGTCTTGGTCAGTGTTGTGTTGCTCAAAACGTTCAATTTTATAGGCGGGGATTTTTATTTTTACTGGTACGCGCGGGTGCTTGTGCTGTTGGCCTTCGCCCCAGTGGCGGCACATGTCTTTACTTGGCGCACGCCTAAATTCGCCCCGGCCTTAATCGTATTGCTGCTGTTAGGCCTTGGAATGACGGTTTGGTCCATGTTTTTCTTCACGCAGACAAAAGGTTTGCCAGAGGATATGAGCGCCAAGGTGCTGGACCAGGATGAACGCGACGGACTACGCTGGGCTGCGGCGCACCTGGACCGTCGGAAGAGTTTTTTCACCAATAAGGACAGCTACTTGTCTTCATATCTTGGAACGTACATCCACTCTGATATGTATGACTACCTTGGGCTAAGCGGTCTGCAGGGTTATGCCTGGAGCACGAGTTGGCTGTCGGAGCCCGCCCTGAGCATGGCTCGAGGTCGGGCACAGGGCCAGCGGGCTTTTTTTGAAGCGGCTACGCCTGAAGCTAGAGCCGCTGTCCTGGCGGAACTCGATGTCGACTATTATTTTCAGTGCGTGCGCCTGACCCCTCCGGGCTTTGTTGTGCCACCCTGCCTGCGCGAGGTCCACCGCACGCCTTCGCTGGTCATCTATGAGAATACCTGCCGCGCCCATGGCCCGGACGCTGCTCATGCGAATAAGGAGCTTGCCTCATGACCCAGATCGACGGCATTGCAACCACCGACTCAAGACCGGAGGCCTCTGCGGAGCGCTTACAAACCTTGTTGGAGGCGCCCTGCGTGGTGCGTTTGTCCCGGCGCAAGGGGCGTTTCACCGCTTGCATTCCCGAAATGGGCATCTTGGTCAGTGCCGCCACAGCAGACCTGGCTCACGATGAAGCCTTGAGCCTGCGCGAGGCGCGCATCCGTGAGTTTGCCGCCGAGGGCATGTTGGAGGAATTGCCAACGCTCGGAGTTGCCCAGGCGTGTGCCCCGGCGCAGGAGAGCCTCCTGTCTCGGCTCAAGGTCTTCCTCATCAAGGCTGCGGTGGTGATGGCCCTGTTCTTGTACATGCTGAACAGCATAAGCTCGGGCTTGCGTGATTCCGGCTATATTCTGGAGAAAAGGCTTCAGGGGTTGGCCAACTGGACCCCCGACAAGGTGGAGTGGCACCGGGAACGTGCGCAGATGATCGCGGAGAAGTTGGGGCCGACTATTCGGGAATTGATGGTGATGTTTGACCGCGCGCCCCAACGGGCGGGGGCTCAGGATAACGGCACGGCCGGCCAGAGTGCCGGAGCGCAGTGAGCTTGGCTTTCGAGCCGCAGAGAGTGACTGGGGCAAAGCCCCGCCGCCGCCATCAGATTTTTTTCGCCGTCCAGGCGGTTTTGTCAGCGGTGTTGGCGTATACGGCACTGCATTCCCTTGACTGGATGGTTTTAGGTCACATGGCAGCCCGCCAAGGCTATATTTTTTTTGTCGTATCTTGGCTGTTGTATCTGTTCATCACCCTGCTTTACACCCTGCGCTGGCAAGAGGTGCTGCGGGCCATGGGACATGCCGAGGGGTTCAGGCTTCTGGTGCGGCAGGTCTTTGTGGGCGTTTTCTTTAACAGCTTTACGCCATCAATGGTGGGTCAGGACGCCTCGAAGACATATTATCTTGGACGCGACATTGGTTACGTGTCCGCCGGGGTCTCCGTGCTGGTGGACAAGATTATCGGGTTGGGCGCTCTCACTGTGCTCGGCGTCGCGTTCATTCCGTTGCTGGGCTTGCGTGGTGCGCTTTTTCAAGGCGCCTTTATGGTTTCGCTCCTCATCGTTTTGGTCTGCGCGCTGGCGCTTTTTTGCCCGCGGCTGCACGTTGAGAGGCTCATTCCCACATTTTTTTCCAGGCGGCCTCTGGGGAAAAAGATCGTGGAACTCACTTTGCGCACCAAAAGCTTGGTCGAGGGCGCTGTGACTCTGCGTGTGCTTGTCGTAGGCCTGACTGTAGTTCTGGTCGCCGTAGCCGTTCAAGCAATGATTTATTCTTGGTACCTGAAGGCGGCCACGGGCTCCTCACCATCCTTCTGCAGCCTGTGTGCAGTGCTTTGCCTTGTGGCCTCTGTGGTCAGCGTGCCGGTGTCCGTAAACGGCATCGGCGTGCGCGAGCAGGCCCATGCGCTACTTCTGATGGCTCTGGGCGTTCCGCTGGAGGCTGCGATGGGGCTGTCGTTGCTGCAGTATGTATTCATCCTGACCCAAAGCCTGATTGGCTGGTTTTTTTGGCTCACTCGCTCGAGCAAGGGCGCTTCCCCAAATCCGCAGAGTTCCGGGTCCGTCTAGCACGTTCGACAGCGTCGTGTCGCTGCTGTATGGCGCAACAGCGGTTATTTGTCGCTGTTGTTCGTCTGCGCTGTGCGCTCTGCGTTTTCTTCCGGGGCGTCACGGAACATTAAAAGCAACTCGCGCGCAACTGGCCTGAATCGCTCTGCAAAAGCATGAGCCTGGCGTCGCTGCGATTCCATCTTTTCAGGCGTCCAACTGCACACGGCATTAATGTTATTCTCCAAGGCCTTGCCTGTGGCATTGAGTCCCTGGCCAATGAGCGCCAACGTGCTGAGAATCAACAGCATGATCACAGACGCCTTGATGAGAAAAGGTTTAAGTCGCACAAGCGCTCCCGCGGCAGGGTGCGCGATCTCAGCTGTGCTGGATAGCCAGGACAGGATGCCTTCAGCGGCGAACTGGCGCAGGCGTATTTCTCGCTGGGCCATAAGCTCTGCGTAAACGGTTTTGAGTTCCTTGCCACTGACTGAGAGGCCCAATTCCGCGAGGTACAGGGTGAATTCCCCCTCTTTTTGCCGTAGGCGCATTTCGCAAGGGGCGTCGAGCATTGATGCGAGAGCCTTGTTCGCGCCATCCTGGTTCGGTTCTGCGGGTGGGGAGGCTATGCTGTTTGCTGCGGAGTTTGTGTCATGGCTCATTATGAATCTCCTTCTGGCGATTTCGAAACGGAATTTTTCTGCATGGTGCTAGCCTTGCCAGCCGCGTACCGAAGGCATCCGTTCGGGAATGCGGATGTTTGTCGTCGACTTGTTGTTGAACTCATAAATCGAACGCACGCGCTCATACAGGCCTCTCAATGCCCAATTCTTTTCGCTGTAAGCCATGCAGTCGTCCCATCGCTGGAGAAGTTCGCGTGAGTCGGCTGACAATGGCTTTTCTGGGGTTCTGTCTGCCCAGGTCAAGAGGAACGCGTCTCCTTTGCGCCAGATGACCCTGAAGTTGCGGGCCAAGGACTCCGGCGCGAACAGAGGCGAGTAAATGAGGAGGTCGAAAAACGGCTTTGTCATGTCTAGCAGGAAATAGTTGAGCTGCTGTTCCTCGAGGCATGCCCGAGCCTGATCCGCCGGGGCGAACATGGCCACGTGCCATTTTCCACGCAGTGAAAAGCTGATGTCAGTCTCCAGCGGCGCGTAGGGGGCCATGCTCTCGGTGGATGACGCGACGTGCAGCAGACGCACGCGTGCGTTGCCTGTGATTTCGCGGATTTCGGTCGCTGGAGGCCAAAGGGCTCCCAATCGTGTATATTGTTGGCCAATGCTATACTGCCCTATGAGGAACGCCTGGGCTGCATCGCGATCAGCCTGAGACAACCGTTGCGGCACTGTAGCCAAGCAGTTTGCGGCCAGCACCAGAGCGAAACACCCGGCAAGAAGTGCACCCCGGCGGGGATGCTGCAAGGGCCCGCAAAGTAGCAACTGCCAGAACAGCAGGGTTAGCACTGTTGTGGGCAGCAGGGCAAAGCCGGTGAAGCGCTGGTAGCTTACCCCCTGTCGGGTGACAAGGCCCACAGTTAGGATGGCGGCAGCAAAAAGCAGGCAGGGGAGCGCAATTTCACCAAAGCGGCGCAACGTTGCAGACAGGCCTGCGTTGGCTGGACGCAGGCCCAGTGCTCCGACCAAGGCCGCAGTTGCCAGCACATGAAGTTGGAAAAGTCCGGTAATCTGGGCGAATTTGAAGAGAGCTGCATAGTTGCGAAATTTGAACAGAGCTTTTATGTCGGGTCCTGTCAGCTTGCCTGCGTCGCCAGAGCCTTGGTCCAGCAGCACCATCATATACGGGCTGACCCAGCGGGAAAAACGCTCCAGATCAACGTGGCTCCAAAACAAACGGAAGGGGTTGATTTCCGCCATGCCAGTGAAGCTATAATTCAGGATGAAGGTGATTCCAAGCCCACAGCAAAGCCCAGCGGTAAGAAGAGCAAGCCCTGGTGCGGCCTTGCGTCGTGACCGCACGAAGAAAGCAAACAGAGTTAGGCCGGCGCAAAGCGGCAGCGTGACGGCAAAGGCGGAGGGTGCGTTGAGAATGCATCCTGCTCCCAGCATTGCACAAACAGTCAACATCCTCCAACCCTCGCCAACGAATCCCGGAGCCTTCTGCCACAGACGGGAACACAACCACAACAACCCGGCCAGATTGCCCAGCATGACGATGTGATCTTTCTGGTGGAAGACAAAATCCGCGTTTGTCAGGAATGCCGAATGGAAGGCGATAAGACCGGCCAAGGCAAGATGTCTTGGTAATAAAGGCGCGCACAAAAGAGCATACACACATAGCCCCGCGACGGCGAGAAAGACGCCGGAAACGATCTGCGGGGCCAGAGGATCGGAAAGTAGGCCTGCGGCGAAGAACAGACCCTCGGTCTTGGTGTAGTAGAAATGATACCACAGATTGCTGCCCTCTGCCGGCAGGGTTGTTCCGCTGGTGAGCACTTGCGCCAGGTAGGGAAAATAATGAAGAAAAACGTCGGTGGTGCCGCCAGGCACAAGAGCGTTGATGGCAAAGTCAGCCAGCATGACCGTTGCGGCCAGCAGGAGAAGCGCCCACAGCAGCAAAGTTCCGGCTGCGGCATACGTCCCTCCGCGCAAGGCTTCCCGCAGCCGGGGCCCGGCGGCGATCCATGCCCAGGCCCGGCAAAGCAGGCGCCCAAAGCGCGGAGCTGTGATGAGCAATACGGAGGCGTGTACGCCCACGGCCAGAGGCCAACGTAAGAGGCTCAACAGGCCTAAAGTATACCAGAAACAACCCAACAGTGTTCCGCCGACAAAGAAGTCCAGAATGACCCGATCCAGACCAGTTATGCACTCGGTTTGGTGAGCGCCAGCGTCCAGTGCTTCCGCCTTTTCTCCTGCGGCTTGAATTCCAAGCCCCTGCGTGACAACACCGCCCAACCCGAGGCAACTCCAGAAGATCATGAGTCCCAATGTCAAACGGGCGGCATTATAACTTAAAGCCAGAGGCTGTGGGATATCAAAAAAGCGCGTGTGGTAGACATCTGCCAGGCGGAAAAAGGTTACCATAGCCGCAAAAACCGCCAGAAGTATAACTGTCGCGCTAACCAGCCAAATTACGCCGCCTGCCGGGCGATGCATGTGGGCAGAAGCAGCGGATCGTGACCCAAGGCCCTGCGCACGACTCATGGATGCACTCCTCTCAGAGAAAAAATCAGTTCAAGGTTGATCAATTTCATGGAATTTATAAGAATTATGGGCATTTGAATCAAGTTGCCTGGTGAGATCAATAACAGTGCCTCCGCTTCGTTCCCGACACCCGGTCAATGCACGTAACACAGCAAATCAACATGCAAAAAATGCAAAGAGTACAGTTTGTTAGCCAATGTTCTCTGTATGCCATCTTGACGTTGTGCGTCAACAGTATGAATGGTTTTGAAATTAGGCTCATGAACGAATAATGTCTCAACCAAGGCATATGCCGCCAACCCTTGGTCATTTTGTATAAGCATTATGGGAACGCCTCCGGCCAAGGATGCTAGGAATGAGTTCAGGCGTCGCTTTGCCGGATCCAGAGAGTGCGAAGGAGCTGAGCGCTACGCGGGGGTTTGTCAACGCGCTCAGCGGCTTGACACGTTGACGCTGGATGACATAGACACTCGCCTTACAGTCATTCATTAGAGACTAAGTATTGGCGGGAGGATTCATGCGGCCAGCATTATGGTGTCTGGGTTTATTCGTCTCTGCCTTCACTCTCCACCTCATCCTTTGGCGCATAAAACGTCCCTTTGCTCAACGCGCTGCGTTGCTGCGTATTTTTGGCGTTGTTTTCCTCCTGTTTTTGGTGGCCGCCATTGCCGCGCCGCTGCTCACCTTTTGGGAATGCATACATGTTGCCATCTGCTATGTGCCCTTCTCGCTCTCCTATATTGTTCTGTACTCGGCCATTGAGGCTGACAGTCCTTCCTTAACGGTAGTTAAATTCGTAGCTGCGGCAGGTCCGGCTGGGAGGGACTATAATGACTTTAAACGGGTCATTAATGACACCACCTTGGTCGAGGCGCGCGTTAAGGCCATGATTGACGAGGGGATGGCTGTGCGTGAGGGGCGCTCACTGGGCATCACCCCGAAAGGCCTCGGCATGGCGCGTTTTTTCTTTGCCGCAGCCAAACTGCTCAACCTCAATCCTGGTGGTTGAAATGAACTCCGTCCAACTGGTGCTTGCTCCTGTGCTGGCTGCTGGGGCAGATGTGGCCATCCACCTGCTGCTCTCACATGTGTTGCCGCGTGGTGCGCAGCGCAAGGCTATTTTGCTGGCCTTTGCGGCTGGGCTGGTTGTTCTGGGCCTTGTCACGTTGTCTGGCCTGTCAAGTGGTTCTTTTGATTCTGGAGAAGGTCTTGCCTATTGTGCATTGAATTTGGCCGCGTACTGGGGGATCGCTTTCGGGTACTTTGGATTTGTAAACCTTAACATTGCATCCTTGCGTATCCGCATCCTCAAAGAGCTTTTGGCGAGCCCGGAACACAAATTAGACAGGGACCTCCTTCTTGCCCGTTATGACGCCAAAGCGGTTTTGGACAAACGGCTGGAACGTTTGTTGGAGGCGCAACAACTTGAGCAGCGCAATGGCCGTTATTATCCTTGCCGACATACATTTCTTTATTTAGCGCGCATCATGGACTGCCTCAAATGGGTTATCCTGGGGCCTAAAGCTGTGCAAAACTTCCGGAAAGAATAATATAAGGCAACATCTCTGTTTTACTGAAGGCCCGTAACCCTCATTCCTCGGTTCTGGTAAACTGCGCGTGCTTTGTGTATAGCGAACGTTGCCACAAAGGCAGAGACGATTCGGGCTGCTACATGCGGTAGATATGTTCTATAGACGCAAAACAAACGTTATTGGAGTTTGACATGGAAGATAATCAGAGCACAACAGAAAATTTGCTGAAGATGTATGCTAAGCAAGATTTGATTACTTCGGCAAACTACTGGCTGCTGTATCTGCTTTCGGCCTTTCGGACAGCCCCGCGGAACGCTCGCGTTCTTGATTGTGGGTGTGCCTTGGGCGTCTTCATCACCTTTTTGAAGCGGCGCGGCTTCGCACACGTTGAAGGGTTCGACGCTTCGCCGGAGATGGTCGAAGCGGGGCGGGCAATAACCGGGTGCGAAATCAAGATTGCCGATATCCTTGACCTGGACAGGCACTATGAGCCAGCCAGCTTTGATATCGTCTCTGTCTCAAACATCTTGCATCATGTTACGGACATCAAGAGTTGGGGAGTCATCTTTGCGGGGATCAGGCACATACTGTCGCCCAACGGTCTGCTGGTGATCCGAGAACCGAAGCGTACGCTAATCTATAGGACGCTGGAGTGGCTTTCCGCGCATCCGGCCTGTTATGTCGGCCCGTTGAAATTCCGCCTGCAGTCAATTATCGAGGAACGGGCCTACCTGGACTATTTCTTTTCGCATTGGTATGCCGCCCACGTCGAACTTCTTAAAACTCATGGCTTTGAAATCATTAGTGAAGGCACGTCGATGGGTGAGCAAGTCTTGAGTTGCCGCCGGGGTTAGGTCGCCGCTGGGCTCGAAAACCATGCCACAGATGCCGGGTGACAATCCCGACGAACGTGTGCGCTCCGCCAAACCTTTACAGAGACCGATGCTTTTGATTGTACACGAGCATTGGCGATGAGTCTGGCAAGGGGGGCTATTCTTTTCAGCGCCGGAGCAGATATTGCGGCCTCTTTCCCCGACCGTTGGGCAACCCGCTTGGCCTGATCCGAAATCGACGTGCGGCCTGTGTCCGCTGATCTCGACTTCTTCGTGACTATTCGTCATCTCGTCTTTTTTGTGTTTTTTGCGCTTGCAGAACGGCTCCACGGCTTTATGCCATTCCGGGCAACGCGTACTTTCGCTGGGCAGTGCGCCTGCGCGTCCGTTTGCACGTTCCGACTCCGTGCTGGTCTGGCGCTCGGCAGTGCCATGCAGGAGTGTCCCAGGGCCAGGGCTGCGGCTCAACCGTTTGTCTTGTTCTGCCCTTCCCCTACGCGAGACACACCGACTGGTAGTCTTGTCTATTCCTAATAGGTTTTGCTTCGGCAGCTAGCGGTTCTGCTGGCTGTGGGGCGTTGGTGGGGTGGCTGTCGCTTGGTGGAATCGCCCAAGGGTTGGCTGAGCGTTTGAACTGCGCCGTTTGTGCAGCCAAGTGGGAGAAAAGGGAAAACGAAAAAGGCGGTCAGGATTTCTCCTAACCGCCTGTATTTGCTGGCGTCCCCAAGGGGGTTCGAACCCCTGTTGCCGGCGTGAGAGGCCAGTGTCGCCTCTATGTCACCCCACCATCCCTTTGATATTACACGTGCATCAGGAGCACCAAAGGCATCAAAAGCACCACGAACTGTGTCCCGGTTGTGTCCATTGAAATCTATGTCTGAAGCTCGTCGGCGGCAAAGAGGCTTTGGCTGCAGCAACCGGTGAACTGGCTTCTATCTGGTCGATTGTTACCACTGCACTTTCCACATGCCGCCGCCAGTGCATGTGCCGCAATGGTGGAGGCTCTGCCAGTCGGAACGCCCCTCCAGCTTCGCGATACCTTTCTTTGCCTTGTCGCCCTTATGGGATGGTTGCCACTGATTGTGGCCACAATCATTCGTATGCTTCATTATGTCATGCGTTGGCGCGGCGTGGCGTTTCTTGTAAAATCGTGTCTCCCCCGACTTCGGTTCTGTGGCCTCGACCTCGCACTCGTCTCCGCCAGGCGCGATTTCCCCCTCGGCCTTGGCATCCTCGGCGGCACCCTTTGCGACAAGGTGAGCCTTGAATGCGAGGTTGTCGGCTTCTAATGACCGCATTTGTTCCTGGAGATCCTCGGCTTGATTCCGTGCCAGCGTCAGTTCCTGGCGTAGCAGATCGTTTTCTTTTGCATAGCTGTCTGCAAGCTCTTCGAACCCTGCCAGAGACGTCGCTTGTTGACGAAGCTCGGTGAACCCCCGGCGATTGTGGGCCTCGCGGATTTCGTCGATCTCGCGCGGCCTGGTAACGCTGAGTGCAGATGCGCGAAAGAGAAGGCCACGAAGTTGTCGCCGGAATAGCTCCCGCGTCTCTTTGGGATCCCCTTCTCTCGAACGCAATCGCTCGGCCGTCCACAAAGGGTGCTGGAACTTGTCCTGGCCCAAGTCGAAACGGGGCCAGTACAGCCGGACTGCCCCGTGGTAACAGCACCAATCGCGCCCGAGTGCGTCTGTCAATGCCCAGGACGCATCCTCATCCAGCACGCAGACATTTGCGAGGCCAACCAAGTCATACCCGAGTGTCTTGTCGAGATCAGGCAAGGCGAGTTCGCCATATCTTTTGCTGATGGCGACGATCGGGACTGACCGATCCGCATATTGGATATCGTGGACAAGCGTTTCGCCCGCATCGAAGCCCGTTATGGACTTGGTCTGGTTAAGCATCGACGCGCCGTGAAACCAGCGGCCAGGCAACTGTATCAGGTCGCGAACTATCTTCGGGCAACGCTGGTCAAGAGTTGCTGGCATGACCTGGGCCGTAATCCAGCCGGTCTCGAGAGTGATGTAGACCGAGACCGTGTCCCTGCCTGTGATGATAGAAAGACTGGCCAAGAAGCGCCGTCCTCCTGGCGCATCCTCCTGAAGGTCGAACGTCCACAACGTTCGCTCGCCGTCAACGGCCTCTTGGATTTTGAAGGTGCCTGCACTTCCGTCTGGGGGCCGATAAGTGCCCGTCGCACCGATGCTTGACGCTCCCTTCGAACGTAGCCAGCTCTCGACTTGAGTCTTGAGGCGGTTGGCTTCTGCAGCCCGAGCTTCGGGCCACTCCATGTCGTCACGTCGCTCCAGGAGGTAGGCGGCTACTTTTTGCACTCTGCAACCCTCACGTTTCAGGCCGTGTCCACCCAACGTCTGTGTTCAACGGCTCGACATTTTTATTTTTGAATATAGATTCTTTCCACGGTATGCGTCAACATCAGACTGCGTAATCAGCCCCCGCCAAAACTGGAGATCTCCCCCACCGGTGTGCCACCATCCTCTGTTGTGCAGAAAACGACAGCCAGGAAGGTGGTCATCATGGGTCTTCCCCTCGCCTATTTTGAAGAGTTCAGGCGGCATTTTGAGCTTTACCCGGGGCGTATCCTCGTGAAAGCGGCGAAAGATGCCCCGGCACATCGCGTGTCGTCGGCGCAGGTTGCGGAATATCCGTATATTGTTTTGAATCCCGGGCNTTATGCCTGGGTGCATGTCGATGTCGACCTGCCNCGCATGCCTGNCCCTGCGCCNGGCGAGACCCCGGCGCAGGCTTTCCGGCGCGTTGCGTTCGACCCTGCCGCATACGACGAACTGAACCTGCCGCACCCCGCCTTCGCTGTCCTCACAGGCAGAGGGTACCACCTGCTCTGGCCGCTCAAATGCCCACTCCCTCCGGAACCGACACCCGAATCAACGCGATACTATTATGACGCACGCCGTCGCCTCGTGCGCGCCCTTGGCGGTGACCTCGCGTGTGCAGTCCAACTCGTCGCGGCAAGGAATCCATTCTTCCCGGGGAACATTGCCGTCCGTTACGCGAGCGGCCCGTGTACGCTCGGAGACCTGCGCCAGGAAGCCACGCCGCAGGACGCTCCGTTTTGGCGCGCGCTTGAGTACGAAGAGGGCATGCGGAACTGTGCGAGCTTTCGTGCCGCGCTCGCGCACTTTCATGGGCAGGCCGGTGTTTCGAAGGATGAGGTCGTGAACTGGCTTGAGGCGTATCAGGCAGAGACGGGCGAGGAGCCTTTGTCTGGCGCGGAGAACAAGCGCATTGCGAAGTCCGTCATCAAAAACGGCTGGCGCTACAAGACCCGCGATGAGCGGAATTATGGCGTCATGGGGCTTCCCTCTTTGAAGGGGACCGGTCTGCCAGCGGAAGAGATGTGTGTAGAGATTCGGTCACGCCAGGCTGCAGGCGGGCGCTACAGCGCCGGGATGCGTGCGAAGAAATGCGCGGAGTCGATTGCCGGTGCGCTTGACGCCCTGGCGGCGGCCGGCCGCAAGGCAACTGGCCAAGCTATCGCGGATGAGGCTGGAGTGGACATCCGCACCGTGCGGCGACTGCTCACCATCCATGACGGCAGTGTCGCCTGGAAGAAAGAACGCCGACCCAAATCCGAGGGGTGAGTCAAGTGATCGTCGGTTAACAGGATATGTCGGCTGTTTTTCGGGGTCGCTGGGGCTGGGGCGAGATCCAGGGCTGTGGCATGTGCCTTTTGTCTTCGTTTCAGGGCTGTTGGCCTCTCGGCTGTTCCATGGTGAGATATAGAAAGAGAAACCCATCGAGCCCGTGCATGGCCCACAGCCGCCCGGACGCAAGGAGCAAGCCCCGTATTGTCACCCTTCTCCTCTAATCAATGTCGTTGGCCAGGATGAAAAAGCCGTCCACGCGCCCATTCTCCCCGAAGTATATCTCAATCCAGCGCTGAACCCGGCTGGCTATAAAGCCTTGAGGGAACTCTCCCGGCCGCACAGGTCAATACGAGGCGTAGCCGATGGTGCGCCGACCGGTGACCCGATGCGGCTCACCGGGCAAGGTCACAACTTCTCCGCGGCGCGCCCTCGCAGGCCTACATGTCGTATAGCTTCCGCACGTGGTACGCGCTCACCCGCCCATCCACGAACCGGATGTCCATAAAGTGCTGGACTCCACCTGGCTTGGCCTGTGTCTCCTTGGGCCACTTCCAGCGGGTGACGAGCAGCTCGGCCGGAAGCTCCATGTCGGCGATGACTCCATAGAAATAGGCGTCCTTCTCTTTCCAGATGGGAGCGCCCAGGATGCCTTCCACTTCCTTCCGCGTCAGCCCCAGCTGCAGGCCACTCTGCGTGGCNAGCCCNGCNTGNGCGCCGNCCGAGGGGANGAAGCGCTTGAGGTGGGGGCGGTAGTNNTTTGGCAGGACGGCAGGGCTGAAATACACGCTGACGCTCACGACGTAGTCCGGATTGTCCAGGCAGACGCTCCCCATCCCCACGACGACAAGCGTGCTGTCGCCCGGTCGTGTCGAAACGTATCCGAACTCGCGGACGCACCTCAACCCCAGCGGCAAAGGGCGGGCAAGGCCGAAGGCTCTGAAAAGCACTGCTTTCGTGTCGTCGCCGACCCGCAGGACGCCTTCACCCCGCTCGCCAAGGCCGGTCAAAACCAAGTGCCCGGGTTTGAGCAGTCGCTCCACGATGGGCTTGCCCACTTCGGGAGGCAATTTGTCCGGCGGCCGGCCACTCGTCGCGGGCGTGGAGAGCGTGTACTCGCCGTTGCTGAAGGTCACGGACTGCCCTGCCCCGGTGGTCGGCCATAACAGTGGGGCGACGAGTGCGACGAGCAGAAGCAAGCATGGCGCCACGTCATTTCTCAACACGAAGCCACCTCCCGATGTGTTGCCTCAGCGCAATCCGCTGGGGCTTGTCCAGGGCGATGCAGCCCTCGGAGTCGCCATTGCCCTGTCGTTCTGGTTGAGCTGATTTTGCATGCACGTAGAAGCTGTCAGGATTACGGCCCATGGCCCGCACGCGCTTCTCGGTTTCGGGATCCGGCTTGAGCTTGAACGCAGGCTCCGGCCAGCCATTCTTTTCGCGTGTAGCCTTATCGACTTCTTTCTGGATGCGCCAGTTGCCCTGCGGAATAGGGCCGACGCCTTCGACATCTTCTGCGTCCGGGTTGTTCTTGCCTTCCTTTTGGCCAGCATACCCCTTGCCCATATGAGCGCCGTTAAGACCGGTCAAATCCCCGGTCTTCTGCTTGTACCCCAAGTGCGGCTCCTTGGGCGCAGGTGGCGGGGGCGGATATTTGCCCTTTGGCGGCGTCACTTTCCCGCGCACTTCACTGCCGCCAGAAACACCACCTTGACCCGCAGTTCCGAGATACCGCCCATGGTCGTCGTAGGGCTGCTCTTCGCCGCCTCCGCCGGGTTTCGTGCCCACAGATCCCAGGCTCATCCCTGCGGCGGCGTGCTTGCCGTCCTCGCTCACCCAAGTCCAAATCCGCTTGTCCGCGCTTCCTGTCTCCATATATGACCTCCCAAGGTCTTTCAATGGAGTATAATATGGNCTTTATATCGCGTACAAAAATCACCCGTTATTGGCCGGTAAAAGGACAAAAACACCCTATTGACAGGGCACGCTGGAGACAGAAGTCTGGTGCGGCAACCGAACTGGTTTCACCGCACTATACGCTGGCATTGGGGGCTGGAGGATTCCTGGGAAGGTTTTTTACGCTGTCGGCGGTGACGCTGAAGCCAGCAATGCCGCTCTGCGGTTTGTTTCCGCCCGGGAAACAAACCGCAGTCGCGCGTAACACGCAACGAGAGGCCCGAGCAGGCGAACCCCGCGACTTTTAATCGGCGATTTTTTCTGCGTGGGCCTCTGGCGGGCTATTAGACACCTCGGCGGGGCCTGTTTTCCCGAACCTTCTTCGGAGGCGACCCGGGAGGCCCCATGACGATTTTCTGGCCTGGCCGCAGATTTTCCTGGCTGATTGATTCACCTCCCCTGGGGCGTGGCCCCCGACAAATTCCGCCAAGGGGCAACTTTCTTTGCGGGTGCGCTTGAGATCTTCGAAACGGCGATCGTATGCTTTCCGCGCAGTGAGGTCCGCCCCGTTTCAGGCGGGGGCGCACTCCGAGTGGTCATCCTCCAATTGACCGACAAAGAGGAAAAGGCATGCGTGACGTGCCCGTGCCCCCGCCCCCAATTCCTTCACCAGTCCTGCGCCCCCCGGCAGGCGTAGAGCGGTCTTCCCGCCCGCTCGCGACTCGGTGACTTCACACCTGGTCTTGCGTTCACGAGACGAACGCCGGGATGCGTCGAAACATCGACCAGATTGAACGGGCGAATAATGGGAAAGAGTTTGGTCAGTCAGGTGAAGGCCGTTTGGGCCGCGAGTCGGATTCTCCAGCCAGGGCGGAGCCGCTTCCAGGACAAAGTGGCTGCCCGCGACCAGTTTCACCGTGAAGGCGTCGGCGCTACATCGGCACGCATCGCAGACCACACGCCAATCACCAGCTACAGGACATACGACGCGTACAAATCCGTGACGCTTGAGTTCGCCAAGTTCGCGAAGCGCCTCGGCGTCCGGCAAGTGCGCGACCTGCGCCCCGAGCACGCTGAGGCGTTCATTCTGTCGAAGCTTGAAGAGGGCAGGTCATGCAACACGCTCCGCACATACTCTGCCGCGCTCGGAAAGCTCGACGTCGCCCTTTCCATGGCCCCGCGTGCCATGCGGATTTCGGCGGAGGCCCGTCTTTCCCCTGGCCTGGACGCCGTGCGCGCTCAATGCAATGCACTGGCCCCACGCATGGACACGGGCAGGCGGGCCTACTCTGACCCGCAGGGACTCGTCCGTTCCGTGTCCGGGGATGGCTTCCGGCTGGTGGCCCGGTTGCAGCTCGAAGGC
>Ga0065701_1005839_pt1 | contig 16433 bp, 10 predicted proteins | sample Biomet1_FD_59088 | JGI IMG/M metagenome (GOLD analysis project Ga0065701, IMG submission 59088) | Microbial communities from bioreactor (seeded with anoxic lake sediment) at LBNL, California, USA - Biofuel metagenome 1 version 3... | ecosystem: Engineered > Bioreactor > Anaerobic > Unclassified ...
AGACGCTGACCTTCTCCAAGGGAGCGGACAGCGTGGATTTCGCATTGGTCAATCTGATTCAGCCCGGCGACATTGTGGTCACGCAGGACTACGGCCTCGCCGCCATGTGCCTTGCGCGAAACGCTGTGGTAGTGAATCAAGACGGCATGGAGTACACGCCGGACAATATCGACGCGTTGCTTTTGCAGCGCCACACGGCCAAGAAGATTCGCAACGCCGGCGGACGGCTCAAGGGCTTGCCCAAACGGAATCCGGAGCAAGACATGGCGTTTCGGGCAAAGCTGGAAGAACTGCTCAACAGATGACGTGCCCACGTCAATTATCATGTTGGACATAGTGGTGGGAAATCCTTTTCCAAATCACGTCATATTGGATTGCAACTATTCGCGAAAAGGTATATAATTGATAAAAATGCTGAATTACCGGCAAATCCGTCGAAAGACGGCGACGCAAAGCTAAAGGGCCTGTACCGTTGGGATGGCAGATAAGCTTCACGAGACGGCAAAGCCCTGCGCATGGCAGGGCTCTTTTTATATGCGCATATGAGAGGTGGATTATGGATTACATTTCAATCGCCGAAGCCGCAGAAAAATGGGGCATCACCCGCCGCCGTGTGCAGGTACTCTGCGCGCAAAACCGCATTCCGGGCCTGACAAAGTTCGGCAAAGCCTGGGCCATTCCGAAGGATGCCGAGAAGCCAGAGGACGCGAGAAAGGTCAACTCAAAAGCTCACAGCGCTGAGAACTATTATTCGGACATGCAGTAATTTTTAATGACTAACACGGAAATGAGGACAGCTATGGCACCGGGAAGCAGGCAGCCAAAATGGGATATATATGAAGCCGTCATTCTTCTCGACGGTTACCTTGAAGTGCTGCAGGCAAATCAGCCAAAGGCGAAAATTGTAAGGCGCGTTTCTGCGGATTTACGCCGGATGGCAACAAATCGTGGCATCAAAATCGACGATATTTATCGAAACAAAAATGGTATCTCATACCAGATTCAGAGCATGGATTCCGCATACAAAGGCAAGAAGGTATATGTTCCGGCAACAAGACTATTTGAGAAAGCGGTAGAAATGTACCGCACAGGCACGGAGAGATACCTTGAGATACTTGAGGAGGCAAAAAACATGGTCGCGGCCAAACAGAATAACAAAGATGCTTTTTTGGCGTGGGCCGCATCTGTTCTTTCCACTCAGAGGTGCAAATGGGTAGAAGAAAACATCCTGAAGGTGGAGCAGCTTGCTGTTGCAGCTAAGCTGATATTCGGCTCGATATTTGATGTTACAGATATGGCAACACTGGAGGCTATTTATAGGGCTGCCGGGAAGAATAAAATCTTCCAAATCAAAAACAGGAAGCTCATCAAGAACATAAACGACGATTTCAAAGCTTATATGCAATATTGTTCGCAGACACCGGAACAGGCAGAACAAGCGGATGAGACGGAGCCTCCTGCGGTTGAAACTCCGGCAGAGCCTGTGAGTATTGTTACCGCCTCGACGGAGCCGGATAATGGACCTCTTGTCGTTGATTTCGGCAGCGAGGAATCCATGGCATTTACAAAGCCAAGAAGTATTACATTTTTGGGTACAGAGCTTTTGAGGCCTTCCACATGGAAGGATGTGTATGTCAGCACTGTATCCGCTTTATACGAAAACCACCCGGATGTATTCGGCTCTCTGAGTTCTTTTCCGAGTAGCACAAGATTGGAGTTTGGCAAAACAGACGATGCCAGCCGTATGACTGCGCCGAAAGAGATTTCCGAGGAACTTTGCGTAGAAACTAATTTCAGCGCGACGGATTTTATCAAACGGATAAAAATACTTCTCTCCATATGCGGAGTGGCTTATGATGATCTTAAAATTGTATATGAAAGAAGATTCGGAGCCGCGGTATCTAAAAATGCATCGCCAGCAAGTACACCTGCCTCATCTGCTTGTGAGGTCGCGTTCTATTCCTATTTGCAGAATACTGCCAAGCTTGCAGATGGGACCTGCTCCTCGTATGTTTCCTCCATCAGAAGCGCGGAGCGCTATGCTGCAGATAATGGGTATGCGTCCCGTGCACTATTCAGTGAAGACAATGAGACAACAGTAGCAACGGCAGTGAAATTGTACGGCGATTCCGATTTTATCAGATACAACGAACAGCAGCACAATCGTTTCAGTGCCGCCATTAACAAGCTGCTGGAATCAATCGGTGCGGAGATTCCTGAAAAAGTAGTCGCTTCCCATAGTGGTGATAACGGACAGAGCACTGCTCCGGCAGAGGTGAACAGCGAAATAGTCTCGGTGTTGAAACAGCACTATGAGTACGGCTTCAAGTATGATTCCATCAGGGAGCTTATGCGCTTCCGTCAGTTTGCGGATGCAATGGGAATTACTCTCCCGGAAGAGGATGAAATATTTAAGGCTTCTATCCTGTCCTCCGGTGTTGTTATTGATGATAAGGTCTACTGCAAGAGCGATGATATGCCGCAGGAACTTCAGCGCATCGTTGACGATGTTTTCTCCTCCGGCACGGGCATTATTTACTATGAGAGCCTGTTTGAAAGCGAGCAGGAATGGATGGAGTCCCATGTAATCACCTCTTCTGACATGCTCAAAGAGTATCTGCAGAAGAACATCAACGGGTGCTCCTTCTCCAAGAAGTTTATGGTCAAAGGGAGCAGACGCTCTGAAAAGGAAGCTGTCACCAATGAGTTAAAGCGGGTCTGGGGATCGCGTCCGTTGGAGAGCGTGTATAACCTGCACGATCGTCTGCCGTATATCCCGCTGGGCAATATCTGGCGCGTGATTTCCGGGAATGACCTTTTTGTGCTGGCCGCTGAAGGAGAATACCTGTTCATCGACCGTTTCCGTATCACCGAAGATGAGGAAGCGGATATCTTCGACTTTGTGGACGGGGCCTGTGAAGAGAACGGCTTTGCTTCCCTCAGCGATGTCCCGCTGGGCGGCATTGAAGAAGAAAACTACGAGCTGACGCAGCTCGCGATATATAACGCAATCTATAAAAAAGTACTGTCCGGCAAATATCATCTGAACGGAAAAATCCTCACCAAGGAAAAATCCAAGCTGGATGCCGTAATGCTGCTGAAGCAGTACATAAAGGATAAAGACGAATGCACCTTTGATGATCTCGCAGACAAGGTGGTAGAGCTGACCGGAGGCACAAACCGCCAGTACGCATTTCAGGCGCTCTATGATGATATGGTGCGGGTGGACAGAAATCGTTTTGTGGCCAACCGGCTCGTAAACTTTTCTGTGGATGAAATTGACGCCGTGCTGTCCGGATTCATCACCGATAACTTCCGGGCAATTCGGGATGTGACCACCTTTGCCATGTTCCCGCTTTGCGGGCAGAGCTGGAACCACTATCTGCTGGAAAGCTTCTGCTATAAGTACAGCAGGAAATACAGCCTTCATGTGATTCATTTCAACGACAAGAACGCGGGAATCATCGCAGAGAAAGATTTTAATAGGAAATACAACGAAATGCTCGCCATTGCCCTTGCTAGAACCGATGTGGAGCTGTCACCAGAGGTTATCGGGCAGTACCTGTTCAGCACCGGCTATATGGCAAAGATCAAATACGTCAAGCAGAGCGAAATCGCGCAGAGGGCTTCGGCACTACGGAAAGAGAGGTGATGGCATGTATTCCTATACTTTTGATTCGGAGACAGGCGGAATTATACTGAATTCCACTCCTACGAATTTTTCCAAGGAGCCGAGACCCGTTTATGCTACTGAGCTGGACATCCTTGGTTTTGATAAATACTGGGATTACGATAAACAGAACGATGTGCCCTATATGTGGGCGGAGTCCAATATTTACTGGTACAGAGGCGTACAGATTGCCAAGACCAAGGGCGGTGACCTTTATACCGCGCCGGAGCTCCAGCCGGTCAGAGATGAAAGCGGCTCTATACCCTTTAGCAAAGCTGACGGCGTTAAACTGGAGCCGATGGATATAGAAGCCATGTGCGCCGCCAACGAGGACCTGTTGACTGTCATAGAGGATTCCACCGTTAAAAAGATTGTCAAGGAGTACGAAAAGTTCAAGGATAAGCTGGATATCTTCCATGTAGCCTTTTCCGGAGGCAAGGACAGCGCGGTGCTGCTGGACCTCGTGAAAAAAGCATTGCCGAAGGGCAGCTTTGTGGTCATCTTCGGGGACACAGGCATGGAGTTTCCGGATACCTATGAGGCTGTGGAGGAGACGAAAAAGCAGTGTGAATCGGACGGCACTCCCTTCTACATTGCCCGCTCACATTTTGAGCCCAAGGATTCATGGGAGCTGTTCGGACCGCCCGCCAGAGTACTTCGCTGGTGCTGCAGTGTGCACAAGAGCACACCGCAGACTCTGAAAATGAGAGAGATAACCGGCAAGGATGACTATATCGGCATGGACTTTGTCGGTGTTCGAGCCCATGAAAGTTTAGCGAGAAGCAAATATGACTACGAGAATTTTGGGAAAAAACAGAAAGGTCAGTACAGCTTCAATCCTATTTTGGAATGGACATCCGCAGAGATATGGCTGTACATCTTTCTGAATCACCTTAACATAAATGATGCCTACAAAAAGGGCAATTCCCGCGCCGGATGCTTGTTCTGCCCTATGGGTGGAGGAGCCAGCGACTATTTTAGAAGAAATGCGTACACACAGGAGATTGATGAGTATGTGGGGTACATCAAAGAATCCTACCTATCATCAGATCCCAAGAAAGTCAATTCGTACATCACAAACGGCGGCTGGTGCGCAAGAAATAATGGTCGAGATTTAAAAGAAAACAAATTTCGGTGTGTAGAAAATGCAACAAAGGGCTTTATTACAATAACCGTTACAAGCCCCAACGAGGACTGGAAAGAATGGATAAAGACGTTGGGGATGCTCACGAAAACCGACGGCGGTTATACGGTACGCTATGAAGGTGAAGAGATTGCGTTTCAGGTTGAGAACACAGAGAATGGATATATCGTTTCTCTACCCGAAAGGCTATCTGTAGAAAAACCAAAGTTTTCAAGATTATTCAAGCAGGTCTTTCGTAAGGCGGCATACTGTTCGGCATGTAAGGTTTGCGAAACAAACTGCAGAAATGGCTGTATTAAGTTTATCAATGGAAAACTCAGTATAACCAACTGCTTGCACTGCTACCAATGCCATATGATCGAAAGTGGGTGCCTGTTGTTCCATTCACTTCGTCATCCACACGGAGGAGGGAAAAGTATGAAAAGCTTAAACTCGTTTGCTGACCACGCGCCAAAGCGCGATTGGTTGGTTTCATTTTTTGAATTAAAAGAGGACTTCTTTACAGAGCATACACTCGGTCCCATGATGTATGACATGTTCAGAAGATTTCTCAGGGATGCCGGTCTTAATGAGAAAAACCACTTCACTGAATTTGCAGAGTTGATCAGCAACATTGGATGGGAGACGGATACTGCGCTTGGGCTTGTGTTAGTTAATCTTGCAATGGAAAATCCTCAAATTGCTTGGTACATCAACAACATGGATATCGGCTACTTCTATGAACGTAAGCAGATTGAAGAAATGCTAATTTCACTTGAAGTAAAGCCAAAGGATGCAAAGTCTATTGCAAAGGCATATAAGCGTATTGTCGAAACTCCTTTCGGAACGGTTCTCAATTTTGGTTATGTGACCGACGAAGATGATATGGTACGCACCAAGTGCTCCATCAGCGATAGCCGTGTTGTTTTATATGCGCTGTATAAATTTGCTGAGAAGTGCAATCTCGACAAGGAATTCCACGTTTCCTACCTCTACGATGATGATGTAGAGCGGGATGGCATCAGCCCGGTGTGCATTTTCGGACTGTATGAGGAGGAAGAGCTGAAGTCTATTCTGCTGGGCCTCTCCTCCGCATACCCGGAGTTCATCAATGCCACATTCACCAACGATCTGCAGACGATCACGCTGCGGGATAAGACCAGCAACGATGTGCTGAGCCTGTTTAAGGAGGGATTATAAGATGCCGGTACAGAATCTGAAATACTGCGAATACTTTGATGTCAATGAAAAGTATTTCCCTTGCATTGACGAATCCGCCATCAACAGCGGTGCGGCATGGGATACCACCTACCCGCATCAGACCTTCATTGACCTGCTCAACCTGACGGAGAAGATGCTTGGCGGCAATACAAACCGTTCTATCTGGATTCACGGTGCCTACGGCACCGGTAAATCTCAGTGCGCCTATACGCTCAAAAAGCTGCTGGAGGTGCCGGAAAGCGAAGCCAGAGCTTATTGGGACAAGTTTGAGCCACTTAAAAAGAATCCTGTCCTGCTGGAAAAGCTAATCGGTCACAAAACGCAGGGTATTGTGACTGCCTATCGTTATGCTTCCGGCAGCATTACCACACCGCAGCAGCTTTTCTTTGCGGTGCAGGAAAGCATCATGAAAGCTCTGGATGCAAACGAGGTTTCCTACAAGGGTGAAAACTCTCTGAAGGAAAGTGTTATCGCTTGGTTGGAAGATCCGATTCACAATCAGTTTATGGACGCTCTGCTTCAGAAGGTAAAGTGGATGTCCACCTTCTCTCAGTCTTCTGCGGATGAGATTATCAACACCCTGAAAAAGAGCAGCGATGTTTCCTCTCTGATGGATAACATTTTCGGCCTTGCCGCGGAGGAAGGCATTACGGCTCTCGACCTTTCCGCAGATTCTCTCCGGGATTGGATTGTGGATATTATCGATAAAAACAACATCAAGCTCGTTCTTATCTGGGACGAGTTCAGTGACTATTTCCGTCAGAACAGCACATCTCTGGGCGAGTTCCAGAAGATTGTCTCCATCTGTCAGGAAAAGCCATTCTACTTTGTCATCGTTACGCACCCGCTGTCCTCCCTTGCTAAGAAGTATGACAGCGGCGACAAGACCAATCCGTGGTCCGTTGTACAGCAGCGCTTTGACAAGGTGGAAATCACTCTGCCGGACAATATCGCCTTTGACCTTATCGGTCATGCTTTTAATGTGAAGCCTGCAGCGAAAGCAAACTGGGTGCAGATGACCGGAGACCTAAATTCCTCTGTAAATGGTGCCCGTGCCGCAGTAATCAAGGCGGCAAATATCAGCGGTGAAAATGTAATGCGGGATATTCTACCCATTCACCCGATTGCGGCGCTCGTTTTGAAAAATATTGCCTCGGCTTTCCAGTCTAATCAGCGCAGTATGTTCGACTTTATCAAGACACCGAAGGATATGGATGTAAAGGCGTTCCAGTGGTTTATTCAGAACACCAGCCCGCTTTCTGATAGGCCTTTCCTTACTGTGGATATGCTGTGGGACTTCTTCTATGAGAAGGGCAAGGATTACCTGTCCTCCGATATCAAGCTCATTCTGGACACCTTCCCGCAGCAGACACAGCTGAACGATAAAGAGAAAATTGTCCTGAAGACTGTTCTGATTATGCAGTCCATTGACCAGCGTCTGGGCGGTGCTCTGCCGATTCTGAAACCAACGGATCAGAATCTCAGCTACGCATTTGAGGGTGATACTGGCGAGCTGGAATCCTCCTGCAAGAGCATCGCGAAAGCTCTCGTGAAGAAGGGCATCCTGATTGAGAATCCGATTGCGGACGGCAAAAAGGTATATTCCGCTGCTGTTCTCGCAGGTGACGGCGCAAAGATTGAAGCGTTCAAGAAGGATATCCGGGAAAAGCAAGGCACAACTGCCAAACTGGTCTCCGAAGGTACCGCCGTTGCTACAGCGCTCAGCCTGCCTCCTGCGCTGAAGCTCCGCTATGCGTTGGATTTGGAAAGCGGCAAGCTGCCGGTTGTCACCATGTCCGATTTCAAGAAGGCTATGGATGCCCTGAAGAGCAAGGACGTGGACTGGCATTTCTATGCCGTGCTTGCGCTGGCAAAGATCGACGAGGAAGCGCAGAGTTTCCGCACACTGATAAAGAAAACCGTTGCTGACCCTGTATATAAAAACATTGTTGTTATCGACGCTCTGTCCACACCTCTGGGCTTAGAAGCCTTTGAGCAGTATGTGGACTACTCCGCTATGTCTATGTATTACAACGGCAACAACGGACAGCAGTCAAAGGAAAATGCGAAAAAGGCAAAAGATGTACTGGAGCGCGATTGGAAGGACCGCATTCACGACGGACAGTTCATCGTCTTTACCTATGCAAATCAGGATGGTGAAAAAGCTACCGGTGCCAATGCCGTTCATACTATTCTGCAGACGATTGTCCTGAATCGCTTCAAGCATGTGCAGGACTTTACAAAGGGCCTTTCCGAAACGCAGCTGAAGCTCACTACGCCGAAGCCCGTTGCGAAATACGGCATGGGCGTGATGGAGATCAAGGGCCTGATTGCCGGATGCGAAAAGTCCGTTCTGGACAAGTTCTGGAGCAAAAAGGAATACTGGAAGGACGAGGCCCTTGCCGGTGAGCATATCGTCATCATTAAGCAATCCGTTAACAAGATGATTGAAGATGCCTTCAAGAGCAGCGGCAAGATTTCAATTGGCGAGATTTACGATCATTTGGAGACCTCCTTCGGCTTCTCCGTTTGTAACCTGTCCGCTTTCATTACCGGCTTCCTGCTGAAGGAATACAGCACAGAGCCGTATCGTTCCATGGATGCGGAAGGACACCGGGATTCCATGACGCCGGATAAACTTTCTGAAATGATTGGAAACTATATCGGCAAGAGCCCGAAATCGACCTATATCGTCAGCCTGACTGAAGAGGAAAAAGCATTCTATGAGCTTACGGAAAGCGCATGGAGCATTACCGCCAATACCTGCTCTTCGCCGCAGCAGGCTGGGACACTTGTTCTTTCAAAAATGAGGGACCTATCTTATCCTGTTTGGTGTTTGGAGGATTTGGATACCACAGGCGTATTCGACCTCGTCAAGCTTTACATCAAGCTTGTGCAGAGCAAGGGCGATGAAGCGCACGATGTGGCTAACGAAATCGGTAAGATTGCAATTCAGCGTCCGTCATCTGCGCAGAATCTGAAAGCCCTGCTCACTCTTGATAACTGCAAGAAGGGTATGCATATATTCCTTGAGCGGTTTGAGGGCGGTAAGCTGCTGAATGTTGCCAAAGAAATCGGCGCTGAGGATTCTGTGTTGACGGATATCAAGAAGCTGTTCAGCGTTCAGTATTCTGCTCTTTGGATTGGGTCAACCGGTGAGCATGAAATCAGAAAGCTCATAACGGAGTATGAGGTGGTGAAGTCTACCAACATTCTCCTGAATGTCACTGCCCATTCCAAGGATGCCGCATTTAAGGAATGGCGCGAGACTCTGAAGTTTATCGGCTTCTCCTGCGAATCCATCAAGGCAAAAAAGCCTGCGTTGGATAAGTTCTTCTATAACTTGCTTCGCATTGCAAACTATGAGGATATGCTTCCGGAGCATGTGAAGTCATTCCTTGATGAGATGACAAATCATATCGCGGATGTCCGGGAGGTGCTGGATAATCCTCTGGCTGTCTTTATGGATGTATACGCTCCTTATCTGGAGGGTTTTTCTGAGGCAGAGTGTGAGGAAATCAAAAACTCCATCACATCTGAGATGTTTACCGCATCCTCTACGGCAAGCAATGCCACAGTGAAAAAGGCTGCAGGGGACTACAGAAAGAATCAGGTGAAGTCGCAGCTATATAAGCTGTGGAGCGATAAGACCGGAGGAAGCAAAAATCCGCGTGTCTGGTCCGAAAAATACCGCACGCCGATTCTGTGCTGTATGAAGGCCACTCAGTATGCCGAAGCAAAAAAAGCGTTTGGCACACTTAACAGCAGCACGCAAAGCGAAGCAGACATCAAAGAGGCTTTGGCGTTCCTTCAGAAAGCGGACTTCTTTGATGGCATTGCTTCCGCTGATTATCGTAATAAGTGCTTTGCAAAGTGTATCATCGGGGATTACACGAGCCTGATTTCTGATATTGATGCGGTAAGAGACGCATTGGAAGGCACCGGAATCAGCGCCTATGAGTGGAATGACAATCCTTCTATTAGAAGCAAGGTTTCCGGCATGGCGGCTGCCGAATATAACGCAGGCGGCAGCGATAAGGTCGTCGACATCATCGAAGGTATGGATGATGCCGAGCTGAAGAAGTGGCTTACTGACAGTGTCAGAAAGAATATGGATCTTGGAGTAAAAATCATCATTAACAGGGAGGAGTAAGCGATGCTTTGCAGAGAAGTGCAAAATTACCTATCAACTGCAAAAGGGCTGCCGTTTTTCTATATCGTTGGTGATGAGGACTACTGTTCCGTACTGGATGAGTTGAAGCAGGCGGACATCTCCGTTGTGAGAATGAGCGATTTCTGCTTCAAGGACGATAAATTTCCCAGCGTCGATGAGCTGGTGGATTATTTCCGGACCTCCGATGTGGATTACAGAGACAACAAGTTTGTTGTAGTCGGTCTTGGTGAGTATCTTGCGCTTAGAGGACCCGCCATTGCAGATAAGGAGCTCCGCCGGCTGAAGAATACCACCCTTGGAAATGCGAGAGCCATTCTTCTGCTGAGAGGTGTGCCTACGCAGGCTGCAAAAATCATTCGAGATGATAATAAGATGGTGGACCAGCAGAGAGCATATACCTCCGGCAATCCTCTCACAAACATATCCATTACGAATATGCCTGCGGATGTTGGGCTTGTTTCCAAAACCGGTGTGAAGCATCTGCTGCGGGCTATGGAAGACGGTGTTTTCGGAAACATATACGCAAGTACCTCGCTGATGCTTGATAATACACTGTTCCCGCTGTCCATCCTTTTCGGAGCATATTCTGTCGTAAAGCTGCTTGTGGAAGGCTTTACACTTGACAGCGGGCTCGGGACGGAAGAACAGTGGCAGCGGCTGCTGAAGGATCTTAACAAGTGCGGCAAGGACATTAAAGCTGTATTTGATAAGAACGGCATTGACGAAAGAATCGTTGATGATTTGTGTTTGGCAGTTTCCGGTCTTGAGTATCGGAACTGGCTTGTTTTCCTGTATTTCAAATTAAATGCGGAGCAGATACAAAACTCCTACCTGAAGCTTGTGGTTGAGGAAACTCTGAGCTTTGAGGATTTCAAAACCAATCTGATGGTAAAGATTACGGAGCTTTCTCATAAAGACAGGCATTTCAGGCAGTTGTATGATGAGAGAAAAAAGCTGCTTAAGAATTTTCCGGAGGAGGATATTGCCGTCTTTGTGAAGGCAACTGAAATTGATCCGGAAGAGAGCATCTATCGCTTGACCGATAATACACTGTTGGAGAAGAAGACGACTGTTAAATGGGTAGCACGGAATGGCTTTAGCGAAGCCATATCCTATGTGTATCCTGCCCTTGACGCATATCTGAAAAAATATATATTTGACTGCCCTGTACTTGCGGGTGAGCTGACAGAATACTTCGATTCTTATAAGCGGCAGAAGGTTTCAAACCATATTTCGGATGATTTTGTCAAGCTCGTTGAGAAGTATGCATCCGGCATTTCATACGCACAGCTGCCTACAAGGGATAACGCAATCAAGGCCGTCGCAGATAAGAACAGTGTTTACCTGTATTGGATTGACGCGTTAGGCGTGGAATATATGTCTTACATTACAGCCCTTGCAAAGAAAAAGGGCCTGTCGATTCATACGGATATTGTCCGCTCCGATTTGCCGACAATCACATCGATTAATAAACAGTTCTACGAACAGTGGACTGGCGGCAAGAAGTATAAAGAAGAGCAGCTCGACAACATCAAGCACAAGGACAAGGGCGGCTATTTCTTCACGGATGATGAGGACCCGATTCATATCCCGGCAGAGCTTGAGGTAATCGAGAAAGCTCTAAATACCGCTGCGATGGAGCTGGGCATGCATCACTGCAAATCGTTTGTCATCGCAAGCGATCACGGCGCCTCCAGATTGGCTGTTATAAAAAAGCAGGAAGTGCCGTATGAAACCGACACCAAGGGAGAGCACTCCGGACGCTGCTGCAAGGCTTTTGATGGATGTGACGTTCCGTATAAGGTTGAGGATAACGGTTTTATCATTCTTTCCGATTATGGCAGATTCCGCGGCAGCCGCCCTGCCAATGTGGAAGTTCACGGAGGCGCCAGCCTTGAGGAAATCGTCGTACCGGTAATTACGTTGACACTCAAAAAACAGGCAAGTGTTCAGATTGCGGTCATGCGTCCTGATGATATTACTGCGGATAGGCACGACGGTGTTACACTGAATCTGTATATTTCGGATGTGGATTCGCTGGATAACATTAGCCTTGTGGTTGAGGATAAGCCTTATCAGGGCAAGTCGGAAGACGGAATACATTATTCCTTCGGGCTTAAGGAAATTAGGCGGGCAAAGACGAAGCCGTATACAGCCGATGTCTTTGATGGGTCTGATTTGATTGGTAGTATTTCCTTCAAGGTGAAGGGTAAGACTGCTACAGTCAAAGATGATTTTGATTTTGGCGATGAATTCTAAGGAGGAGAACTATGGAGCTTTCCGAAAAGCTAAGAGATAATTTTGACGAGATGGTCGTCTATAAGGATTTGAAGAAAACCAATTTCTTCTCTACACTGAGCCTCCCTGCTTTTATGCGCGATTGGCTGCTGAAGAAGTTTGAGGATGACGAGGGTGAATTCGATAAAGACGATCTTGCCAGATTCGTCAAGAAATTCATTCCAAGAAAAGACGACTGGAATGCGATAAAGAATGACATTGTTATCGAAGGCAAGACTGTGAAATTTCTTGCTAAGGTATCTGTAAATATTGACATTAAGACCAGCGAAGTCTCTTTTTCCCTGCCTGACTTTGGCTTGGGATCCAAAGAGACCATCATCGAAAGTGATGTATGGGATTCATGCAAGGATGACCTTGTAAAAGGCAGAGATATATGGGGAATGGTGGAGCTCGGATATCGCTCTCCGGACGATTTTGATTTCACCTTTGAATACGAAAGAAAATCCTCCAAGGCCAAGAATTCAAAGGACGGAAAAATCAAGCTTGTTTCCTTCAAGAATTTCTGTCCCTACGAAATTGATCTTGAGGACTACAAAGAGTCCCGCAAGGAATTTACTACAGATGAATGGATTGATGTTATCCTCGGAGCTGTTGACTATAATGCTGCCGGTTACGAAACCGAAGAAGAAAAGCTCACTATGCTTACCAGACTACTTCCGTTTGTGGAAAAGCGTCTTAATCTAATTGAGCTGGCTCCCAAGGGCACCGGCAAGTCTTATCTTTTTGGAAATGTCAGCCGATACGGATGGCTTTCCAGTGGTGGCGTTATGAGCCGCGCCAAGATGTTTTATGACCAGACAAAGCGCAGAGAGGGCCTGATTGCTGGGAGCGATTTTGTCACACTGGACGAAGTACAGACAATTTCCTTCACCGATACGGATGAGATGCGGGCTGCTTTAAAGGGCTACTTGGAACAGGGTACCTTTACCGTAGGCGATTATAAAGGAACTGCAGATGCCGGTATGGTGCTTTGCGGCAACATCCGCAAGGAAATCATGGATGCAGACGGCTATGAAAATATGTTCACTGAACTGCCGGTTGTTTTCCACGAGTCGGCATTGATTGAAAGATTTCACGGATTCATCAAGGGCTGGAATATCCCGCGCATGAAGGACGATTTGAAAGTGAACGGCTGGGCATTGAATTCGGAATACTTCTGCTCTATCATGCATGAACTCCGTAGCGATATGACATACAGGAGCATCGTGGACGAATATATTATCGTCCCGGAAGGAGCCGACACACGTGATACGGAAGCCGTGAAGCGAATAGCTGCGGCTTACCTTAAGCTACTCTTCCCGAATGTCCAGCATATGGAAGATATAACACCGAGAGAATTCAAAAGATACTGCTTCGACCGTGCTCGAAGGATGAGAGACACCATTAAGTATCAGCTCGGCTTGCTTGATGTGGAGTATGCCGGAAAGGATTTGCCGCCATTTAAGATTTATGGCATAGACGCAGAATGACATGGAAGTGAAAAAATGTTATGTATGCGGAAAAACCCCGCTGACAAAGGATGAAATAGGCCTTACCAAAAAGATAATCGATAAGAAATCCACGACTTTTTATTGTTTGCCCTGTTTGGCTGAGTACCTTGAAGTTACGGAAGAGGAACTGCTCGCCAAGATTGAGGAATTCAAGAATGAGGGCTGTACGCTATTTAAGTGAGGTGTTAGCTGATGAAGCAACATATCTATGCCGATAATGCGGCAACAACAAAACTGGATAAAGCTGCGTTTGAGGCGATGACGCCTTGGCTTCTTGAAGAATACGGGAATGCCTCACAGCCCTATGCTTTTGCACGGAAGCCGAAAAAAGCCCTTGCGGATGCAAGAGCAACAATCGCTGAATGTATTGGTGCACTTCCGAAGGAGATTTATTTCACCTCCGGTGGCACTGAGAGCAACAACTGGGTCATCAAGAGTTCAGCCTTTTCAGACCCGGAGGAAAGAGCAACGATAACCTCCGCATTTGAGCACCATGCTGTTCTTCGTTCCTGCGCGGCAATTGAGCGGCTGGGATACTCGGTTGCGTACATGTGGCCCTCAGACGAAGGCTACATTACTCCGGGAACCTTGGAAAAGTATATTACAGACAATACAAGGCTCGTTTCTGTGATGCTCGCCAATAACGAGATTGGCAGCATTCAGCCCATCCGAGAGCTGTGCGAAGCAGCCCATGCTCACGGTGCGTTGTTCCATACAGATGCAGTTCAGGCAGTCGGGCATATTAAAATCGATGTTCATGAGCTGGGAGTGGATTTCCTCTCGGCTTCTGCGCACAAGTTTAATGGACCGAAGGGTATCGGTTTCCTTTATATTCGCAATGGCGTGGAACTGCCGCCTTACGCAGATGGGGGTGCGCAGGAAAGTGCGCATCGGGCAGGAACAGAGAATGTGGCGGCGATTGTCAGCATGGCTACGGCATTAAAGGCAAACTGCAATTTGCTGGAGCAGAATCAGCAGCATATTTTGAGTCTGGAAAGGCAGCTCATATCAAAGCTTAATGAATCCGGTGTTGCTTATAAACGCAACGGTGGAGACAGCAAGCTGCCCGGACTGCTGAGCCTTTCATTTCCGGGGAAGGACGGAGAGGCAATCCTTCATCGCACGGACCTTATGGGCATCAGCATTTCAACTGGCTCTGCCTGCGACAGTGTGAATACAGAAATTTCCCATGTCTTACAGGCCATTCGGCTCGATGAGGATTATGCTAAAGGTACGATTCGCATTTCGTTGGGAAAGAATAATACTGAGGAAGAGGTCGAGAGGATTGCCGCAGCGCTGGTAAGGATTCTTTTGTAACGCTTCCCTTCGAAAAAGTGTAAAGAAGAATTAAAGTGTCAATAGATATTCTGAAAGACTGTTTCAACAGATCTGAAAAACATACCGACTGGTCCTTACAGTTATTGAAGATACCAACTTCTGCACGGAAAGGTACAATAAGTTGCGCAAAAAGGAAAGCAGGTAAGGATAAAAAAGGAGGATAAGACCCGGAAAGGCCAACTATCTGTTTGTAATAGGCAGGACCTTATATCGTTAGTCAATTCTTGGATTAAGCAGCGCTATCAAAAGAGTTCGAGTCGAGCATGTGTTCGTCAAGTAGAAAGTGCATAAAAAGGGCCCCGAGAAGTACATAGTCCNGGTCAGCACCAGCATGGTTGGTTGCCGAGCCCTTTTNGGGGCCCAACGCTGTACTTTTGGCGAGCCTTTTACGAGGTCCGGTTCTGCATTTTTGGGGACCTTTTTGGAGACCCAATTCTGCATTTTTGGGGACCTTTTTGGAGACCCAATTCTGCATTTTTGGAGCGCCTTTTGGGGACCTTTTCAGAGGCCCACCATGTGCTCTGCTTCCAAGCTGAGCATATCACGCCATGCGGTAATGAAATCCAACGGCCTGCCATCCACTCCAGACATGAGCCACGGATTGTCGGCAGGATCATTTCCGTCAGCAATCCATTTGCGGAGGCGGCACTTTTCTTCGGCGGTCAAAGCAGTATTCATCGGGAAGCTCCTTTCTTGGATTTCTGGCGGAGCATGGACTGCGTAAGCCTGTAGCTCTCACCAGAGAAAATGCAAATATGAGAATGGTGGATGAGCCGGTCAATCAGTGCTGCGGTCAAGCGGTTGTCCCCAAAGACCGTGTTCCACTGAGAGAACTCCAGATTGGATGTAATAATCAGGCTTTTGCGCTCGTAGCAATCCGAGACCACTTGAAACAGCAGCTCGGCAGCGTCCTTGTGCAGCGGTACGAAGCCAATCTCGTCAAGCACAATCAGCTCCACCTTTTTCAGCGTCCCCAAGAAATTGTTCAGCGTACCACGGCTGTTCTTTTCCAGCAGGATGTTAGCGAGGGCTGCGGCGGTAAAGAACCGTACCCGCCGTCCCTCTTGGCAGGCTTTCAAGGCGAGGGCAGTTGCCAAATGTGTCTTGCCGGTGCCAACA
>Ga0065701_1040485_pt1 | contig 16428 bp, 8 predicted proteins | sample Biomet1_FD_59088 | JGI IMG/M metagenome (GOLD analysis project Ga0065701, IMG submission 59088) | Microbial communities from bioreactor (seeded with anoxic lake sediment) at LBNL, California, USA - Biofuel metagenome 1 version 3... | ecosystem: Engineered > Bioreactor > Anaerobic > Unclassified ...
GTTCCGAAGATCAAGGAACTGTACGCTGCGTGTGGAGGTTGATGAATGAGCGATGTTTTTGCCGCCTTTTCCCGGTTCGCCAAGATATTCCCCAAGGGCTCGGTCATTTTTTCCGAGTTCGAGCCCGGTGACTGCTTCTACCTGATACAGACCGGCCGCGTCCAGCTGATCAAGATCGTGAACGGATTCGAGAAAAACCTTGACATCCTCCAGCCCTCCGAGATCTTCGGCGAGATGGCGATACTCGAAAACTCGCCCCGCTCGGCTACCGCCATCGCCTTCGACGACGTCAAGGCCCTCGAGTTCAACAAGGCGAACTTCGAGGTCCTGATGATGGGAAATCCCGCCATCGCGATGAAGCTCCTGAAGACCTTCATCAAGCGCATCTATGCCCAGAAACGCCGGTTCATGGTGCTGACCATCACCGACAAGATGGCCCGCGTCGGCGACGTTTTCCTGATGCTCGAGGAAACCCAGCCCTGCGCCGACCGCGCCGCCGATTCCCGGTCCTTCCCGATCACCCTTGACGACGTGGCCCGCTGGGCGGGACTCCCCGTGAAGGACGTCGAGGACGAGATCCACCGCTATATCGACCAGGGCAAGATGGAGGTATACGACGACCGCATCCTCGTCAAGAACCTCCCCGAGCTGACGCGGTACGTGAACGCCCGCCGGAGCAAGGACGCGAACGCCTGACCGCGCGTGATATGATCGCGTGCATCATTGACGGCTTCCGCGTTTTCTGATAGTATTTCGGAACGCGCCAAGATAGCTCAGTCGGTAGAGCAGCACCCTCGTAACGTGCAGGTCAAGAGTTCGATTCTCTTTCTTGGCTATATATTAAACCCTTACAGTGTAAGGGTTTATTACCACCCTCACAAAGGGCGTAATGTTCAAATCAAGTTCGTGTGCAATGAATGTGCAATAAGCATGTTCCAGACCTGCACTCACCAGACGTGCAGGTCACACACTTTACAGGTTAAACTTATGCCCGAATTCGTACTTTCTACCCGTGGCGACCTTCCCAATTATTATGTGAGCTTCAAAAATCCCTTAACAGGTAAATATGGCACGAAACGTTCTACAGGAACATCTGACAGACGAATCGCCGAGAAAATTGCATATCAGTGGCTCCTCTCAGGAGAGTCTGAGAAACAAGATAAATGCACAGCTAAAAGCCTGATTGACGCCATTAAACTGGCAGACCTAACTATCAATGATACCCACGCCATTATTGAAGTCCTTCACCAAAAGGGACTAATTATATCTGCAGTTATCAAAAATGATCGTTCCGATCTTCCCTTCTCTGCCTTCCTTGAGAATTTCTGGGATTATGATACTTCACCCTACATACGGGAGAAACTCCGGAAAAAACATAGTATCCATAAACGATATGTTGCACGTCAAAGCGGTGCAATTAAGAATTATTGGAAACCTTTTTTTAAGGACCAACCATTGGGTTCAATTACTCGGGAACAGCTGAATAATTTCATTGACTGGATCGGACAGAGATCTAAACCTGAGAGTGCTAAAGGTAAAAACAGCATAATTAAAGCTGGTACACTGCCCCTGAAATGGGCTGTTCGAAACGAATATCTGGAAAAAGATATTACGGAAGGAATTTTGCTTTTCAGCGGTGAGGAGAAAAAACGAGAGATTCTTACACCAGAACTCGCTACTGCAATCTTTCAGCGAAAATGGAATAATCAGGCCTCTAAGCTTGCGAACCTTCTCTCTATGTGTACAGGGCTACGTGCAGGAGAAATTCAAGGATTAAGAAAGCAGGATCTTGGAAAAGCCTGTCTGTATATCCGACATTCATGGAATCTGGCAGATGGACTTAAAACAACCAAAAACAACGAGCAACGTACTGCCGAGATTGTATTCCCGGAACTAATGAGCGCACTGATTGAACAAGCCAACTCAAATCCTTACGATGAAGGTCTTGAAGGGTATATTTTCTGGGCATCTATACCTAAAAAGCCGAGCGAATCAAAACTCTGGTTGGCAGATTTACGTGAAGTATGCAAGGAAGTCGGTATAAACGACCCTACTTGGGTTACTTTCCATGCCTGGAGACACTTCTTTGCGACATATATGCACGGAAAAGTCCAGGACAAGGTACTTCAAATGGCCACCGGACATAAAACCCATGCAATGCTCGAACACTATGCAAACCATACACGTCAAGCAGATAGAACCGAGCTCATCGATGCCCAAAGGAGCGTTTTCGAGCCTATTTTTACAAAAATTGTGGGGTGGTAACAAACCGAGATCGATCATTTGATATCTTGATATTATGTAGAACTGTTCAATAAACATTCCACGTTGTTTGCCGAGATGCTTTTCATTATTAGAAAGAGAAATGTTTAGTACTAGGTAAAATTAATAATGGGCTTCTACATTTATTTGAATGGAAGAACTTGGTTCCAACAAATAGTTTGACTTGACACCTCTATCAACATTGGTAAAAGTCTCCATTTGGAGGGTGCTGACATAGGTCTGTACATTTAGATCAAGCTTATTCCTTATTCTTTTTTAAATTTCGTCATTTGAAAACTTGTGATTAAACATATCTGAGGTTGCAATCCTCCCGTTCCTTCAAAATCGCCTTACCGGTTATTATTTCCTATTCTCATAATCACTTGCTCTCCCTTTTATTGCATCTTCTCTATTTTTCATTTGCCAGTAATCTTCCTCGGTTGCCATGTACGAGTTGCCTTTTGTAATAACCCCCAATTCTTTACAGAGTTCATTAACTCGCCGCCGGGAAAGCCACCGAAGTTTTTCAAGTTCAATCGCCGCATATGTTAATTCTGACATTCAATGCTCATTTCAAAATCAGCATACCGCTAGTTCTAGCGGATTACAAGCAACAATTCAAAATGCTTAAATATTTTTCATAACTCGATAACGTACAACTTTGTATTTATCCCCAAGCGTCCGGCTTTTAGTAGCCTCCCGCGTGGGGATAAATACTAGCGAACGCACCACGAAGGGCGACGAATAAAAATCAATTAGCTTCACATGAAGCTAATTTAAGACAAGAAAGTTGCGCGAAGAAAATCCGGTCTTTGCAACGGGTGTTAAAAACACCTGTTGCCCTGCTGCTGTTTTTTCTCAGCAAGGGAAGTCGCACAGAAACTATTACCCCCAATCGTCCAGCACTTTAGCACCCTCCCTCATGTGGATAATATCTTGCGGAAGCATAACGGCCTGGACAGAAATATCAATTAGCTTTACATGAAGCTTATTCAAGAATGATAGTATTTTCTATTTAGCTTTACATGAAGCTAAATGAAACATTGATACTTGCAGTATTGTTCTTTCTGATGATCCACTGGCCCGAGTACAGGGCAAGATAAAGGGGGTGATACAATCGGGGTTATTTTGTTATGTCTGAAAGACATATTTGTAATACATTATTGTACATGTATTACATTTAGTTTTTTTTGAGAGTTATATGCTTTACTGGCTATATACTTATAGTGTATTACACTATGTTTCTTTGCTATCATTTACGTTAAAGAGTAAAAAAAAGGCGTCAAAACACGAAGTTTTAACGCCTTCCAGTAATGGCTCTTCATTTAGCTTCATGTGAAGCTAAATAGACGATATGTGTCGTACACACTAACGCAGCTAAGTAAGCTGCATGGTATTTTCTTGAAAATAGCGAGTCAAACGTGATAGCAGAACAAGGTCTATTGGATCGAGAAAGCGAACTGCAACATCAAGACAGTCAACATTTCCGATTTTGATAGAACGCTTTCGCAACACACAACTACGAATCGTTGCAATCTCAGAGGGACTTGTAAAAGCGATTTTCAGAATGAGCTTGTCATCACTATCAATCTCAAAATCATCTGTGCTGAAAATACGTGCCCCCGAGTATGATAAATTTTCTAGCACACATACTTTTTGATTGTTAAGAATCCATGCCTGTACTTCTGAGCTATGCATGTACAATCTGGCAACTGTCTCCTGGTCCATTGTTAATCGTACATCCTTACGCATCTGCTGAAACTGATTGATGGTCAATAAAGATTTCCATTTACTCTTTAGGGATGTTTCAAGGTTCTCAAGATCATAATTAAATTGAAATATCCAATGTTTGGACGAAGTTTTTACTGATGATTTATACGCGAGTGAAATTGTAGACGCATCAATCCTAGTACGTATTTTTGCTGATACTGCATCCGGAAACGAGGCCGCTGGCTCAGAGGAGATAAAAAATATATATGTGTCAGAGAATGCCAGGAGAGCATACGGCTTATATCCTGAGATATCAATTATCGTGCATTCAATAATTTCAAGATAAGACAATACATCAGGCGTTACCAATACATCCAATTTTTATACTCCTTTTACATAAAGCATCAAGCTCATAATAGTCAAGTTTTCCTTTTGCTTGTAGCAGTATATCAAGACGATAATAAAAAGAATCATTTAAGGAATACGCATAATCCTGATAATGTTCACGAAGATATGATATTGCCTTTTTTGTTTTATCAACTCTCGATGCAAATTGTTTGAACAGTACAGTAACACTATGAGAAAGACCGGGAAGTTCGCACATCTTTCCGGTTTCTTTATTTCTAATGCAATAGACTCTGCGATGAGTTGGGAAGGTGTAATATAACAAGATAACTGAATCGACTGGGTAGTTAATTATTGAAACAGAACCGGTCCGCGTTATTGTTTCTTCAATGCCGTCTGAGTATAACGTAAAGAACTGAGGAGTCGATGGTATTGTCACGTAAAGTATTTCTTCATTCATAATTACGAGTACTATACACTATCTTCATACAAAAACAAAATAACGATTTTACCATAACATTGACGGATAGAAACCAGCAATGATATACTTATGCCTAGCTGAACTCAAACCACAGACATTTTCAATCTCTTAATCTTTTGAAAGAATATTTTTCAAAAGACTTTACTTGTAATTATTCAGTCATTTAACTGACGATTTTACAGATAAACAAAGTGATTTGAAAAAAAGGCGGTGTGTATGAGTGTTGGTGAAAAAGATATTACCGATGAACAATTTTACAAGAAATTCGAGCGAACGTATCAGAATTTAACTTTAACCGGAAAAGCGCCCTGGTTGAACGAAGGAAAAATAGAACGTGATATTGCATATAATCCAGCAAGCGGAGTAATTTTCAAAGGCGTTAACGCTCTGATGCTCGAGATGAGTGCAGCAGAACAGGGTTTCAAAGAGTCACGATGGATTTCAGAAGCAGAAATACGCGATCTTAAACTAAAAGTCCGTAACGGTCAACAGCCGACACCGATTGCGTATGTGAATAGATATGTTCATGCAACAGACGTTCATCCATCGACCGGAAAAGCATTCGATGAAGATCATCCGAAGCAAAAGTATTATTACATGTACAATATTGAGCAGCTTAAAGAATACTCGATGATACGTGAATCTGGTATGACTCTTGACAAATCTCTAGTACAGGAAAAGATTCGTAGTGTAGTAGAGAATACCAAAACCAACAAATTCCCTGAAATACTTGACCGGGTAAGCATGGCTGCAGAGGAAAAGGTACAAGGCGTACAAGCGAAAGTTATTGCTCAGGAACTTGCGAGATACAGGATGACCCAAGAATTCAGGGGTAATTTTGTGCCGCAAGCACAAACGTTGGTAATGAAAGATGCATCTATTAAAACACACGGTGCAATTCTTTTAACCACTTTATATCACGCTGAGGTTGCGAAAGATCGCTTTATTTCTCGTGGTATGAATCTTGAGAATGATAAAGTCAGAACCGTAGCCCGATCCCGTCAACAAGAAACACAAAACGGATTGTCCCTGTAATTTATTTCACACCACTTACAAAAGAATTAGCTTCACATGAAGCTAATTCTTTTTTTACCTCTTCCATACTTTTACTACTTCTGGAGAAATAGCTATGAGTGATTCCGACCTGAAAATTGAACAACACACTGATTCGTATAAGTTTATTCCTACAATCGGAAAAGATGGAGTTATTGACTACACCGGCGTTTCGCCGGATAAATTTTACCTTGCCAATAGAAAAAAAATACTTACCGAGGAGTACCCATCGTATCTTCCGCCTGTGCATATCAGACGAAGCAGCAAGTACGATATTCCTTGCTACAAAGTTAAAGATAATGAGTATTTATTACGTGAGTCAGATACCCTGTGGCATGATGAGAAAGGGAACCTACATAATCCACGTATATATAGGGTGTCGCTCGATGTATACGCAGCTCTGGTAAATTATCATCTTGAGTATGTTCGGGCATTTGTGACCTCGGTAGCAAAACGAAACGAGGAAGAACGCGCACGGGCATTAACATCAGGCTCGAAAGAATATCAGGCCATACATGAGAATGACCTTCCCGAAGTACCAGTAAAAATTGATATACAGGCTTTATCAAATACCTATACACATAGATACACTCATATCGAGCAAAAGCCATCTCGAGTTGCGCTTATAAGCACAAAAAGCAATCGAATGAGTCCTGAACCATTTTATTTTATACAGGACATGGGCAAGGCACATGACAAAGAACTGACCAAAGGCGAGATATTCAGGATGCATCGAGAATGCATCGATGATGTACGACAGAAAATTCTTGATATGGAGCTCCAAAAAGCCGACTGGGAATCAACCTGGACTAAAGGCCGCGAGACTTCATATGGTAACACCAACCTTGATGATACTTTATTACAGGAATACGGTATCCGTGTTAAGCGTCAAAATGGAGATAGAATTACCAATACTGAAATCGAAGAACTCAAAGAAACAGTCAAGTATGTGTATTCTGTATTTGGCAATATTGCAGAACCTTCACGGGAATTTGGATTAAAAGTAAGTCATGCCGGAACTACCCGGATGCACGCATCGAAATACGTTGGATTATTCTCGCCGTATTATAATACCATTGGTATCTCTTTCTCAGAAGGAGCGATCGAATCCCGTTTGACCGCTATACACGAATATGCACATTTTCTTGATCATTTATCCGGAAAAGAGCAGGGTGCATGGCACGCTTCAGATATTCCAGGTACTCCAGAAAACAAAATAGCTGTAAGTTTTCGTGAGAAAATGAATAGTGCTAAAGGAGAATACTGGGGTAGAACATGTGAATGCTTTGCACGAGCCATTGAAGAATCTGTCCGTATAACAATGCTGCGCGAAAGCATAGAGGTAGATGCTTCTTCGGTAGAGTTTATTGAATCGATTAATAAAAAAGTATCAATTCCCGCCAGCGTTGATTATCTTACCTTCCATCGTGACATCGAGCCTGAGATTACATTGCTGCTCGGTCAATACCGGGAGCGGTATGCAAAAGAGATTACGATTACAAAGCTGGCACCGATCGCGGAGAACAAATTCGCAGAAAATAGCGGGGAGAGCGAAAAAGACATACAAAACGGCCCGTTTACTCAGTTGGAACTATTTCAACGCGCGGCTGCTTATCACTCGAGTGAGCGAGAAGAAACTGACGGGCAGATTTTCTTGTTTCCTGAAGGAGATCCACAAGTAACTCGTGAACACATCACTGCCGCAAAGGCCGCACAGCGATTTTATACCTATGGAATCCTCAAAGGAAATAAAAGCGGTCTATGGAAATCCTTTCGAGACTTCAAGAAACATGGCGTTCTTGATATTAAGGGAACGCAGATCGCTACAGAACATAATGGGGCAATTACCAGGGAAGGCTGGGAACAGCTCTATCAGGCGCTTAATATCTATCGAGATAAACGCTTTGAAACATTCCGTGTACTATTCATCTCGACCGACGGTACTATAAAAGACCAGGTAGCGATTTCAAGCCATTTACCGAATTGCGTGAATGTATCTTCTCTTAATGGAGAGCTGGGAAGGCAAGTTGTCGCTTACGCCGAGGATACGAACGCAAAGATTGTCATTGCACATAATCATCCTTCCGGGAGTATTGTCTCATCTCCTCAGGACGAACATCTTACACACTATCTTGAGTCGACGATGGTCAACGCTGAAGGCGGATCATTACTACTTGGTCACATTATTCTTGATCATGATAGCTTTGGTTTGTATACAGATGGCGAATGGTCGTCCGTGATGGTGGATACGCCGGAAGTTGATCCTCTACTTAAAAGAGAATTGCCCGATTTCATGCAAAAGAAAATAGCGCAACGAGACATATTAAGGAGCGTCGCGGAGAAAATAAATCATAGTGAAAGTTGGAATAGCGTCGACTGGGTACCTGTTCTATTTACAAATAGTGTATATCGTATAAGCGGTATCAGGTACTACTCGAAAGATTGGCTTACGCGCACTCGCTCGGAGGATTTGATACGCGAATTTCAAACCGTCGGTAGCAAAACCGGCTCATCATATTCATTTCCTATTCTTTCACGTGAGCTTGCGAGTGACCTTGAGCTTAGAGAAGCCGTTATCACGCATTTGAAAAATGGCTGCTTTATGGATTTCTGCATCGCGGGTGAGACGGCTGAAGAAGTCCTTGGCGAATATGGAAGCGGCTTTTACGCGAGTTTTACGAGGGAACAAGCGCTTGCACAGACAACCGTTGATTCAACCTTCGATCTTGCGGAACGAAACGGTATTGTAAAAGTAACGGATGAGGCGGTGGCGTCGGACGTTCAGGGAGAATATGAAAGCGAGGCGGAACGTGGCGAATACCTTTTCCGGACGGATACTTCGCCCGCTCTTCAGGTAGCCTTAGACAGTATCTCGAAAGCGGATATTGGAAAGCCCAATGAACGTATTGTAATCACCGAGCATACACCTTTTGTTTTTACAGAGCTTGGACTTCCTAACACGAGCATCGAGATGTACCAGGATAAAATTGCACGAAGTATTATGTTGTCTGTAACCGATCGACATGGGCATAATAACAGCATTACAAAAGAAAATGTATTGGAGGTATTCTCCCAGATTGCTAATCCGCGGGCAATATTCCGATCCAAAGACATGATATCGTTAGTCGCCGTATATGATGTATTAGATGTAAAAAACGAGCCAATTATGATTTCACTAAGAAATGAAAACAGAACGATAGAGGCAAACCTTGTTACCTCTGTTTACGGAAAACCTACACGGGATATTGAATACTGGCTTGATGACGGACGACTTCTGTATGTAAACGATCTGGATGAAAAAAATGCATTTATGTTGCCTTCGCGTCAATTGCGTATGAGCAACATAAATGCATTTACTAAGCAAAATATAATACGTAAATCTGATCTTGTCAATAATAATTATCTCCAATCTCCTACTCAAGAATATGGCCTTTTCTCCGCTGATGAACTTGAATCAAAACCGATACAACATAGATCTGTTGTAATTGGAGAAAAGATTGTCATACAAGATGAAGAATATAGGGCCCGTATTCGAGAAAACGGGGGTGTTACCCTCATTAACTCAGAAAATGGCGTTTCATCCGACATAGCTAGAAGTCTCTCAAATCTGTCAACTCCTGCTCAGGTCATCGAGGGTTTTGAGCAAAGTCGTGATGAAAGGAACACTTTTGATAACACCTCAGGAGAAGTACCTGTGTTAAACCACATATCTAACCACAATAACGAGTTTATCCGTTTTTCTTTTAAGAATATTCAACAAGACGTTATGTTCAAGATCAATGATTCTGACTGGCAACTTCTTGGTAAGGCAGAATCGGAGCTTGATGCAGAACAGTATGTTCAACGACTCGAACAAGATGATAGAAACGGGGATGAGAGAAATGTCCGGGAAATGACAAACATCATCGAACAACACATTTTTTCCAAATACTATGCAACACGAGAAACTGAGTACTACTTGCTCCGTAATCCTTTGGGTGAGTCAGAAAAAGAACTAAGAGCAGAAATCAATCAAGAATTAAACATTATGAAATCAATTTCTTCAAATCCTGACGAATTAAACAGACCTTTTGAGTCTATTAACTTGACAGAAACAGTTCAGGGAAGTTACAACACTATAGAAGAGAATAAAACATATTCGGAGGAACTTCATGACAACAGAAACAGACCCCAGAGCCAAAATGAAAGAGAATCTGAAGAGGCTGCTTCCATACGTACGCTTCCTGAAAGTAAAGGATTACGACGCGACAACCTTCTTCAAACAGGAGGACACTCCGGAGTTCGAGCCGGGACAGAGTCTCTACAATCCTCTGGATGGCAAGACATACAGAATGCAGGATATCCTACTGTCAATGGAGAGTTTCCCGAATATTCTCGCTTCGATGACCGCGATGGAAGCGGGAGCATACGCGCTGGAACGCTGTCTCAGACAGAATTTGCCGGTGACCGAGGACAACCTGAGATCAGTTCTGGTACATCTCGAGATGGATATGTAAGCCCAAAAACAGCGCGAGAGATTCGCGCTGAATGTCTTTCAATTCTTGAAGCTAAAAATGATAGCGAAATAACTGATAATGATCGGATTCTTCTTGCACAGTACGAAGGTGCTGGCGGTCTTGGAGAGACGAACGTCACTGCTGCCGGAGTTTTATCAGAGTTTTACACGCCGAATAGTGTAATCAACTCGGTATGGCAGTTAATAGACGCATATCATCCTGAAACACACACCGTTATGGAACCGGCCGCCGGAACAGGCCGTTTTGCCCAGGGAAGAAGCGAGGAATTTACCTTACACGAACTGGACGAAACCTCGAGCCGCATTGCCAGGATTCTACATCCGGAAGCAGAGGTCATTACCGGTGCTTTCCAGAAGCAATTTTTTGACCCCTCGGGACGTATTCTGAATAAAGAATACCGCCAACCTGTTTATGACGTTGTTGTTGGTAATCCGCCCTATGGCATCTATTCAGGTACATGGAAAGGCCTGGGGGAAGGTAAACATCATGCCAGATATGAAGAATACTTTCTTGAAAAAGGACTTGATTCTCTAAAAAACGACGGAATACTCGCTTATGTAGTACCATCGGGTTTTCTACGATCCGGACGCGATTCTGTAAAAGAAATACTTGCGTCTAAAGGGACGTTGATTGATGCATGGCGGCTCCCTAATGGGGCATTCCCGACAACAGATGTAGGAACAGACATTATTATAATGAAGAAAGGAGTATCTGACCCGGAAAATATCTCAAACGACCGCTTCTTTATAGAGCATCCGGAACACGTTTTGGGACAAGAATCTGTCCGGCAGGGAAGGTTTGGTCAGGAGCAATATATTGCCATTCCTGAAGGACAGACGGTTGAAAACCTGCTACAAAAAATAAAGCCCGAACCGCTCGTCATAAGTGATAAAACCGTCGGGCCTCTGGTTGAGCAGCATCACCTGGAAAGGGACTCGATTGTCAACAATACAAAAGATATCGGAAAATCAGAAACTCTTAACACAGACTACGCGCTGAACTCTGTATCGTCAATACAAGAAGTCTTCTCAACTGAAAAAACTAATGTACACACCGATGTTATCGCTGATATCAAAAGCAAACTTCTATCCTCAAAAGAGTTTAATGCAGTGTATGGGAAGGATCATGATGAACGGGAGCAGCCTATATGGGCTGCTACTGCCTGGAATGGCTTCATTGACCTTGAGAAACTTGATTCAGATACCCGAATATATCTGGAACAGAACAATAATTATGTTGAGACTTCTCCAGGAAGATGGATGCACAAGATTCTATATGCGTCAGGGAATGTGTACGAGAAACTTGACGCGCTAGAGACCGAGTTTCAAGGTGGTTTCATATCCGAAGATATCTATAAAAAAAACAAGACAATCCTGGAACAAAACTTACCGGAAAAGGTTCAAGTCCAGGAGATCCATTTCTCTCCAATGACAAGACTCGCAGAAGAATTCAGCGTTACAGTCGGTAACGGTAAGGAACTGACATTAAAAGAAGGCTTTATTAACTGGGTAACCGGCTACGCAGAAGAGAACAACCAATCATATTATGGGAGAAGGCAATTTGACCCGGCATTGTCGCCGTTGAGCAAAGAAGACATACCACCGAACATCGGATGGTATGACATTCTCGAGTATCTTGATGGAGAACCGGTACGAGCTCGTAGGGGATGGAGCGAAGAGCACAAAAAAGCCCAACAGATTGAGGCAGAACAGAAAAGGGTGACTAGAAGAGATACCGCGGATATACTCTTCGATCGGTACCTGCATGAAGGACTTGATGAAGCGACAAGTCTGCGACTGGAAACAGAATGGAACCGGCGGTTTAATTGCAATGTTAACCCGGACTATGCAAAACTTCCACTATATGTAGAAGGCATGTCGGTATACAAGGGAGATGAACCTTTTACCCTGTACGATCAGCAGATTAAAGGTATTTCTTTCCTTTCCAATAAGGGAAATGGACTACTTGCCTACGATGTAGGAGTAGGAAAAACTGCTGCTGGAATAGTAAGTACCGTAAATCAGATACAAACCGGAAGAGCCTCTCGTCCACTTATCATAGTTCCTAAGAGCGTATACAGTAAATGGAACCGAGATATACACCAACTCTTCCCTAATATTCCTGTCAACGACCTCGGAAACTTCTCGGATAAAAATCTTGCATCCTTCCGAACTGACAACTACGGACTCAATATCCCGGAAAACTCAATTTCAGTTTGTACTATAGAGGCGTTACAGCGTATCAGTTTCACTGACAATTCGATATCAGGACCATTATTCGAGGATTTCTCAAATCTCCTCGGAGGGATCGACGACGATGATTCCGAGCGGGAAAAAAAGCAACAGGCAGAAAAGATATCCGAAAGCGTCGGACGCGCAAGTCAGACAAAAGAAGGTTTTGTATTCTGGGAAAATACCGGTTTCGATCATATTACTGTAGACGAGGCTCATCGATTCAAAAACTTGTACAAAACACCGAGATCCAGTGAAAAAGGAAAAGCGAATGAATATTCAGGACTCGGAGCCGGTAATCCTTCTGCACGTGCGCTGAAGTTGTTTGGAATCACCCAGCTCGTGCAACGTAATAATGAAAACCGAAATGTGTTCCTGCTTACCGCAACGCCATTCACCAACTCGCCGCTCGAAGTCTATTCGATGATGTCCTATATGGGACGGGAAAGGCTTAAAGAAATGCATCTGTACAACCTTAAGTCTTTCATGGACGAATTCGCTGAAATGAAGAACGAATGGGCAGTTGACGCAAAGGGCACGATACAAACTCGACAGGTTATGAAAAACTTCAGAAGCCTTCCTGCCTTGCAAAATCTCTTGCTTGAGTACATTGATAAGGTTGATGGAGAAGAAGCAGGGGTCATCAGACCGCGCAAGTTTACTCATGTAGAAAAGCTGGAAACAACCGAGCTACAGAAGAAGATTATCGCGGCAGAAACAGAGAGAATGCTTGACAAGGAATCCGTAAAGAACGGTGGGGTCCTTGTTGCAATGAACAATATGCGCATGGCGATGCTTTCTCCCTCGTTGCTTCAGAATGCGGGATACCCATTTGCAATACCTCCGCTATCGGAAATGGTCGATTGTTCACCAAAACTCAAAATGGTATGTGACTCGATTGTCGATTGCTGGACGCGCGAACCTACTGGTGGGCAGATCATGTATATGCCGCGAGGAGTAGAAGAATCAAAGTTTGTAAAAGACTATCTTGTCGAAAAAGGAATCCCTGAAAAAGTTATTGGCTATATCAATTCAAGTGTTACCGATGCAAAAAAAGATGCTCTGACTGAGGCATTTAACGACAAGACGAATCAACTTAAAATCATAATTGGATCAGAAACTATCAGTGAAGGCGTTGATCTCAATGGAAATAGTTATGTCTGTTATAACACCATGCTCGGCTGGAATCCGACTGAAACAATACAAGTAGAAGGAAGAGCATGGCGCCAAGGTAATGAGCAAGGACACGTGCATATGGTGTATCCACTCATGAACGATTCTATAGATGCACTTATGTACCAAAAACATGACGAGAAATCGAGCCGTATAAATGCATTATGGAGTTATAAAGGAGATCGTCTTAATGTCGAAGACATCAATCCTGAAGAACTTAAATTTGATCTGGTAAAAGATCCTGCAAAGAAAGCTGACTTTATTCTATCAGAAAGAACTCTTGACCTCCGGACAGAGGGAGTATTGGTGAATGGTAAGCTAGAAACTATTGATACCATTCTGGAAAAGCAGAAAGTGTTTCAGCAGGAATTGGAATCAAGCGATGAAGGTATTTCGAAATGGATGGATAGGAAGAAGGAAGATCGAGGATCACACGTTTTCTATAACCAGATGATAGAGCGTGAGAAGGAAAAGAAAATTGCCGCAGAAAGAAATCTTCCTTCCATCAAAAAGAAGCTTGAAGGGATGGATCTTGATACTCAGGATAAAATTGATACCTATGTGCGATCTTTAAATGAACGAAAGAATGAAATTGCGGATGAAATCAGGAAAATAAATGAATCGAAAGATCAGATTATCGCCGAATTAACTATTGAAGAAGCACAGAAAAGAGCGATACTACCTACCTTTGCCGATAGCCAACGTGCCTTAGTCGAGATGGTTGTCGGTAATCTGAGGCCAATGTCGGAGGTTGAAGCCGAAATCAGAGAAACGCGAGGGGAGCAACAACATAAACGAAACATATTGTCTTCTATCGATACAGAAGTCAATAACAAATCAGATGAGCAAAAAGTTGATGAAAGTCAAGAAAATAAAGTAATTACAGCAATTCCGGATATTCTGCAAACGGTTAATATCTCCAGAGACATAACCACCGAAAAGCCACCAGTAATTGATACAAAAACAGGTCAGTTTGAACTCTTCAGCGATGAATTGTTCACCAAAAAAGAACCAGAAATCGATGTATATACTCCTGAGTTGGGCAGATCTTCTATAGACCATGAGAAGGAAAGGATAGTTTTAATGAGGAACGTTGAAAAACAAGTACTTGATTCTCTGACAGATACAGATAACGAGCATCTGAAAGAAAGCCGGGAATCTTTTTATCGGACCATACATGTTAATCCGAATGAAATTTTTCTGTATCCTAACATCTCACTTTCGAATATACAAGTACCTATACATCACGAAGGAATTACGAAACAAGTTTCTGCCGATATAATTCTACACAGCGCATTTATCTCAGACTCAGAATCATCAGCGGGTATACATCCAGACACAATTCATGGGATTGACGAATATCTTAACCCTGCAAATTTCTCGCTTTCATACTTTGGTATGCCAAAAGCACTCGATGAGGCAACACGCTTACGTAAAGAATATTTACAAAATACTCTTAGGCAACAAGAAGAAGTTTCAAAACCTGAACATACTTCGGTACTGAAAGGCCAGGTCAAAGTTGAACAAAAAAAGGACGAATACATTGTGGGAAATATCTACGAAGGGACTAACAAACTGGATGGTAAATGGCGCGGGGTGTACGCTGGAGGAGGATATTTTGAAATAACAAAACCTACCGAGAGCGGAACAGTACGTATCGGTGATCTGATAGAACCAGATACAGACCAATCGCTACAGTTTGTAGGTCGCAGAGCGGGGTATAAACCACTACAACCTCAAAAGAAAGACAATGTATATTTTGAACCGCACAACCCGGTTACTGGCGAACGTTTTCAAGATGACAACGCTAGAAAGGCCATAATTTTTCTGGAACGAAAGAAATCTACCGATCCTCGTTTCCTTGAATACTCAGATATTTTAAGGTCTGGACTCACACTTAAAAATGATAAAAACAAAGAAGCATTGGTGATCTCAACTAATGGCACATCTCGCTTCTTTTATCATGCTTCGGATATTAACGGTATTCCTCAAAACATTAAAGGTAATCAACCAGCAATTGTAGGTAAAAAACTAAATGGAGTGCAGAAAGAAATAGAACTCGAATTCTAAAAAAAGTATTTTGTATTTGAAATATCATCATGCTGATGCTATAGTATAACAACAGTATAAAGGAGTATTTCTTATGAAGAATCGTTTGTTAGGTTTACTGGGAGCGATCGGTATTATCTGTACAATCTCAGGCTGCGACACCGGAAGCACGCCAACCGCTGAGGAACCAGCAAATCAGTATGTCGGCACCTGGGTTGCTATTCATATAAATCAGTCAACATATACTGATCCAGTATATATGCCTGTACCTGTTAAAAAACTAACACACACTTTGAGGATTCATAATGACGGATCATACACCGACTCAATAATCGCTGAATTTACAGACGATTCTACTATGACTGGTTCATATTCCGGTTTTTATGAATTTACAGACAACTATATAACTTTTACGGAAACAGCTGGAGAAATCAATGGAGAACCTGTAATTGACAGTCACCTCGATTCTCATTTATACCTGCTTACCGGTAATACACTGATAGAACAGGATAGTAATTCAGCAGAATCACCCGAGGAGGATGCAGACGGAAAACCGTTATATCCAATAATACTAACATACTACAAAAAATAAAATAGCAACATTATA
>Ga0065701_1012716_pt1 | contig 16422 bp, 14 predicted proteins | sample Biomet1_FD_59088 | JGI IMG/M metagenome (GOLD analysis project Ga0065701, IMG submission 59088) | Microbial communities from bioreactor (seeded with anoxic lake sediment) at LBNL, California, USA - Biofuel metagenome 1 version 3... | ecosystem: Engineered > Bioreactor > Anaerobic > Unclassified ...
GGCGCTTGTTATGGATATTTTCGATGGCAAGGTGTTGCTCGTCACCGGGGGGACCGGCTCCTTCGGCCACGCCGTCGTCGACCGCTTTCTCCAAACCGGGATCAAGGAAATCCGCATCGTGTCCCGCGACGAGAAGAAGCAGGACGACATGCGCAAACAATATAACAATGAAAAGCTAAAGTTCTATATTGGTGACGTGAGGGATTACAACAGCATCGCCGACGCCTTCGAAGGGCGTCGACTACGTCTTCAGCGCCGCGGCCCTCAAACAGGTCCCTTCCTGCGAGTTCTACCCGCTCGAGGCCATGAAGACCAACGTCATCGGCTCGAACAACGTGATCACCGCCTGCGTGGCCAACCGCGTCAGGAACGCCGTCTTCCTTTCGACCGACAAAGCCGCATATCCGATCAACGCCATGGGCATCACCAAGGCCCTGATGGAGAAGAACGTCATCGCGAGGTCCCGCCAGCTTCTGCCGGGCGACACGACCCTCTGCCTCACACGTTATGGCAACGTCATGGCGAGCCGCGGCAGCGTCATCCCCCTCTTCCTCGACCAGATCGCCGCCGGCAAGGACATCACCATCACCAACCCCGAGATGACGCGCTTCATGATGACCCTCGAGGACGCGGTCGATCTCGTCATCTACGCCTTCCAGCACGGCAAGCAGGGCGACCTTTTCGTGCAAAAGGCCCCGGCCGCGACCATCGAGACCCTGGCCAAGGCCGTCCTGGAGCTCACCGGAAACAAAGTCGGCATCGAGTACATCGGGACCCGCCACGGCGAGAAGCTCTACGAAACCTTGGTGACTCAAGAAGAGATGCTTCGTGCCGAAGATGAGGGAGGTTTTTTCAGGATTCACGCCGACAACAGAGACTTAAACTATGATTTGTTCTTTTCCAAAGGTAACAAGAAACTGAACTTGGGCAATTCTTATACTTCACATAACACAATAAGATTGGATGTTGATGGGATGAAGACATTGCTAAAAAAACTATCAATGTTTGGCGGATTTTGTAAGTCTGATTACCAATAAGAACAAAAATTCTGTTTTTTTAATAACCATGCCAAGAAACATCGTTCTTCTAATATCTTCTTCGTTCCCAAAGGAACTGTATTCTGTGATGCAGTCTTTTTCCAAAAACTCAAGTACGTTCTTTTCTGCAGTGAATTTTGAGAACTCGGTCAATCAAGGTTTCCAGTCGCAGGAAAAAGAAGGGAAAATTGATTGCTTGCTTTCGTTATCAACTCCATCCTCCGGGTGGTGGCCAAAGTACTCTCGGCGCCTTTTTATTCCCCAATTCGAACCCATTGGCAACTATAGATTTTCCAGTTATTGCAATTTGTTTGGGCTCACTGCTCAATCTAAATCAACAAACAAGAAACGCCAACTTCGCAAAACGCTTAAAGAACTTAACCTAATGAACGATGATCGCCTAAACATCGTTCTACTAGAAATGACGAGTTATAACCTAAAAACCGGGATTTACGCAAAAAAATGCCATCGCAACACCACCATTTCTCTTTTTATTCCAGACGTCCCCGAACACATGACGAACGGGAAAAAGAGCCGCCTTTATTCGTTTTTAAAAGGCATAGACAACAAAAGCATTTATTCAAGTTTAAAAGATGTAGATTTCTTTTTCCCGTTTTCCCCCTCTATCATCCCGTTTTGCAAGCTTGATGCGAATCGATGCATAACAATAGAAGGCATTTCAAATCCTTCCTTGCTTCCCAAACCCAACACTCGTTATTCACATCAAACGAAGAGAATTGTATTGTTTTGCGGCTCATTGAGCAGAGCCTATAATCTGGATTTGCTTTTGGATGCCATTATGACCATTTCTTTATCCAATGTTGAGTTCCAAATTATAGGTGACGGGGACTTGCTCCCGGCCTTTACCAAATTGTCTACGGAAGACCCCAGGGTAAAAGTTTATGGAACTCTAGGTCATGACCAAGTCCTTTTGATGCAAAAAAAGGCTGATGTCTTTGTAAATCCCAGATTACTAGGGAAGGATTATTCCGAATTATCGTTTCCTTCAAAGCTTCTCGAATATCTTTCAAATTGTAAACCAACAGTCTCATTTGTCCCAAAACCATTCGTCGATGAATACAGTGGGCTTTTTTTCGAACCCAAAGGAGAGACCGCATTAGATTTGGCAAGGGCAATTGAAAGAGCCTTGTCCCTGTCGACGGCAGAATTGGATGAGATACAAAACAAGATAAGAGGGATTGTTCTTTCAAAGGGCCCTGATAAAACAGCGGGGAAAATCATGAATTTTTGGGCATCCAACGAAAGACTTGACACCTGATTTCCTTTCAATGATGCTGAAATATTGGGATTATTACCTCATAATAAAAATATGTTGAGTTCAAGGTTGAGTTCTCTCGCAAGAATAATAGCTTACGTTTGTGACAAAAAACTTGTTTTTGCGCTTGTCTTGGCTTTTGACTATTTGTTTGTTGTAATTCATCTCATTAAACCCGGTTTTTTAATGGGGTCGTTATTTTTAGTCATTAATCTGTTTTTTTTGGTTTTTTCGAAAAGCAAAAACGGACTTGGCCTCATATTTTGGATTTATCCATTGGCAAGGGTTTTGAAATTTCCCGGCATTGGAACGTCTTTTTTGACTATCTTGCTCCCATTGTTTTATTTGGTGCTTCTTTTTAGAGTTTTTTTCAGAAAAAAGAAAGTAATCAATTCGACTCATATTTTGGTTTTCGCACTTTATGCAATATATGTTTTGCTGACATTTTCCGTGTCGCTTATTAACTGGAAGGGCTTTTCTTTCCTTGAATTACTTTCGTACTATTCATATCTTGCATTTCCTGTGGTCTGCTTCTTCACTCTCAGAAGCGATGACGAGATCGATGGTACAGGTTGTTTGTTGTTAGCTTTGAGCAGTTCTCTATTCGGGATGATAGTGACTATTGGTTTCTTCTACGCATATCCCAATGGAGGGGCTTTACTTGTCGCCTCCGGCATCAACGTTTTTGATGAGGGGCTAGGAGGGGTTCGTTTTTCTCCTTTGACTGATGACCCAAATTATGGAAGCGCTTTGGTTGCCCTTTTGTCTACCTTGTTTTTGAGTTCAAAGAAGAACCACTTCCAAAAAGTTGCCGGTTATCCGATTTTGGTGATCACCTTGCTCATTTCTCTCGCCTCGCTCTCGAAGATGTTCATGCTTTGTGTTATGGTCATCGCTTTGACTTTGATCGTGAAACTGATTCTCAAGTACCATAGTGTTGTTTTGACCTCTTGCCTCTTATTCGCTGGAGTGACGGCCCTCCTGGTTTTCATTAATTCCTCTCTTGGTATCTCTCTTCTCGTTAGGCTGATTGGAACTGACGGGAATATCTCAATCAACCGAATGACTTCTGGCCGGGCGGAAATCTTCGGCGAATACTCATCGTTCATTCTTTCCAATCCCCTTTCCTTATTATTTGGAATGGGCCCTTTATATGCAGATTTAACCGTGTTTTCCGCCGGTGAGCACAACTTATTCACAAAAAACATTTTTGGCAGCGGCGTTCTTGGAGTCGGTATAATGCTTCTTGTCTTTTTCCTAATGCTTAAAAATAGACTGGATAAAAGGCGCGAATATCCAACTGAGTTATTCTTCTCTTCGTTTCTAATTTGTTTGATTATTTGCAGTATGTCTCTCGGCTTGGCTCCCTCAACGGTTTTTCCCATCGTGGTTGTCGGAGCTCAATTCGCTGTTTTTGGAGAAAATATTCCCGAGGATACCGAAGGTCTTTCTAAAAGAAAACGTGGAGTGGCTCGGGAAGAACCGACTATAATTACCTTATGAGCGTGAAACTGTCATTAATCGACGCTTGGCATTCAACGAAAAATGGGTTCAAGCGTTTATTTGGTTTTTGGAAGAGCAATTGGCTCTTTGCTGTTGGCTTGGTTTTGTTCGAGTCGTTTTTTTTGTACGGAACGTCAATGGCAGTTGTTCCTTTTGACGATCAAGACGTGGTCGAAGTAACCGAGCTCTTGACCAAAAAGGCCGAAAATTCTGATTTCGGGTTGGCTCTAAGCTCGGTATCGATGAAATGGCGAGGGAATTCAGATTTCTATATCTACAGTAATAATGATCTCCAAAATTTTCAAATGAGGAATCAGAACTTTGATGAGGAGAAAAGCTATATTTTTGCGGGCTACGTTCCCTATGAGAGTTTTGTTCCCTTTCGCTTTCACAACGAAATAGACCAGAATAATTACGATTGCCCAATGATTCTATTTGAGAGCAAATATACGGGTCGTGATTTTTACTTCGATCTGCCGTTACTTGCCGGTTCGTTTCCAAGGTATATGGCCCAGAATACCGTGGTTATTCTGGACGATTTAGCAGATGATCTTCTTTCTTCCGGAACAGAGGATTATTCAACATTAATTGGAAAAAGCTTGCTTGGAAATTGTGTTTCAACCACCGGCTCTATCCCCCAAACTTATAACATTGGCGCAATCGTTGATTCGTCGGGTTCATTAGGACAATTCTTGAAGGCCGTTTTTGGAACCAACATAATTTTTTCGCCTGAATACTCCGCGATTCAAATGAATGGATCGGTTTTCTTCTGCGCTTCGAAGAACCGTGTTGAGAATTCGAAAATGATCGACTTTGTTTTTGAGAAATACCGTACATCTACCGGCACTAGCCGCGCCTTGGAAATTGGATACAAAGCGGAGTATTCATTTTTCGATTTCGACCAAGGCACTTATTCATTCGTAAAGGGCACTGATGACGCCAACATAAACACAATCATTGATTTTTATTTTGGAAGTCGCCCCGTTCTTCTTTGCATCGTCGGTTGCGTGATGATTCTGGCTTCCGTTGTCGTTGCTTGGCTGCTCATATGGAAGAACTATTTAGTTTTATTGTCAGGGACTATCGGGTCAAGACTAGCCACCACTTTGGACCTGTTCTTCCTTAGCGTTGCTCCTTGTTTCTCTTGCCTATCGATTCTTTCCCATCGTCCCCAAACTGCTCACAGTATCTTTTTTGACGGTTTCAACGACCGCATCAACCGTTATCTTTCTATCATGGATTGTCATTATCGGCGTCTTAACCTTCGTTATGCTCCGCAAAGACAAAGACTTAACGCAAGCCTCATAACGTTAGGTTCAACATTTGTATGGTCACATCAAACAAACCGCAGAAAATGAAAGTCATCTTCGCCATTTCTGATATGAACTTGGGAGGTTCCTCCCAAGTTGTTCATGATTTGGTAAAAAACATCGACAAAACCATTTTCGATGTGTATTTGCTTGTGTTTTTCGATGCTTTTCCGTCCCGTTATCAAGATTTGCTTGATGATCCCTCCATTAATGTTCAATTTTTGGGCAAAAAAAAGACTCTTGATTTCCCGTTTTTAAAACGGACTCAAAGAAGCCGTTAACTTAATTAGACCGGACTTTGTTAGCTGCCACTTAAGCTCGGTTTTTTACTTAAATAGAGTTGTAGATTACAAAAAAACGAAGTTGTTTTTTACCATTCACGCCGAGCCTCGATTTGATTTGCTCAAACTTTATCGTATGGCTATTCACAGCAATGTAATCAAAAAGCGGATTCGGCTAGTTGGGTGTTGCTCTTACATAGCTAAACAGGCATCCGCTTTATATGGAACCGATTGTGTTTCGATCCAAAACGGAATTGATTTGCCCGAACAAATGCCAGGACTTGAAAAGAAAAAATACGATTTTTTGTGTGTTGGCCGTTTTACTAAAATTAAGAGATTTTGCGATTTGATAACCGCCTTTAGTCGCGTCCGTATTGAATACCCAAATGCAAGACTTGCCATTTGCGGTTTTGGAAGCGAACAGGCGAGCATTATCGATTTTATCAATGAAATGCGGTTGAATGCTTCGGTTGATGTTTATGATCAATCAAAAGACGTACGAGAGCTCTATCAATCTTCCAAAACATTCTGCTTGTTTTCCGAAAGAGAAGGTTTTCCTATCACAATACTGGAGGCAATGTCGTACGCCTTGCCATGCATTGTAACCAAAGTCGGTGGTAACGAAGAATTGGTGAAGAACAACATTAACGGAACTCTCGTTGAGGTTGGGGACACAGATGGCCAAGCCACCGCGATGAAACAAGTTTTGGAAGACGAAAAACTTATGCAAAGCTATTCGAGGGCAGCGCTTGACTTTGCCAAAGAGCACACTTCCGAGTCAATGACTAAACAATACGAGGCTTTGTTTCTGGGGAAATTGTAAGAAACGGATTCAGGCTTTGAGGGGTACCCCAAGAATTTTTAGAATGCGAATTGCCCACGCGTCGAGAGAAAGCCGCTTTTTTACATATTCTACGTCGTTTCGATAGGTTATCCTTTTTTCGAAGGCCGTTGTTAATGCGGAGCAAAGGCCATCAATGTTGTTTGGAGAAAAAAGAACAATTCCGGGCAATCCAACTTCTTTGATGGGTGCCAAATCACTTGACACAATTAGGGCACCGCAGAAATAAGCTTCATTGATTGCAAAGCAAAAACCCTCTGAACGAGAGGCCGTTAGAAAAATCTGGTGCGATTGATACAGACCTACGACGTCTTTTGTCGGTGGGAGAATCTTCACAAAAGATGGAATCTCTCCAAATTCTTTTTTGATTCTTTCCGTGTTTTCTTCAAGGTGATCGCCCATCACGATGTCCAGTTCAGCATTCATTTTTTTATCAAGCATTCCGACAGCCTTGATTGCCAAATCTACCCCCTTAACAAAGTAGTTATAGCCAAAAAGCAGGATGTTAAATTTCCCTACTTCATTGTGGTCTTTTTCCTGAAGTCTTGAAAAATCGATGGCGTTTAAACACGGGATGACTTTCGAACCCGGAAAAAGATATTGAACCGATTTGGAAATGCCAGCAGCCGTCGGAATTTTGATTATATTATGATCTAAGAACAAATAATTCCTAATTCGCTTCAAGAAGGTATAAAGCGTTCCATCCTGACTGTGATCATTGTGAATGTGTTGAAAAAAAGAAACATTAGAAGGCGAACGCTTCTTGATCGAAGACAGATTTTTGCTTGACATAAAATGAGCGTGAACAACATCGATTTTTTCTTTTCTGATCAAAGCCACGACGTCATTCACGAAAGACTTGGATTGGAAGTTCATTAAGATGGTTTGGTGGCAATTTGAAAAAGGCACTTCCCAATCCAGAAAAAACTTGTTCATGTTTTTGGAAGAAAAAACAAAAATCACTGAATGGCCAGAATCGTTTGCTTTTTCTTCGATCTTTGCTAGTGAAGGAACAAAATTTCCAGAGTAATTAGAATAGAACTCGGCTAATTCGAGAATTTTCATATTTATCCCTTTTTCTCCCGAGAATATTCTATCCCAATCGCCGTATAATCCGAGACAAATAAAGCCATGAACTATTTTTTTATGACAAACAAAGCGATCTTTGTGCAGCAAAAATTGTTATAAACGAATACGATTCAGAGGATAATAATCATAGAATTCACGATCGAATTCACCGATGTTATGTATTTGGACCACATAGTTTCTATCATTATGCCTTGCTTCAACGCAAGCCAATTCATTAGTTTTTCTATAGAATCAGTTTTGGCACAAACGTTTAAGCAATGGGAATTAATAGTTGTTGATGACAAGTCGACTGATAACAGTCTTTCTGTAATTAAGGATTTCGAGGGGAGAGATTCGAGAATTCACGTCATTACATGTGAAACAAATGGCGGGAGTTCGGTCGCTAGGAATAGAGGGTTGGGTGTAGCCAAAGGTCGTTATATTGCGTTTCTGGATTCCGACGATTTGTGGAACGAGGACTTCCTCGAAAAACAATTGGCATTTATGGAGGCAAAAAATGCCGTCATGGTAACGGCATCTTATTTGAGGGTGGCCCCGAAAACAACCACGCCTTATATTGTTCCGAACGAAATAACATATAAACAAATTATGAGAGGCAATCCAGCCGCACCAGTCACTACAGTTATCGACAGAACAAAGACCGGAGACATTCGCTTTAAGACGGAATTACTCAAGGCAGAAGATTTAGAGTACTGGGCTGACGTGCTCCGGAATGGCGCCATTTGCTTCGGCAACCAAAGCATTCTTGCCAAATATTCTGTTAGGCCTTCCTCAAAGTCTCGAGCGAAATTCAAACTGATTAAATGGCAATGGATCATATATCGGAAATATGAACATTTTGGCCTCTTTGAATCACTTGATTGTCTTATTCATTGGGCGTTTTACGGTTTAAAAAAATACAAAAATGTGAAATAGCGGTGATAAAACCGATATTTGTTGACTGCAAAAGCGAAATCAAAATGCCATTTACAACAACTGAACATCAAAAACCCTCCTTGCTGATTGTTGGGGCGGGATTCGACGGGGGAGGGGCAACGCCAGTTGTTCTTTCGGAAGTTTTCACACAGCCGGCATTCAAGCCATTTGATATCACGTTTGTTGGGTTTGGTAATGGCGTTGAACGCACCTTTAAAGGAATTCATTGCATAAACTTGCCCGATCCGTATGTTGGCGGCAAACATCCTTTTGTGCGGCTATGCAGAAAAATTAGGTCGTGCACTAACCAGGATATTTTTCCTTCTGGGGCAGGCTACGTCTTTCAAATGATGAAAAAACGGCTTCGTAAGAAGAGGTTCGATTTAGTTCTTGGGGCCCCCGGTCTGTTTATGGAGTGCGCTTATAAATATTCGATATTGACCAAATCAAAATTTGGAATGATCTATACTGATCCATTTTCTTTAAACCCGTTAGCTGGGAAATTTAAAGAAAAAAGATGCAAAAAAGAGTACGCTTGGGAATCTCTTGCCTCGGTTATTTTTTATGATAACGACGGCCCTGTTCCGCCTTTTGGGGAATTTGATCAGAAGAAGAACATTTTCTATTTTCCTATAGCTGGACCAATCTCCTCTTTGCCTGAACCAAAAAAATCCATTGTTTACGGCGGAGCCTTTTATAAAGGGCTTAGGGAACAGGACGGAATCTATAATTTGGCGAAACGTCAAGACATGCAGGACTACACATTTGATATTTATTCTGACATTTGTCCCCCTCCAGGAATTCCAAATCTTAAGGTTCATGGTTACGTAAAAAAGGATGTTTTCGAATCCAAGTGTTTGGATGCAAAAGCCATCATTGTCGTTGGCAACAAAACCAACATGGTTTATATTCCGAGCAAATATCTCACAGACATATCTCTTCGGCGTCCAATTATTGGAGTGGATTCCGGAGCAGAGTTGAAGTACTTACAAAAATACCCTTTCTTTGTTTCTTCTAGAGATGAAAACCTGCGGAAAAAGCTGGAGTCTTTCACCAATGAAGAACTGCTCTCTTTTAATCCATATTTGGCGTATCCAGAACGAGATCCTGATATAATCGCCTCAAAAATTGCCGTCCAAATCAAGGATATTCTTTGATTGCTTTCATCCTCGACTGTCGCGACTAAAAACTCTTACTCTGGAGATGATTCTCAAATCACTGTGAGGCAAACAAGATTTGCTGTTTTCTCGTGGTTCCTAAAGGATTGGATGGTCGGGGAGCGAGAAGGATAAAGCAACTGAATAATGGGACTTTGACTGGCTCAGATATTCAAAAATGGCATTTTCATATACACGTTTACACCGATTGCTTTCGAGGATTACTTTAATGGAGGCGGCGCTGAAGAATTAAACCAAAGGCTCAGTTTGGAAGAACCTATATCAAAACTTTTTCCTTCGCCATCTTGCTCGCTTTCAAATTCTTTCCGCGAATCGATTCTATATGGAAAACAAGATCGAGACATTCTTGGCCTATTCTTTCAATTGTCATGGTTTAACACGCCCCACACTGAATGGAAAGATATTTCATCAGTGTTGAAAGCGAAATCCGTAATCTGATTGAAACAACCAAGGATAAATAAAGGCTTAAGCATATGGTTTTAATCTAGGGCCCCTGGCCGAACTTCTTTGTGAAAGAAAAAGACTTTGGGGTATAATCACTTGACTATTGCCTTGTACATATCTCATAGACCTTATGAATGACTTCCTTGCCGGGCTAAAAATGAAAAATCTATCAAAGAGTTTTTGGTCGTGTTAGATTTTGAGGACAACAATTATGAGTAATAACGAAAAGACGTTTGATGTTCCGGTATGCCTGTTCCTCTATAGAAGGAAAGACACGTTGCTGAAAACCATCTCGATTTTGAATTCCATTGGAGTCAAAAAAGTCTATTTGATGGGAGACTACAACGAAGAACATCGGGATGAAATAATGGATGTTCGACGGTCCGTCAAAGAAGCCATCAAAGGTGCGGAATTAATTTGCGACTTCGCTACCGAAAACAGAGGGGTTTTTAAGAACATTGGTCTTGGTGCTCTTCGGGTTTTCGAAAAGGAGGAACAGTGCATTTTTCTTGAAGATGACAATCTGCCAGATGTTTCATTCTTCTTTTATTGCCGAGAACTTTTAAAAAAGTATCGAGATAATGACAGAGTACTGTGGGTCTGTGGGACGGATTATTTGCCAATATTCGATTCACCAAATAATGAAAGTTATGTTTTCACACAGCAATTGCTTCCTTGCGGCTGGGCATCATGGAGAAACAAATTCACCAAGTTTTATTTGACTAACCTTGATTTTTTGGGTGATAAGAAGCAACGACTCGAATTAAAAAAACGCTACGTCAGCAAAAAACTTTGGAAGCAGCAGGTTTGCGAGGATGCATACTCAGAATATGAAAGATTCGCTCACGGACTTAATTACATCTCATGGGACTATCACATGATTATGACCATCATGAAATATGATCTTCTTGGGATTGCGCCCACCAAGAATCTGATTAGGAATACCGGCATTGATGAATTGGCCACTCATGGGGGGCGCGCTGCAAAAAACGTTATGGCGGCCCGGTTTTGCAAAATGGATTCGTTTTCGCTGGATTTTCCTTTGATTCATCCAAAAGATCTTGCGGTCAATTTAGATTTCGAGAGGCGTATCTCAAAATTACGCTTAAAGCCACGGTGGCCGATAATCAAGCAAATCATTAAAGACTGGATTAAAGAACAAGTTTTTCATGTCTCAAAATATGAGCCGATTCGCAAAAAGAAATAAGGAACCCACTTATACGCTTTTCGAATGTTCTCAACCATAAGAGTATAATTGCTTTCAAGCTATTCAGCTATTGAAAAGCTATATGTTTATAAACTCGCAAAACAATGGCAATCTCAAAATCTAAACAAAGAAGAATTGGCGGTGTCATTTCCTTTATTGGCTTAGCAATATCGGTGGCCATCACGATTTTTTATACACCTTTCATGATTAAAAGTGTCGGCACTAGAGAATATGGTATTTATTCATTCGTTCTCTCGATAGTAACCTATTTAGATCTTTTCACGACCGCTCTTGCCGCTGGATACATTCGTTTTTCTCTTCTGGAAAAGAAAAAAAGCCCCGAAAATGCAGAAAGAAGAGTAAATTCCTTATTTATAGCGATGTATTTTGTCGTTTCTATTGCTGCGTGCTTGATAGGAATCCTTCTTTGGATTCTTTTTAGGACAGAAACCATTCCGTTGGATGGTTATTCTGAGTCAGAAAAACTGCTTGCTTACAATGTGATTCTGATATCGGTCGTTTGTTTGTCCGCGAGGATTCCCTTTATTGTTTTTCAAAGTAACATTTATTATAAGGAACAATATGTCGTTGCAAATGCGGTAGCCCTTACGGGGAAATTGTTTACTACGTGTGCCTCCCTTCTTTATCTCTTGCTTAGTAAAGAAAAAAGCGTTCTGATAATCGCCATCATCCAATATTCGTGGACTCTTATTGAAGTTGTTTTTGAGGTCATTTTTTCAAAAAAACATTTGAAAATCGGATTCTTAAGGGTGAATGAATACCTAGAGCGCAAAAAAGAGCTCAAGTCACTTTTGCGCAGCATACTGGTCTTTTCCTTTTTTGTTCTCATAAACTCGCTCGTTGATATTCTTGATAACGGAGTGGGAAAAACAGTTCTCGGATTTTTGGACCCCCACCTGGTTACCATTTTTACCCTTTCAATTGGGTTCAATGTTTATCTTCAATCTATGGCCTCTTTTGTTGTGGCTCTTTTTCAGACGGAAGCCGCTGACGCTGCATTGAACGAGAAAGACGGGGTACACATGAACTCGGTTTTTCATAAAACTTCGAGAATCATCCTACTGTTGATGTTTTTCGTTGTTGGTGGATTTGTTGCCTCCGGTAGGCCGTTTTGTTTTGCTTGGTTGGCCGACAACGAAGAGATCAGTTCATCCGAGATTACTTCCATTTATTATTATGCCGCAGCCGTGCTTGCCTGTTCAATCTGGCCGAATTCGACATATTTGTCACTTACGATAAGACGTGCAAAGAACATGCATAAGGTTCCAGCCATTTTTTACATTCTAGCTAGCTGTCTCAATATTGGTGTCAGCGTACTTTTGGTGAATGTCCTTCCGAAAGAATATGCGGTTTTGGGATGTGTAATGGGCCATTGCCTCTCGACCGTTCTCGTAAAGTGGGTCCTCTTGCCGGTTTATGATTCTCGAAAAGTTGGTCTTACGATGAAGCCTGTGTTTTGGTATTTCATTAAAGACCTTCTCATAGCAAGCGGATGCGCTGCGGCGGGGATCGGTTTGGGTTTCTTGATCGGTGATCATATACAGTCCAAGTGGCTCCTGTTTTTGATCTGTGCTTTTGCTTACGTAGTTTTATTTGGCGGCTGCGCATTTCTGTTCGAAAAGGAGGCCATTAGAAGCGTGCTATTGATAAGAAGAAAAGCCGATCGGCCCGATAAGTTACAATGAAGAGAGGAGATAACGTATGAGAAAAGTGGCATTGGTGACCTGTTTTCTAGATAACTGCGGAGCTTGCCTGCAGGCTTACGCTTTGCAGTCATCCATACAAAAGTTTGGTTTGACATGCGAAATCATCAAATATATCGGTCCGGATGGATATGATCATAGAACTCTACCAAGAAGAATTATTTCCGGTTTGGCGAAAAATCGCTTTACGTTCGGCTTTTTATCGCTTTTTTCTTCCAAAATAAAAGGAAAATATTATATAAAAACGAAATCGTTGAAATTTGATCGGTTTAGACGAAAACAACTATGTTTTACAAAAAAGCGGTATTTTTCCTTTGATGAATTGGATTCTGCCGTTTTGGACTACGATGGTTTTGTCGCTGGCAGCGATCAAATTTGGAATCCGACTTTCTATAATGGTAATAATCGTGTTTATTTTCTAGATTTTGTAAAAGAATCTAAACCGCGAATTGCATATGCTCCGAGTATTGGAATTACCGCCATACCAAAAGAGTATGAAGATGATTTTAGAACCTTAGTTAATAAATTCGATTACTTATCCGTTCGTGAACAAAAAGGCGTTGAAATCATTTCGAAATATTCAGATAGAGAATGCCGTTTGGTGCTAGATCCCACACTTTTGCTAACGGGGGATGAGTGGATTAAGCGTTTTAAAACTCACAACAAAAAGAGAAAATACATACTTTTGTACCTTTTCGGAGAACGTGAATATTACCAGAATTTTATTAATTGTGTTACCGCGAAACTTGGCTTAGAGATTGTTTGCATTCCATTCACGGAAAAAGACAGCCAAAATTCGAAATATCGCAGGGTTTTTGATGCTGGCCCCATTGATTTTCTAAGCCTCGTTTCAAACGCATCGTTAGTAATAACCGACAGTTTTCATGCTACTGTTTTTTCGATTTTGTTTGGGACTCCTTTTTATACACTCCTGCGTGGCGACCCTAGTGATCCTAAAAACATGAACGAAAGGATTTTCAGCCTTTTGAACATTGTCGAACTGACCGATCGTATTGTTTCTAAATTCAACTCTTCGTTTTCGTTTTCCACTGAAATGGATTTTTCCATTGCGCAAGCAAAAATTGCTGAACTTCGTCGTAGCAGCATTGCATATCTTAAAGAGGCCTTGGGCGAAAATGACAAAGATTGAATCTATCTGCAAACCCGAACGTTGTACTGGGTGTGGCGCTTGCCAACAATCGTGCCCAAAAGGAGCCATCAGCCTTGTTTATAACCACGATGGATTCTATCATCCGCAAATCAACTCAAACCTTTGCGTTGGTTGTGAAAGGTGCATTAGTGTTTGCCAAGCTAACCAAAAGGTTCCATCGAGTCGTACGATAAAAGCATTTATTGGATGCCAAAAGGAAAACTCTGGCAATAATTGTACGTCTGGCGGTATTGCGGACGCGCTAGCAAAAACGGCAATCAAAAGTGGCGGCATCGTGTACGGCGCCGCTTTCGGCCCTGGTTTCAAGACGGTTCATCACATTAGAGTATCCAAAGAATCTGATCTGAAAGAGATTCAGGGATCTAAGTACCTGCAAAGTGAAAACAACGATTCCTTTCAGATGGTTAAAAGGGATTTACTGGAAGGCAGGGATGTTTTGTTTATCGGAACGCCTTGTCAAATTGCCGGTCTTCGATTATTCCTTGGCATAGATTTTGAAAAATTAGTCACGGTTGACCTGATGTGCCATGGCGTGATGTCTACCAAAGTGTTCTGTCTTTTCTTGGAGGAAATAGGCGCCAAAAACATCTCCTCTATAAACTTCCGAGAGAAAACGACTGGATATAACATGGATTGCAGGCTAAAGATAGCTTTTGACAATGGCAAGGAATGGAGTCGGCCATTTTACGGAAGTTCAATCGGATCTGGATATGCAAATAATCTTTTGTCTAGAGAATCTTGCTTTAAGTGCCGTTTCTCATCACTTTACAGGGTGGGTGATTTATCCCTTGCCGATTATATGGAAACAGATATCGACCCGGTTTTTCGGACAAATGGTTGCACGGCTTTGCTGGTTAATTCCACAAAAGGATTATCCTTTCTTCGACGTTGTTCCAAGACCATTCTCATTCAAGAAAAAGACCTTTCCTGTTTTAAGAACTTCAGACACTTTTCGACTGCTCCTATAGAAAACAAGAATCGCAAGAAAGTTTTGCGACTAATCGATAGACTAGGGTACGAAAAGGTCTCAGAGAAATATTTTGCCAACTTTGTGCCGAAACTCACTTTGATTCAGAGCCTTAAGGCCATTGTAAAACGAATAGTTCGACGCACAAAGTAAGCTCAACGTGATACTTTGCCACATGAACACATTCGTTATGGACATTCTTTGTCTATAGAGCACCTTAAGACATCATCTTGCCAATCAGTATGAGTCTAATTTTTGATAGTGAGAAATAGAATGATTCGAAGGAGGGTCGTTTTCGACATTATGCACTTCGCAATCAGCACGGACGCCGCAATTAACCATTACAGAAGAAACAGGCCAAACTGACCATGGTGGACAACGCGAAAGGACCGTTCCTTACTATGTTTACGCCAGAAATCCATGGTTTCAAAACCACCAACTACATGGATATGAACCAATGGTTGGCTAATCAGATCGAGGCGTCGTTCAACGCCCTCAAAAACCGATAATGAACATCACCTCTTTGCGGATCGTCGTGAGGTGTTTTTCGGCTTATCAGAAGGGGCTCGGGGAACTTTTCGCATAGCCACCTGCTTCAACTGTTGATGTGGACGCAAAAAAAACACGAAGAAAACATTAGTTTGTATAGACGTGTCATAGAGCGAACCGTGGGGAAATGTTCTAACCCATATCTTTCAAGCGTGTTACGCTACACCTGAAGAGCCGTTATGAGTTTTTTTTGTTTCAATCGTCCTATCTTCGCTCTTCAAGACAGGACCAACGATACACCTGGATTCGATCATCACCCCAATTGTCCATCCAGGCTCCATAATGCGGTTTGGAATGGAACATGTTGAGTTTTTCAGTATAATTAATTGAAGAAAAATGAACTCTGTAAGTTTTGGCAAAATTGAAGGCAGATTTGGAACCTTTCCCACCACAAAGTATTTCAAGTGGAAAGCATATGTTCAGGACCCCACTAGGAAGTCTCGACTTTTAAAGTTGTGGCGGCTATACATAGTAAAAAGGTTTGATTTGAACTTTAATTGCAGTTTCGGAACAAACATAAACTGCGGATCCCATTTTGAAACGGCCCCACACCTACCACACGGACCATATGGAATCGTTGTTGGATACCATGTTGTGGTTGGAAAGGATTGCACCATTTATAACAGAGTGACAATCGGAGAAACCAACGAAACCACCGTCATTGGAGACCATGTTGTATTTGGCGTTGGATCTTGCATTTTCAGAAGTTCCAAGATTGGCAACAATGTAGCTGTCGGTGCCAATGCGGTTGTACTTAACGATGTACCGGATTATTGCATTGCGGTTGGTGTTCCCGCGATTAATAAAACCAGGGATATGAAAGGACTAGAAAAGGTCGCGAAATGAAACAAAATAGTATTTTCGATGGCAAGGTGTTGCTCGTCACCGGGGGGACCGGCTCCTTCGGCCACGCCGTCGTCGACCGCTTTC
>Ga0065701_1040486_pt1 | contig 16397 bp, 13 predicted proteins | sample Biomet1_FD_59088 | JGI IMG/M metagenome (GOLD analysis project Ga0065701, IMG submission 59088) | Microbial communities from bioreactor (seeded with anoxic lake sediment) at LBNL, California, USA - Biofuel metagenome 1 version 3... | ecosystem: Engineered > Bioreactor > Anaerobic > Unclassified ...
ATACCGCATACTATTTTGAAATGACCGGAGGAGCTTTTGCACAAAAAGGAAAGCCAATGACATTTGGCACTACAATCTCATTTACTTTATAGAATCTGATAATGAATACTAAGAAGACAAATAAATTATTTACTTTTTTCTCATTATACATTGCACAGGCAGTGCCAATGAGCTTATTCAGTACCTTGTTGCCTGTACTTATGCGGCAAGGCAATTTCTCACTGAGTACTATCGGATTGCTACAGCTCATTAAGCTTCCATGGATACTGAAAGTTTTCTGGGCTCCGGTTGTCGATAAGCACACATCCGGTATAGGAACTTATAAAAAATGGATTTTCTCTTCAGAATTAGTATATGCTTTGTTAATTCTGATGGTTGCCTTTCTTGATTTAAGTACGAGTTTTACTACGATTTTTATTCTTATTATTCTTTCGCTGATAGCTTCCGCTACTCAAGATATTGCTACAGATGCATTAACGGCTCTTTCTTTTAACAGAAGAGACAAAGGTTTGGCTAATAGTATGCAAAGTATGGGCAGTTTTGCCGGAGCAATGGTAGGAGGAGGAATTTTACTGCTGATTTATAAACATACAGGCTGGACTCCACTACTTGTATGTGTTTCTGCTTTTGTAATCCTTGCTTTGCTCCCTTTGTTCTTTTATAAAGATAAGAATTTTGTTCCGAGAAAAGGATGCACTCCTATTGCCATGAAGGACTTATACTTCTTTTTCAAGCAAGAAGGTATTTGCCAACAACTTGTTTTTCTTGTTCTTTTCTACTCAGGAGTAATAGGCATTCTGGCGATGGTGAAACCTTATATGGTAGATTTAGGATACAAAACGAGTGAAATTGGATTTATGTTTGGTATCTTTGGGTCGTTATGTGGTTGCTTGTTCTCGTATGCCGGAGGATATGTGATTCGTTATTTAGGACGCCATTATTCACGTATTATCTTTGCTTGTCTGATATTAGCAACTACTTTATTGTTTTATTTCCTGTCTTTGACCACTCCGGGAAAGTTTGCTTTGTACGTGGCAATATTCTTTTTGTGGGCTAGTTATGGATTATCTTCAGTTTTGGTTTATACCATTGCAATGGATTATCTTAGAGATGGCAGGGAAGGAACTGACTTTACATTACAAACAGTGATTACCCATTTAAGTGGCATGATCATTGCTGTGATAAGTGGTAAGCTGGCCGATAGTCTTGGATATAGCGGACTATTCCTGGTTGAGGCTGGGCTAGCTGCTGTATCGTTAATATATATACTCGTTTATTTTAAGAAACCGTCTCATCATGAATGAAGAGCTGATAGCAAAATATAATGTTCCAACGCCGAGATACACCAGTTATCCTCCGGCAAATTACTTTCATGAACAATTTACCAATAAGAATTATGAAGATGCTATTATAGCATCAAACAATACTCAACCTCAGAATATTTCTTTTTATATCCATATTCCATTTTGCAAACACCTTTGCCATTATTGCGGATGTAATTCTTACCCGATGGCTAAAGATGAAGTTATTGAATCTTATGTAGATGCGGTAAAAAAAGAAATTAAGAAGGTACTTCCTTTTCTGGATAAAAATAGAAAGATTTCTCAGATACATTATGGAGGTGGTAGTCCAAGCAGCATTCCCCTTCACTATTTGAGGGAGATAAATGAACTGCTTCTTTCTCAGTTCTCATGTATTGAAAAACCAGAAATTGCGATAGAATGTCATCCGGCATACCTGAATGAAGAAAATTGGCTGGAGCTTATCAATGCTGGATTCAACCGTTGCAGCATCGGGATACAGGATTTTAATGAAAAGGTTCTGAAAGGAGTAAACAGAAGACCTTCTTTACTCGATATGAAGACTGTTTTTAGTCTGTTGAGAGCTCACAATGTATCAATCAACCTTGATTTTATTTACGGACTTCCTTATCAGACGGTTGAAAGTTTTGAAGAGACTCTTAAAAAGGCCGTTTCTTTAAAACCGGATCGGTTGGTTACCTTCTCGTATGCACACGTGCTTTGGGTAAATAAAGCAATGATGATTCTAGAGAAGAATGGTCTGCCTTCCGCTCAGGAAAAAAGTGCAATGTATGAGGCTGCAAAGAGAATTCTTACGTCTGCGGGATATCAATCTATAGGATTGGATCATTTTGTGTTACCCAACGATGATTTAAATAAAGCACTTGAGTCTGGACAATTGCACCGTAACTTTCAGGGATATTGCACAAGGAAGACTACCGGACAGGTTTATGCTTTTGGTGTAACGGCTATTAGTCAGCTTTCTATGTCATACAGTCAGAACACAAAAAACATTCCTGAATATATTGAAAAAATGAATAATGGTGAGTTTGCCATAATAAAAGGATATGCTTTGAATAGAGAAGAGCAGATTGCTAAAGAAGTTATCACTACACTGATGTGTAATAATAAACTTAACTGGAAAGAGCTGTCATCTCATATCGGAGTAAGTGAACCTGATATAAAACATGCGATATCTTATAATGAAGAGCGCCTGACTGATTTTGCCAATGATGGCATTGTTACTTACTCTCCTGAAGAGATATCAATTACTCCTCAGGGATTTCTTTTTGTGAGAAATGTTGCGGCTTCATTTGACCCCTTGATGAAGAATAACACAAAGATGTTTTCAAAACCAGTTTAAAACAACGTTGGATTTATGGAAAAGAGTAAACAGGTTGATGCCGTAGTTATTGGTGCCGGAATCACAGGACTTACAACTGCTTTTTTATTGCTGAAGAAAGGACTTAGTGTGCTTTTACTGGAAAAGAGCGCAAGCGTAGGAGGTCAGATGGAATCCATCTATGAAGATGGCTTTATTTTTGAATCCGGTCCAAATACGGGCGTTGTTTCAAATGCTGAAGTGGTTGAGTTATTCCAGCTCCTTGGTGATAGATGCTCTATTGAAATAGCACGAAAGGAAGCAAAAGTGAGACTGATATGGAAGAATGGCAAATTTCATCCCCTGCCTTGCGGACTTTCATCTTCTATTGCTACACCTTTATTTACCTGGAACGATAAAATCAGGATATTATTTGAACCTTTCAGAAAGAAAGGAAACGATCCTTTTGAGAGTGTAGGGAGTCTGGCTCGCAGACGCTTGGGGAAATCTTTTGTTGATTATGCTGTCGATCCGTTTATTTCCGGTATTTATGCGGGTGATCCGAATAAACTTGTAACTCGTTTTGCTCTGCCAAAACTGTATAATCTGGAACAAAACTATGGCAGCTTTATAAGAGGTGCTATGAAAAAAGCCTCCGAACCTAAATCGGAGAGAGATAAACTTGCAACAAAAGAGGTCTTTTCGGTTAAAGGTGGCTTTGGTTCTCTGGCTAAAGCATTGGCAGATGAAATAGGTTCTGAGAATATTCGCTTGTCTGTTAGTGATATCCAGACAAAACCTGTGACTGATGGCTGGAATGTTTTCTTACCCGATACTAACGAACAAATCAGTTCAAGATATTTAGTGTCAACTGTGGCTGCTTATTCCTTACCATCATTATTTAACTTTATTCCGGAAGAGGAGATAGCTCCGGTAAGCTCACTTCATTACGCTCCGGTTATTCAGGTTGGTGTGGGAGTTGAACAGGCTAACGGTTGTGTCCCGAATGCTTTTGGTGGACTTGTACCATCTTGTGAAAAACAAAAAATGCTGGGTATCTTATTTCCTTCATCCTGTTTTGCTAACCGATCTCCTGAAGGCGGTGGCACACTCTCTTTCTTTATTGGCGGAAGCAAACACCCTGAATACTTAACTTACACAGATGAACAGCTACAAACCTTGGTGAAAGAATCTCTTAACAAGATGATGGGATTTCCGGCTGATTATTCTCCTTCAAAGATTAAAATCTTTAGGCATGAAAAGGCAATTCCTCAATATGAAGCTGATAGCGAACAGAGGTTGGCATGCATTGAAAAGCTTCAGAAAAAGTATCCCGGACTGATTCTTGCCGGTGGTATAAGAGATGGAATTGGTATGGCTGACCGTATTAAGCAAGCTACTAAAATAGCAGAGGTTATTAAGAACGAATCAGTCTTCTTTGAAAATATTATTTGAGAATAAATGCAGGATAACTTTGTTTTTTGGCAACATAATAGTTGTTTTTGGCAAGTTATTATGCTTTTGCCTTCAAGCGGTTTTTAGGGCTTAACTTATTTAATTAATTTTGTTCTCAGATACTTAATGCAATTAGGTTTGTTTTTTAGAAATCACTCTTATAATAATGGTTAGGTTGGGGAAAACATGTACAAGGTTGCGATAATCATGTGCGTGTTTATTCTCAATCGTAATGCGGAACTTACTTCTCTTTTCCTAAATCATATTGAATTTATCCTGAACTGATTTGAAATAAGAACGTGATATAGTCAAATCTGTCTTCTTCTCATAAGGTGGATATAATACGCAATCCTTGCCTTCAATCGTCGCCAACGAATTTATATTGATTATTTGCTGTTGGTTTATCTGAGCAAATACATTAGATAATTTCAGAATATCGTCAGCTGTAGTATTTCTTTTCAGCTGAATTCTCTTCTCACTATTCAAGGTTACATACCAATGCTTGCTGTCTTTAAAATATTCGAAATATCCTATCTGTTCTTGACGAAGAGTCATGTACCCGGTAATTGTAGCAATTAAGAATGTCCTTTTTTCCGGCAATAGTTCAGATAGAGAATCAATAAAGGAAGATAACTGATTTCCTTTTTCTACTGAAGAGAAGAAACGAGTCATCACGGTCTGAAATTCGTCTTCCTTGTATGGTTTTAATAAATAATCGAATGCTGATTCACGCAATGCTTCAAGCAGGTATTTCTCATAAGCAGTATAAAAAACCACATGGATTTGCCAGTTAATGAGATCCTTTATTTCACGGAGTAAGTCCAGTCCGGTTATTTCTGGCATCTCTACATCCAGGAATAGCAAATCCGGCTTTTTTTCAAGAATTAGGTCTTTTCCAATTTGCGCATTCTGTGTGGTACCGGAAATTGTTATATTACTGAATTCAGACAAGGAGTTACATAAATTGGTAATACCTATTTCTTCATCATCTATTATTACTACATTGCATTGTTTAGCCATTTTTATTCGAATTTATAGTTGTATGGAACAAAAATACAAACTTCAGTTCCTGTTATTTGTTCTTTCTCACGAATATTCTGAATCGTGAGAGATGCCTGATCTGTATTCTTGGCATTTAAAAGCTGAATAGTCTGAAATAAAACCTTGAGTCCGGTTCCCGTACCTTTTGTTCTACTTGTCTGTTGCGGAAAGTATCCGGCTCCGTTGTCACGGATAAAGATATTTACTCCATCTTGCTGACCACTGACATCTATTGATAATTTTTTATATCCTTCTTTAGGACGCAAGGCGTGCTTTAGGGCGTTCTCCACTGGAATCTGAATTGACATGGAGAGAATGAATGTGCTTTCCAGATTAATCTGGTTATCAATATTCCATTCCAAATCAAAATTATCTCCCAGATTTCTTTTTTCCAGTTCAATGTATGAACTTACAAAACTAAGTTCTTCAACAAGACATATACTAACTTTTTCTGTTATTTCCAGGTTTTTTCTCATCAGTGTAACCAGCGTATAGAGATTTTTACGTCTGTGTTCTTCCAATGTGTTGATTTCACTATTAAGAACATTGAAAATGAAATGAGGAGAAATCCTGTTACGAATGTTTTCCATTCTGAGGTTTGTCAGGCTATCTATATATCTTACCCGTTGCAGGTCTCTTTTCTTTTTCATATAAAAATAGATGAAGACAGATACGGCAGCTGCAAGAATGCATATTAAAATCCAAACAAATGATATTAGTTCTAGGAACTTTACATGCGATGCTTGTTGCTGGATAACAAGTTTCTTATTTATCAAAGTAGTGTCTTGCTGGTATCTCAGATCAATTTCTGCAATTCTCTTATCTGCTCTTTCATTTCGAAGTGAATCGTCTATAGCTTTATTCTTAGCCTGATAATAGTATGCTTCTTTAAAGTTTCCAGTCTGGGCATAATATTTTTGCAGATATTTGTTTCGAATAGATAGCATATTCAATTCAATGCCAGTAGAATCTTGTGTTTCCTTGAATAATTTCTCGGCAAGTTGTTTGTTCTTTTGCTTTACAGCAAGTCCGGCCCTGATTGTTGCAATGTAATAAAGTGCTGTTTTATTCTTAATAGTTGAAAAATATGCATAGCTTTTATCAAGACACGGCTGAACAGAGTCGAGCTTATTCAGATTCAGATAGATATCTCCCAGATTCACATAGCACAAACTAAGATAAAACTGGTAATCACCTTTTGAAACCAGTGCTTCGGCCTTTTTAAACCAAGGCAATGCATTGGCATATTCTTCTTTATAATAAAAGTAATTGCCTCTATTGTTGCAGTATATAAATTTTTCGGCTAATGTTCTGTCCTTATAGAAATTCTCCGCCAGGCGATAGTAATTATCTGAAAGGTCAAAATCGCGCAGTTCCATATAGACTTGTCCTAAACCGAAATATATAGGGAACCCCATTTTATGGGTTATCTGAAGTGAATCACTTTTAGACAGCGCTTTTCTATAAAAGAATGCACTCTTGGCGAAATCACCTTTTCTGGAGTAAATATCGGCAATATTAATATACATATCAGGTATGCGGTCTTGCTTGTCAGATAATTCATACTCTTTCAATGCCTCTTTGGAGTATTTAAGAGACGAATCAATCATGCTCATCTGTCCGTAATAAATCCCTATATTATTATTTGATGAGGCTAATAACTCGTGAATGACCGGAGATTCTTTCTGGCGTTTACAGAAATTCACCACTTTATGAGTAAGCAAAAAGGATGAGTCATATTGATTGATAGTAGAGTATGTTAAAACATAGGTATTGAATGCCTTATAATAAGTTATACTATCTGTAGCCATTTTCATGGCCTTTTTTAGTAAATTACGTGAAAATTTTATATTATTGTATGAAGAATCCTGAGCTTGCTGTATAAATGAGTCTATCAGCTGGCTATTATTAGCCGTTGGATTGCCTTGTTTTCTGCAGGAACATACACTTAAAAGTATAAGAATAACTAAGAAATTTAGAATACAGGTTAAGTTTAAGCGGCCTTTAATAATCATGGCAGATACTTATTTATAATGATTTATGCAAAAATAGGAATAATTGCTTATAATTTGTTATATGTAGAAATAAAATATAAGTATAAGGAATATTTTATTTTTGTTGTTTTTTTAATCCATAAGTTAAACTCTTTAAATTATATCTGAACAATGGAATGTAAAATTATACATAATCAAAAAGAATCAAGGTTTGAAACATTAATTGATGGTAATTTGGCATATGTAGAGTATATACCTTTTAGAGGCGGTTTGAATTTCACCCATACGTGGGTGCCTAAAGAACTAGAAGGACAAGGTGTTGCTTCTTTGCTGGTAAAGTTTGCCTTAGATTATACTAAAGAAAACAATCTCGAAGTTATACCTACTTGTCCGTTTGTAAAAGCCTTTGTAAAAAGGCATCCTGAGTATAAATAGAATTCTCATTAGCATGAATTTATACATGTTCTTGAAGAAAATTATTAATATTATATACTATATTTGTTTTACACCCGGGTGTAACATACACTGAGATCCGGGTGTAAAGTTACTTTAGACCCGGGTCTAAATGAAAACTATTCTAATCATATTTTATGATTGGTCTAAATGCGATATAAATAAGCCTTTATTGCTTATCTTTTTTTCTTGGATTGTACAGTAAAAAGAATAGGGCTATATTTGTACTTTTAACTGTAAAACTGAACTAGAAGTTGTTCTTTAGTTGATTTTGTAATTGAATCTTATTAATTCCAATGCATAATAACATGAAGAAATTGATATTATTAACTTTGTTGATATTGCCTTTAATGCCGGCTTTAGGGCAGACAGAAACAAGACATCCGTTGAATATTTCGCTTTGGGATCCCATAGCCTCTTCTCCATACGATTCTTTAAGCACAACGAATGTAACTTTCGGATTTTCCTCAAAAACATATAAACTGAAAGGAGCGGGAATAAACCTGTTTTCTCACTTCAATAATAAATCTGTTGATGGTTTTACACTTAACGGAGTGGGAGAATTCGTGAAAGGGAATATGACAGGGACCGAAGTTTCAGGCCTGTTTAATGTGGTAAGTGGCCATATGCACGGAGTACAACTGGCAGGGGTGCAGAACACTAACGTTTTGCATTCAAAAGGTGTGATGATTGCAGGTATAACAAACTTCACTATCGGAGATGCCCGTGGTATTCAGATTGCGGGAATTACAAACATGGCCGGTTCTCACTTTAGCGGCGTTCAACTTTCATCGGCAGTGAACATCGCATCTTCTTCCTCTGATTTACTCCAATGGGCGGGATTGGTCAATGTTTGTGCCGAACCTATTAATGGAATTCAGATTGCCATGGGCAATTACGCCGGAGGAGTAAATGGCGTACAGTTGGGATTACTCAACTTATGCGGGGGAGATGTAAAAGGAGTGCAGGTGGGAATTATAAATCACAGCAAAGATACCTCTGCCGTTAAAATTGGATTAGTCAATATTAACCCTAAAACCCGCATACAGATGCTTACCTATGGCGGAAATACGACGAAGATCAATACCGCTGTGCGCTTTAAGAACCATTATACATATACAATAATTGGTATAGGAACGCACTATCTGGGGCTCGATGATAAGTTCTCCGGTTCTATCTTTTACCGTGTTGGTGCTGAACTTCCCGTAGGGCATAATTTGTTTCTAAGTTCTGATGCAGGCTTTTCTCATATTGAGAACTTTTCCAATGAAGATGCCACAACTCCGGAACGTATGTTCTCGCTTCAGCTTAGGTTGAATCTTGAATATCATGTATTGCATAGACTGGGCGTTTTTGTCTCGGGCGGATATGCACATACCCGTTATTATAAAACGAACAAGATATTCGAGAATAAGCCTATTGTAGAACTGGGCATTGCTTTATTTTACATTGAATTTACTTATGAAGAGATTATCTGTATATTTGCTTTTGCTTCTCTCATCCTTCAGCTATTTGAATGCACAAACAGCCGACTCTTTATTTGCATTCAATGATTCATCCCGAATGATTAAACGTCCCTGGCGTTCAGCTTTTCAGACAGCCGGACTGAATGTGGGTGTATGGGCTTTCGATCGTTTTGCAATGAATGCCGACTTTGCAAAGATTAGTCTGCATAGCATTAGTCATAATATAAAAAATGGCTTTGTGTGGGATAATGATAAATTTTCAACGAATCTGTTTGCTCACCCGTATCATGGAAATTTGTATTTTAATACTGCACGAAGCAACGGACTCTCTTTCTGGCAATCGGTTCCTTATTCTTTTGCCGGAAGTCTTATGTGGGAAATGTGTGCCGAGGTAGAACCTCCTGCAATCAACGATTTCCTTGCCACATCAATAGGAGGTATTGCATTGGGAGAGGTTACTCATCGTCTTTCTTCTTTGGTACTTGATGATTCTAAAACAGGAGGTACACGTTTTTTTAGAGAATTTCTAGGCACCCTTATTTGTCCATCCAGAGGTATAAACCGTCTTATAACAGGCGATGCATGGAAAGTAAGGCATTCATATTACAAATACCATGATTATGATAAGCTTCCGGTAAAATTCTCGGCAGCAGTGGGTGACCGTTATCTGGCCGATGATAACAGACTTTTCAAGGGAAGCAATAGTCCTTACGTTGAATTCAACGTGATATATGGTGATCCGTTGAAATCAACAACGAACCAACCATTTGATTATTTTAGTTTTAGTTCAACATTTAATCTGGTGGGCAATCAGCCATTAATCGGATCTGTAAATCTTACCGCCAAATTGTTGGGAAAACATCTCGAGCCCGTACCAGGACATAAACTATTAGTAGGGCTCTTCCAGCATTTCGATTATTATGATTCAGAGTCAGTCATTAAAGGCTCTAGCAAAATACCATTCAAAATATCCGAAGCTGCTGCTTTTGGTTTGGGTATGATTTATCAGTTCCCTTCGAAAAACAAACGAGTTACAATCAGGCAAAGTTCTTATCTAAATCTGGTTCTTTTAGGAGGAAGCCTTACCGATTACTATAATGTTATTGACCGAAACTATAACATGGGAAGCGGGTATAGCATAAAAAGTAATACTTCGGTTGATTTTACCAAGTACGGTAGTTTTGAACTTAATCTTCAGCATTACAGAATCTTTACATGGAAAGGCTACGAGAAGAAAGATTTTGAAAATACAGATCCATTATACCTTAATGCGCAGGGCGATAAAGGAAATGTACAGTTAACTGTCATCAATCCCATGATGGGGCTGAATCTTGATTCAAGAACTAAAATAGGCATTGGTTTATACTATTATTTGCGCAACACACATTACATCTATCATGAAGATATAAGCTCTCAAACCTTCGAAACCCGTTTAAGTTTCAGGTATTTATTCTGAAATTGAAAGCATTGTAAATCACTCTTTAATTAAAATAGTTTATAGAATAAAAACTCTCATAAACTGCTCTTTGTTATTATAATAGTACAAGAGACTAATTATATAACAAAAATGAAGAGGCTATTTGTATATATTATCCTCATCTTGCAGATAATGAGTATTGCCTATGCTTATAAGCCAGACTCTTTATTTTTATATAGTGATTCTTTTGTGAAAATAAAAAGACCGTGGAGGGCGGCATTAGAATGTGTCGGACTAAATACTGCAGTCTGGGCTTTTGATAGCTATGTGATGAATCAGAATTACGCAAAAATCAGTTTAAATACAATTAATCGAAACATATCTAATGGTTTTGTGTGGGATAATGATAATTTCTCTACAAATCTGTTATCTCATCCATATATGGGTAGTATTTATTTTAATGCAGCCAGAAGTAATGGGTTAAGTTTTTGGGAATCTGTACCTTTCCCATTTGCCGGGAGTTTAATGTGGGAGTTTATAGCAGAATCTGAACCTCCTGCAATAAATGATTTTTTATCAACTTCTTTTGGAGGGGTAGCTTTAGGAGAAGTCACTAATCGACTTTCTTCCTTATTACTTGATGATTCAAAACGTGGAACTGAACGCTTCTTTCGTGAATTTGCGAGTGCCCTGATATCTCCTGCAAGAGGGCTGAATCGTCTGATTGATGGCGATGCCTGGAAGGTGAGGCAAAACAGATATAAATATAATGATCCTGGCGATTTACCAATTAAATTTGGTATAACTACAGGTGACAGATATATGGTAGATGATAATAGCTTTTTTCGAGAAAGTAACACCCCTTATCTTGAATTTGATATTGTATACGGAGATCCACTGTCAAATACAACAAATCAACCTTTTGATTACTTTAAGCTGAACTCTGTATTTAATTTAGGCGGAAATCAACCTATGGTTGGTTCTATTAATCTCACTGCGAAAATATTAGGGCATTGTTTCGAACCGATAACAGGTCATAAAGTTATGCTTGGGCTTTTTCAACATTTTGATTATTACGATTCTGGCTTGTTAATAAAAGAATCGAAGAAAATTCCATTTAAAATATCTGAAGCTGCAGCATTAGGAATTGGAATGATATATCAGTATCCAAGAACAAATAAAATTACAATAAAGCAAAGTTCTTTTCTGAATGCAGTTTTGTTAGGTGGTGCTTTAACCGATTATTATAATGTTATTGACCGGAACTATAATATGGGAAGTGGATATAGTATAAAGACCAATACTTCAATTGACTTTGGAAAGTATGGTAATTTTGAATTAAATCTGATGGATTATCGTATTTACACATGGAAAGGATATGAGGATAAAGACCTGGCAAAAGTAGACCCTTTACATCTCAATGCTCAGGGAGATAAAAGTAATGTAAATTTAGTTATCATAAACCCAACAATAGGAATTAGTCTTGATTCTGCACTGAGATTAACTTTGGGGTTATTTTACTATTTCAGAAATACTCATTATATATATCATGAAGATATTTTTTTCAGAACTTTTGAAATCCGTTTCGGACTGAAATATTCTTTCTGACATAGCTTTTATTATGTTAAATTTAAATATAAAATTGTTTAACAGGGGCTCAATATATATCATTAATACTCTATATTTGCGAATAACAACTTAGTGGAGGTATAAAAATGAGATATGTTGATTTACATACAAGACTCAAAGAGTTGATTAATTATGATGACGATGAAATAAAGATTGACGACAATGTCATAGTTCGTAATTTCAGTTTTAAGTCTAATTCCAGAGACCTCCTTCCCGGAGGGAAATATAATCAGGATACTTATGAGTATTGTTCATCTGAAGATCCTGACTATGAGCCGGATATTATTCAGGATATGCTTAATATGAGTGATGCTGAAATTCCTGAAAATATAGATTTTCGTTATCACTTATTCCGCCCGGCAGGTACAGAAAAGGTTAAGGATGTTATTCTGCTTTTTCATGGATTTAATGAAAAACATTGGGCCAAATATTCATCATGGGCCAAAACTCTGGTTGATAAAACAGGAAAAGCTGTGTTGTTGTTTCCAATTGCTTTCCATATGAACAGAGCTCCTCTCAGCTGGAGCGATTCTCACCAGATGTATGCCATCAGTCAGCAGCGTAAAAAAAGACACCCGGAAGTAATTTGCTCTACACTTTCAAATGTTGCGATTAGTACGCGTCTGCACAATAAGCCTCAAAGATTTATCTGGTCTGGCCTGCAAACATATTATGATGCCATTTCTTTGGTTGAGAGCATTAAAGCAGGCAAACATTCTGATATTGCTTCAGATGCTTCAATAGATTTCTTTTCGTATTCAATAGGTAGCTTGCTGGCTCAGGTATTGATGATGACTAATGAAAAAGGCTATTTCTCAAATTCTAAGATTTGCATGTTTTGTGGTGGGGCGGTATTCAACCGTTTGTCTCCCGTTTCAAAGTTCATACTTGATAGTGAAGCAAATGTGAGCCTCTATTCATACGTGGTAGAACATCTTGAAAGTCATATGAGACGTGATGAAATGCTTCGTACTTATTTAGGTGAATCACACCCTGAAGGAGTAAATTTCAGGAGTATGCTTAATTATAAGACTTTTACAGAATTCAGAGAAGAACGATTCAGGCAGATGCATGATAGGATTCTAGCTGTGACTCTTGAGAAAGATACTGTTGTTCCGGCATACGAAGTTATTAATACATTGCAGGGTATAAAGAGGGATATACCAATAGAAGTGGATATTCTTGATTTTCCATACCCCTATAAACATGAAGACCCCTTCCCCGCACTGACTTCGATAGCCGATGCGGTAGATGAGGAATTCAATAAAGCTTTTGAAAAGATGTGCAATTTCCTGAAATGATTATATCACACAGCATGGAAAGATTATTTCTTCTCGCTAAGAATATATTTTTTCCATGTTGATGTTTTTTCCATCTTTTGAGAAAGCATAATCACTCTGCCTTCTTCTACCTGGTAGTAACTGATTTCTTTATTCTTTTCAGGTGTTAGTTCCCAAACAATGGCATCCTTTTCTGATTTTGTTCCATGGATCACTTTTACAGTTCCTTTGTTTACGTAAGTAAGGTCTTTTCCTTCATTTCCTTCTATATAAGTCTTTAACAACTCATATTGTCCGTTGTCACTCTTTTCCTGAATCTTCACGGTCAGAGTATAACGTAATCCTTTTCCCTGAGCCGGAAGCACTCCCTCAAAGGTTTTGGTTTGTAAAGCACCCATTGCAGGGTCCAGTTTCATCTCAGTGCTGTCTTTTGCTGCCCCTCCAGTGGCTGTTGCGTCTTTCGCCTTTTGTTGGCAAGATACCATAGCCCCTAGGACTAAGATAAAGAGTAACTTTTTCATGATAATAAATTAATTAAATTAAAACTGATTTTATTTTATGATAACCAGAAGCTTGTCAACTCTTCCGTTATCCATATCCATTACTTCAAATTGTAGATTCTGATAGGTGAATATATCTCCGGCCTTGGGTATGCGCCCGACTAAGAACATAGCCAATCCTCCCAATGTATTAAAGTCTTCGCTATCCAGATCATCGTAGAACATTATTCCCATTTCTTCCATGAAATCTCCGATATTCATTGATGCATCTACAAGATAAGATCCATCTTTTCTTTTTACAATAGGTTCTTCTTCTGTTTCACCCTCCTCGAGTATATCGCCAAAGATACTTTCTGTTAGGTCATGCAAGGTTATAATACCTTCAATTCCACCATATTCATCAACTACAACACCAAACTTGTTTTTATTCTTTTTGAATAATTCAAGAACCTTCTTTGCATAAAGACTTTCCGGTATGAATAGGGGAGGCTGTGCAATGCTTTTCAAATTGAAACTATCTTCATTGCCGACTAATGAAATTATGTTTTTAACGGAAACCACTCCAATAATTTCATCCTCTGAATTATCGGCCAATAAATATTTGCTGAAGTGTTTCTCGTCAATGATGTCGAGAACTTCTTTTTGTGTATAGCTTGTGTAAAGGAACACCACATCAGTGCGGTGAGTCATTAGTTCGTTTGCTCTCTTATCGGCGAAACGGAATACATCTCTCAACATGTTTGTTTCGTCCTTATCAATAACTCCCTGTTCGGAACTTTGATGAAGTATAACTTTTAGTTCTTCCTGAGTAATGGTTCGCTCATGCCCCTCAATTCCAAGGATTTTATTGATAAGCTTTGTTGAAACACTTAGCAGATATACAAATGGAAAAGTGATTTTAGTAATGATTATCATAAACGGGCAAAACCTAGTAGCGACTTTTTCCGGATCAGACAACCCTATTGACTTAGGCACAAGTTCACCTATTACTAAAGATAGGTAAGTAATGATAGCTACGGTAGTAATTAAAGCTAGATTATCTGCATAAATTCCAGCTCCGGGAATCATCCGGAAAAGAGGGGCTACTTTGTGAGCAATTGCTACTCCGCCGAAAGCTCCTGAAATAATTCCGATAAGCGTAATTCCTATCTGAACCGTTGAAAGAAACTTTTCAGGTTCTTCTAATTGTTTAAGCACGTTCTTTGCAGAAATATTTCCTTTGCCAACGAGTGTTTCAAGTCGGGCTTTACTTGAAGATACAAGTGCTATTTCGTACATGGAAAAGATGCCGTTAAGGACTAAGAGAAGTAAGATAATTGCAAATTCCATTGCGCTTTTTATATGTTTATATGCGAAAATAGATGTTTATTTTCTTTTCTGCAACAAATGAAAACTTAATTATCCTTTATTTCCGGATGATTAGAGATGTCATGGCCAATGAACCGGCTACGGTTTTATCATTGAATAAGCTGATTTCTTCATTAGAATCCTTTAAACCTAAAGCATACAACATAGGTAAATAGTGCTCCGGAGTAGGGATGGCAAGTTTAAACGCATTTCCCTGTGATCTGTAATCGATAAGAGATTTATAATCATTATCGGTTATGTATTTTCTTATTTTGTGCATTGCTTCATCAGCCCAGTCATAAGCATATTCCGGTTCATCAAACTTATCCCATGCTATCATCCTGAGGTTATGCACTAAGTTACCACTTCCTACTATCAGTATACCTTTCTCGCGAAGAGACTTTAATTCTTTAGCCAATTCATAATGAAATGAAGCATCTTTATAATAATCAAGGCTTAGTTGAACAATAGGGATGTCTGCATTGGGATAGATATGTTTTAATACGCTCCATGTTCCATGATCAAGTCCCCATTCCTTATCTGGTTCAACAGTTGTTTTCTTTATAAGGTCGATTGTTTCTTTTGCAAGAGCGGGACTACCTGGTGCCGGATATTGAATGTCAAACAATTCTTTTGGGAATCCCCCAAAGTCATGAATAGTCTGAGGCTTTTCCATTACAGTAACGTGAGTACCCTTTGTTACCCAATGGGCAGATATGCATAAGATAGCATTTGGATGAGGAATCTTGTTACTGATTTCTCTCCATCCATTTACAAATTCATTCTCTTCAATAGCATTCATAGGACTTCCATGTCCAACAAAAAGTACGGGCATTTGCTCCGTCGCTTTAAACGTATCAGTTATATTTTTAAAATCGTTGGTATTCATATATTCTTTTATTAATTCTGTTTCTGAATTATGCAGAACAATATTTCTTAATGTTTTGTTCACGCGTTTCAGGAGATAAATTTAAAAAAATATGGCCTCAGATTCTCCAATCAAAGGCCAAGCTTTTTGCTTCTATCAAATTATTTATTCAACTTTGCGTTCCATCGCAGGCTTTTCTTGCCGTGAAAGTTAATAATTTTATTTTTATTTACTCTTCAGTTTTATAAATATTTTTGCGTGCTATGTTCCAATGAGTCCAGAATAAAAGGATACTGAGCACAATTAATATACTACTAACAATAAT
>Ga0065701_1040488_pt1 | contig 15920 bp, 15 predicted proteins | sample Biomet1_FD_59088 | JGI IMG/M metagenome (GOLD analysis project Ga0065701, IMG submission 59088) | Microbial communities from bioreactor (seeded with anoxic lake sediment) at LBNL, California, USA - Biofuel metagenome 1 version 3... | ecosystem: Engineered > Bioreactor > Anaerobic > Unclassified ...
CGTCGCGGAAGTCTTCCTCGGGTATATCCGTCACAAGCCGCCCAAGAACACTGTCCGGCTTCAAAATGCTGTTTGGCAGGAGCATTTCGGTGTAGCTGCCGAGTTTCTCGAACATCTCCGGCAATGCGGAATTTAGTGCATTGCACTGTGTCAGCAGAAGGTAGCGGTAGAGTTCCTCCGTTTTGTTGGCGTTTATGAGGTCGGATACTTTTGCTTTATCCAGCCCCGGCAAGTCAAGGTGCAGAACGTCTTTCAGAATTTCGGGATTGAATCCTCCGCTCGCGTCCGAGAACATTCGGACGTGGGTCGGCAGATAGTCGTTGACCTCCATAAAGCGCAGGGCGACAAAGCGGTTGAACCAAGTGTACGCTACTTCCTCGACCGCCTGCTGGATGCCGTTTTTCTGTATCTCCGCAACAAACGAGTGCCGCTGTTGCCTCTCCTCGGCCGACAGCACACGCCCCGCGATGACGGCGGCGTTCTCGTCGCCGTAGCCTTTGTCGCTGATGCCGAATTGGTAGGCGCGTTGCTTTACTTGCTCGATAAGTTCGTTCCGCGCCCAGATTGCGTATTTCTGAATGGCGTTCTTGTTCATTACGATTCACTCTTTCAATAAGATGTATTATCCAAATACGTTCTAATCGCTTGATTTGTATAATCAGCAGCGGAAGATAATATATAATTATTTATAATATAATCACAGCTCTCATCTTCGTCGAAGAAAAAAGAATTGAAATCATCTTCGTTTTCTTCTAGGGCGTCTTCTGGATTCCCTTTCTGCCACCATATTGCCATCTTTTCATATGTTTCAAGTGGTGCCATTCTTTTTTTAATCATCGAACTTATTACATCCAGATATGAATCCCAGAATACAGATTCCTCGTATTGTACCTGGACACATATTTCGTCCCAGACGTTATTAAGGGAAGAGTCATCTCCCGATAACAAACAATCTTTCATTGCACGAAGATCAGAAATTGTTTGATTCGTTATCTTTTTGCAGAGCTTATCCGCAAATTCTGACAACATTCTATCTTTTATGTCATAGTCTCGTGCACTCATAATAAAAATCCTTTTATTAAGATATTTTAGTTAATCTGAATGCCGTCGTTTGCCTCCAAGGTGTCGTATAGCTTCTTGCGGATCGTTTCAAGATAGCCGTCTACGTCGTCGCGTGAAGTCAGCCGCTTGACTGGGAACACATCGTAGCGGCGCACCTGTACGATCTTCGGCGTTTTCGGAGGCGTTTCGCCGTCGCGCGGAGCGGGAGGTGTATCATGGAGAATAGATTCGATTCTCTTGCAAACCTGGTCTTTATAATTCAGCAGCTGCGTAATCATTGCGTCGAGCACAGTCAGGCTTGTAGCTTCGGCGACTTTCTTTTTGCTTTCGGTGAATCGGTCGTCTGAATTTATTACTTCATTTTTTGCATTGTTTCCTGCCTCCGCCAGTGTGTGGATATCGCCCATACACTGCACTATGATGCCGAGAACTTCCTCTTTCTTCTGCTCCAAAAGGACACCGTAGGCATTCTTGATGGACTGCATCAGGTCAGAGAGGTCTTTAATCCGTCCGTAAGGCTTCGGCATACCGAGGATAGCGGCAATCTCGCTGATTTTGCTATTGGTGTCAGGGTCGGTAACGAAGTAGTCCCGCTCGTTTTGTAGGTCGGTGCAGACTTTCCGCGCCGCGTCGAAGATGCCCCTTTGGGACTTGAAAAAGGTTTCGACTTCCTCCATATCCTCGGAGCAGTCGCGGAGGCTATCCTGCTTAGCAATCAAGCGGGTCAACAGGGCGACGTTGTCACGTTTCTGCGATAGGATGTCGTTCATCAAATCACGGGCGTTCGTGACGACCTCTTTTTGTGGATAGCGGTCCTGATCGTATTCGCCAACAAGTTTTTCGTAATGGGCGAGTTTCGGTTCAAGAGTGTCTATCACAAAGGCGATCAGTCCGTCTTCGTCTTCCGGGACGCCCATTTTACCAAGCCAGTCACGCAGGAATGTCACAGTTTTTCGCATCAGTTCTTCGCTCGGGGCGATTCGGCGGCTCACGCTTGCCTTGTCAATCTCGGATTTCTTGCGGAGGTAGCCGACGAGGTTTTTATCATCTTTGCCGACGACCGCGCCGCCGTAGCGGATTTCTATTTTTTGTGTGACGATAAGCCTTGCCACAAGCGCGGCAATGTCCACCTCTCGCCAGCCATAGGGTATCGACTGATAACGCCGCTGTATGTCGCCCATTGAAACGGGGACATGGCTCATGTGGCGTTCCTCAAGCCACTGGCTGACTTCGTTTAAGGCAAACTCGTTATTGCTTCCCGTTCCGGGTAAGCCGCCTTGCTGCGATTCTCCGTTGAGGATGGTCAGAATGTCTGCATCGCTCTCGCTAAACGTGTTCACAAGGTTCAATTTGGAGTAGACGCTCTCTACCAGTTGCTTCAAGGCTTCATCAAGTTTGGTCTTGGCATCGCCGTACTTAATTTCGACCTTCTCGCCAGAGACAAAGAATGCACCGCCTACAATAGCTTTGTCAATCTGCACCTTTGCGCTCTCTTCCAGAGTGCGGGCTTGCGCCTGGCGCTTGCGGATGATGTCCTGAATGCTCTCGGGCAATTGGGACACGTTCTTCTGCTTGATGTATTTGCGAATCTTCGCGGCGGTTTCGAGCTCCTCAAAATACTGCACCTCGCTCGACAGCAGAACGATAGCCTCGTTGTTGACCCGCGAGTCCATTATCAGCTTCTGCTCGGAAGCGTTGTAGTAGTCGCTCGCCACGGTCACGAACCGTAGTCGAACCCCGCCCGTGGCAGCCCCGACGATGGTCTCGTCAATGTACTGGTCATAGGCAAAGTCGTATTTGTTGTATTTATATTTTTTGGATGGGTAGATTTCGTTGAAAATCGTCTGCCCGATGCTCTGAACGATAGTCGCGCTGTCGACCGAGGTATTGCGAATGTCGATGGCAATATCCTGTTCCTCATCGGTCAGGAACGCATAGTTATCGCCGTTTCTGGCGACGTAGTTTTGCGCTTCCAACCGCTCCAGGGATTCGGCGATTTCACGCCGTAGGGTTATTTTGTCTGTGCGGATGTCGTCCACCATCAGGATGGCGATGTTGTCGATGTTCGCCTTAATGTCGTCGATGTAGCGCACGAGATAGAGCAACTTGAGGACGCTCACATCTCGCTGTTCCAAGCCGTCGTGCTTGTCAGCGGCGGTCTGGCAGCGGTCAATCACGCGGCGTATCGGGCTTTCGAGAAAGGTATGCACCGTGTCATAGAACTGCGAGAAAGGCACAAGGGCATTCTCGTCTTTACCCTGCACCTTCTGCGCTGCCTCTTGGAAGCCGGAGAGCATCGAACGCTCGCCACCCGATAGATGCTTACCAGAATTGCCGTGCTTGCGGATTTCGGCGAGCACCTTCTGAATGATGATGAACTGGTACGGCACGAATGGATAAGTCGCGGAGAATTCCGCGCCGTCGGCGTAGCCTTTGATGTCCAGTACCGCATTACTGAATGTGAAAAGGTTCTTCAGTACAGCATGTTCCTTGTCGTAGACCATACGCAGGAGAGCGTCCGCGTCCTCAGTCTTTTCGAGAATACGCTTTTTGATAACCTCATCCACCGAAGCGGAGGACAATGACAGACGTGTGTTGAAACGCCCCTGAATCTTCGAGAAATCGTCGCCGCTGATTTTCACCACCGAGTCGATGGCTTCTTGGCTTGTGACCATTACCCAGACCTTGCCGCGGCACTTGCTGCCGACTTCCTCAACGATTGACTGGAGGTTAATCATCAGGTCACTGTCGTCGCCGATGTACTGACCGACCTCATCCACGCAGAACAGGAGCCGGAAATCCTTACCCTTGGAATCGACGTACTCCTTGATTTCCTCAACAAGCTGTTTGATACTCATATCCACGTTCTCTTCGCCGTTGAACCAGTCTCGGGCAGCAGTTTCGCTCATGCCGAGAACGCTTTGCAGGACGGATACAATGTCGTCCTCAAAGAAAGCGTAGGAAGCTCTGGCTTCCATCCAAGGTGCACCGTTGACTTCTTCAAATGCTCTGCGGAAAGCGTCGGTCTTGCCGCACTTTTCCACGAAGCGTTCCAGTTTGGCTATTTTCAAGTCCTCGCCATAGAAGCCAAGATGGTTGTAGAAAACCTTGGCGAACACGCGTAGGACTGCCGTTTTATCCTTGTTAATGGGTCCCTCAATGTCGATGTTGAACAGAATCGACTCCGTGGGGATATTGGTACAACGTACGACCGTGGCATACATCATCGGGTCATCAAACTTGTCCTTGAAAAAGTCCACGGCCTGTCTGCCCGCAACTTCTTGATTGGAAAGTAGATAAGACAGTATTTTAAGGAAGTGGGATTTACCGCTTCCGAAAAAGCCCGATATCCAGACCCCGATTTTGTCGGTTGGGTGGTCGATGGCTTTCGAGTAGTTATCGAAGAAGGTGTTGAAGTGGCGGCGGAGTTCCTTGGTGATGATGTACTCTCCAAGTTCCTGCACAAGGCTCTGCTCGTCGTCCTGTGACACCTTAATAACGCCGTTGATATCACGGTTGATGTCCTTTTGGAACATACTCTGAATCTTCATAGTAATTTCCTCCGGTTAAAGTAGATTGAACGCCCTGTAATAGTTCCCGTCGTAGAACTTATCGAACAGGATTAGGCTTTGCCCATTAAATTCCCCAGGATAAAACATCACAATCGGTACATCTGAGAACGTCTGTTGCATACTGTCGAGCATTTTATGCGCCCGCATATAGGGGTACACTTTGCCGACACCCGTTAGGAACAGCACATCGCCGTGTTGGTGCGGCTCATATTCCATCTTTGCGAGGAACGCCTCCGGCGTGGTTATTTTTTGAAGTTGGGCGAGGAGGTAGTCCTTTCCTTTTTTCCCCTCCAGAGACGGTACGGCGCCAAGCACTCGTTTCTCGCCCAAGATTTCAAGCAGTATCTTGTACATATCTCGCTCGATGATCCTGTAGTCGTCAGACGGCGTATTTACAAGCCGCTCAATGTAGTCGCGGACTATGAGTTCGTATTGCGGCGCGTATTTAAAGACATGAATCCCCACCTCGTTAGAAAGCCCCTTGTTGGCGAGGAAGCTCGCGTCGGAGATGCGCCCCTTAATTTTATCTAGTTCTTGTTTGATGTCTGCCATAGTCACACTCCTACCTGAAGCAGTTGAACGCGGCGAGCGCGGTCAAGTCGTTGTTTTCGCGAATACCTGTTTCCAGTTCCACACTGATGAAGATGGGGTTCAGCGTGGTATCCTTCAAATTGTCGAGCATCTCCGTTTCAATCAGGCATTTGTTCAGCACCTGCTTTAATTTCGTAATCGTCTGTTCGCTCCAAGCCGCCACATCGTCGTTCTGCTCCTGCAAGCGGGAAAAGAACACGTTGATGTCCTTCTTGGTGTAGGAGAAGTCCTGCTGGCGGTACTTTTCGCCGACAAGCCCCTCCATAAACTCGCGGACAAGGCGGTTGTAGCGCATCATCGCGTAGAGGTTAATCTGCTTCGCTACCTCGGCAGGAGCGTTCGCCACCTCGTAGACCAACTTCTCATTGCCAAGGGCGACAAGCCGCTTATAGCAGGCGCGTGCAAGTCTGTTAATCATACGCTCTGTCGGGTACTGGAACAGGTTGTCCCGCTTGATATATTCAATTATCTCTTTAATCGTCTTGCCTTCAAGATATTGCTTCGACACAATCCTCATCTCGTAGAAGAGGAACTGTTCGGCAGTCAGGCTGCCGTTGTACGGTATAGAAATATCCATGTAGTATAATCACCTTTTCACGCCCCTCTGGCCACAAATCGCCATCGGCGGTTTTCTTAATCTCGGCACTTTTGCCGCTGCAGACCCGAGTGCGCACTTCCAAAATCCTGAATTTGAACTGTTTACCTATACGCTGTTGCGGGATGACGCCTTCCTCTTTACTGGGTAAATCCGCCATGCTCGTTAATACATTTCACAAAATACAGGCGATCGCTGTTTGCGGAAACCTCGAACTATTGAGAATATAAACAATATTGCTTGTCACGAATTTCGAGGGTGAGGCTAATAGTGGATTCAATCGAAATCCGAATCAGCGGCCACAAGAAGTGGATACTGAAGGTTAAAAAACTGTTTGCTGTATTCTGCGGTATGCATGAACCGAACCTCATTCTTACCTGCCCCACCAGTTTCCAAAATGCGCCGTAGGACGACTTGCGCCAATTCGCTGACCCTCAATTCCTTTGTAGCATCAGGTTTCACATGCCCCCGCGCAAGACATCCTTTAAGGCTTTTGAGCAGGCGCAAAGCCTTCGGAGAACATGCGGTACATTTGATAACTGCGGAGGAAAAGCTCACTTGTATCAGACACGCCTTCGCTGATCAGGAGGATGGGTTTCAGCACCGAGTCGTTGAACTCCTCGTTTGCGATAATCCTTACGGAAAAACTGAAACCCCGTTCCTGTAGGAGAGTGTTTATATCCTTATAGCATGAAATGAGCTCGGCCAAGATTGCCGGGTTTATCTTCGGGGAAGCAAATACAATCTCGGCTTGTTTGGTATCAAGATAGCCATATAAACACATCGCTGTGCGGAGACTCTTCTTGATGACCGCCATGACGGTTTCCTGGCGAGAACCATAGTTCAAGCCTGCCTCATGGAACGCAACATCAACGGCGTATGTATGGATGCCGTTATCTTGAAGGGCAATACCGAGCGCATCACATTCTCCCTGATGAATAAGTTGTAAAAGAGAACTGTTCTTTTTATATATCTGGTATCCGTATTTTTGGAAAAAGAACTTTTCGGTACTCATCATTAAATCCGCAAGTTCATCCTCATGCTTAAGCTGCCATTGAGGAGATGCCTTCCAATTCGTTTGTACCACCTGGCACTCTTTCACATGACGTAGCCATGAGTAAAAAAGGGATTCGCCCATTTCGATTTTCATCAGTTCCCTCCTTGCCGCCCTTGTACTTGGCCATTAATTATACAACCTTTTCCAACTTAAATAAATATATCTATCGACTATCATCAAAAAATATCAGTTATCAGCGAATGCTTTGCTTGCTTACGGGATAAAACCCGGTATGAGCGCAAAACCTCATTACGGGATAGATAAATATAAAAAAGTATCTATGAACGGTGAGATATCAATCAACGAGCAGAAGGCGACCGTCGTAAGACGCATCTTCAAAGAATTCATTGATGGCTTTAGCTATGACGAAATAACCGCCGGATTGCTTTCCGACGGCGTTCCGACGAGACACGCCGGCGTTTCCTGGGTGCCCACGACCGTCAAGAACATATTGACCAACGAAAAAATACGGCGGCGACTGCCGTTTTCAGAAGACTTTATTCAAGACCCCATTTCACATATAAGTGTTACCAATCGTGGTGAGTTGCCACAGTTTCTTGTTGAGGACTGCCTTCCGACCATTGTCGACAAAGAGACATGGGACGTCGCCCAGATAATGCGACAGAGGCACCTGCCGCATTCGAAGCCCCCCTCCTGGGAGTATCCATTCCGGGGCGTCATGTACTGCGGCGTCTGTGGAAAACTGTTTGGGCCATATTACTATCATGGCGTGGGCCGAGAACTGATCCCTGCTTTTCGATGCGTCAGCCGGCACGACAACAGCGGGGTACAGATATCTGGCATGACGTATACTCCGCCGCATAAAGCGACCTATACCAAGAATTCCACGGCAGCGCTGGAGGAATATCGTATGCGGTACTACAAAGGAGCTCAACCACGGCAGATGCTATGTTCAGATATTCGCATCTCGATCGACAGGCCGGAGAAAGCGTTTGTCCAAGTTTGGAATCTGCTCGCCAGCAAGAAGGCACGGTATCAGGCGACGCTGCGGCGGACTACCGATACTACGGGCGACATCCTCGTGCGTTACCGCGCAAAGGAGATGGTCACTTTCTTGACGAGGTTGGGGAAATTCCTGTGTTCAACTATCCGCTGATGCTGAAAACGCTCGACAGGGTCGAGGTCATGCCGGATGGAAAGCTGACATTTCTGCTTCAGTCAGGCATCCGTGTCACCACTAAGCTACCCATATGTTACGCCACCTCGCTACCTTTACGGCAGCGAGGTGGCGTAAACATTCTCACATATATCGTTTTGAAATGTTCCAGCGAAATACCACATGCAGGGAAAAAAGACATATTTTCCTTGAGTGCAGGTCCTTTTGTGTTATTATGTAGTAAACTGCATGAAAAGGAGATTAACTGTGGCGTCAGTTAATTTAAAGAGTATTCTCGTATGCAACGGGTTGAACCCTGAACGGGTGAAGCTGATCCGGCATTCCTTAAATGATGAGGAGTTCCTGCGTTGCTATACAGATGGCTTTTTTGACGAATATCAAAGAATACAAAAAATAGGCTTTTTTGATAACTGCGATTACATTTTATCATTTATAAGCGCTCCTGGTACAAGTGCCAAATTCGTCGGCTGTTACAAAACTGGACCTGGGGTCGCCTGCTCGCCTAGCCTAAAAAAGCCCGGTTTTCCTTGTCCCGAGATGTATGACAACGTGTGCATGTACTATGAACTTCAGGCTTGTGATTACTTGGCCGATCTAAAAAACCGGCTGATTATTGACTGGGGAAAAGCAACTGTATCTTGGCATCAATGGGCAACAAACGATAAAACAGTGCTTGCCATTCAGGAAAATACGAAATTATTTTTCTGTGGTTATGAAAATGTCTTGTTAAAGTATGAAGATTTGAAACAGATTATTGATGATAGTGTGCTTTATGAGAACTGGCATACAGCACTTTCTTCTGTATATGCGATTTACCTCCTTGTCGATACGACTGACGGTAAGCAATATGTGGGCTCCGCATATGGCGAAGGAGGGTTGCTGGGCAGATGGAAATGCTATGTTGATACAAAACACGGCGGGGACAAGGCTATAGAAAAGTTGATTTGTAAGTTCCCGGAACGGTATAAAAATTTTCAATTCAGCATTCTTCAGATTCTGCCTAAAACGGTTACGGCAGATGAGGTCATTACGATAGAGACTTTATATAAAAACAAGCTACTAACGAAAGAGTTTGGACTGAACTGCAATTAATGTTGTTGTGTAGCATTGAATTTTATTGTTATTTTTTTGGGGGGGTAGGAGTATGGAATATAAAGAGAAAAAAGCAATTATGGATTATTCGAATCATGCTAGTACGGGCGATCTTGTATCCGACACTCACAGTCCTACCATGGAAGAAAAGGAAAAACCCGCAGAGACTTCTAATAAAGGAATATGGCTTCTTGTTGCTAATCCTAAATTGTGGACGTACTCGGGCATAAAAATTGGCGGGATACAGACTTACGATCTCTATAATAGTGATACCGGAAAGCCAAGAAAAATTCTTGCAAACCTTCAGGCTGCGAAAAAAGGCGATTTAGTCGTTGGTTATGAGTCCTCACCAACTCGCAAGATCATGGCACTTGGTATAATATCAAAAGATACAGATGAAAAATGTTTGTACTTCAAAAAGACAGTGCAGTTAACTAATCCCATCCTGCATGATACTTTCACAAAGAATTCAGGATTGGAAAAAATGGAAGCTGCTGAAGACAACTTCCAAGGGAGCTTGTTTAAAATTACCAAGGGCGAATATGCGATTCTCGTGAAGTTAATTAAAGCACAAAACCCCGATATAATGGATCCCAATATGCTGATTGCTTCAGAGGCAATGGAAGAGCCCCAAAAAGAGCTACCCAAAGAATCAAATGAGCCACTTGCCAATTCTTCCTATACCATTAAAGATTTTCTCTCCGAAGTCTACATCAGCAAAAAGCGGTATGAAACGCTTAGATCATTGCTTTTGCGCAAACAGAATGTAATTCTGCAAGGCGCTCCTGGCGTTGGAAAGACCTTTATCGCTAAAAGACTGGCATATTCCATAATCAAAGCCAGAGATGACACAAGAATTTGCTTTATACAGTTTCATCAGAATTATTCATATGAAGATTTCATGATGGGTTATCGACCTACGGAAACCAGCTTCAAAATGTATTATGGCATATTCTATGAATTCTGCCGAAAAGCCACAGCCGATTCCGATAACGCTTATTTTTTTATAATTGATGAGATAAACCGAGGCAACCTCAGCAAGATTTTTGGTGAGCTTCTCATGCTCATCGAAAGCGACAAACGGGGGCAGAAAATAGTTCTGGCCTACAACGGAGAAATGTTCTCTGTACCGAAAAACTTATATATCATTGGCATGATGAATACCGCTGACCGAAGTCTTGCAATGATCGACTATGCTTTGCGAAGGAGGTTTTGTTTCTTCGATATCGAGCCTGCTTTCGACAGCGATGGCTTCAGGGCATACCAGACGTCCTTGGAAAGCTCTCATTTGAACAAACTAATAGAAATAATAAAGGCACTCAATGAAGTGATTGCTAGTGACGCATCATTGGGCGAAGGTTTTCGTATTGGACATAGCTATTTTTGCGATCAAAAGAAGGCAAACGACGCTTGGCTATCCGAAGTCATTGAATATGAACTAATCCCAACATTGAAAGAATACTGGTTCGACGATAAAACAAAGTTGGATTACTGGAGTGACAAGTTACATGGAGCTATAAATGACAAGGGATAAAAGTATATACATAAAAAATATATACTACATGCTGGCGTATGCCTATCAGATATTACGCCAACAGTCCTATAAAAAAATTGAAGCAGAGAGATTTGACAATATCCATGACCTTTTTGCCGCTATTCTGGCACAGAGCATTGCAGTCCAATTAAAGCGCGGTTTGAACCGTGAGTACATTGCCGAGACAGAACAAGTTGGAACTCTTCACGGTCGTGTAGACTTTACTACATCAATCAAACAGCAGACGATGCTGAATAAAACCTTAATTTGTACCTATGATTCATTTTCTGAAAACTTCTATATGAATCGTATCCTGAAAACTACCGCTTTGCTTTTGTTGTTTTCGCCAGACGTAAAGGATGAAAACAAGGCAAGTCTCCGGCGTATTCTATTGTTCTTTTCTGATATTGAAGAACTGGACCCGAAATCGATAAACTGGAGCACTCTTAGATATCACAAAGACAATGCAACATATCAGATGCTGATGAATGTTTGTTACCTTGTCATTCATGGGCTGCTGCTTTCGACAGAATCCGGTGAAAGAAAATTGGCGACATTCCTGGATGACCAGCACATGTCACGGCTCTATGAAAAATTCATTCTGGAATACTATAAAAAACACTACCCACAATTGAACCCGGCTGCCCGCCAAATAGATTGGGCGGTCGAAGGCGGAACAGACTTTCTGCCGGCCATGCGAACAGATACAGTACTTACAAATGGCGATAAGGCACTAATTATAGATGCCAAGTATTATGGGAAAACAATGCAGACTCGGTATGGTGTTACAACATATCACTCTTACAATGTCTATCAGATTATGGCCTATGTCCAGAACAAAGACGTTACCAATACGGGCAAAATCGGTGGTATGCTGTTGTATGCAAAAACAGACGAGGTCATCGTCCCGAATGGACAGAAGATTATAAAGGGCAATCCTTACTATTTTCAAACGCTTGATTTATATACCACTTTCGAGAACATTGCCCGACAACTCAATAATATTACAAAAGAGTACTTTCTAATAGAATGAAGTAAAAGTATTTGAGCGAACACAAATAGGGTATCAGTGCTTTTCTTTTAATCAGGGCGTTAGTAAATGAAGTGGAGGCAAAAATGGAACATACTGAGGCTGTGGCTTATTTAAAGACGCTGCAGTTTATTGCGTCAGCAGACAATTCGCTTGATGATGGGGAATTGAAATGCTTTAACTTAGCAGGCATAGATGCAGGTTTGTGCCCAGGTGAAATCGCAGAGATACAAAATGACGTTCTCACCCAGCAGGAGAAAATTGAGGATATAGTAAAGGGCATTGTCGACGAAAAGGTTAAGGTGTCCCTGGTAAAGGAGCTTCTGTCGCTCTGCTACATTGATGGTGAATACTCTGTCGCCGAGCAAAACGGAATGGTTGAGATTTGTGGTTTGCTTGGAATAGATGGCAATAATCTTAGTAAACTTGAAGCAGAAATTGATAAGTATAGCAAACGCCACAAAACAGGGTCTCCTTGGAGAAAAAGCACATTGAGTCCGTTTCTGCTTGAAAATATGGCGAAGGCTTTTGAAGCTGGTAAGAATGGTACGAAGCTCGTTGGGCAGAGAATTGCTGAAGGCAGTTCAACCGTAGCGCACTCTGTTGCATTAGGTATCGGTACTGTTGGTGCAAAAATCTCATTCTCCATTGAAAGCGCAAAAAAAGCAAAGGAAGAGAATAAGCAACTACGTGAAAGGCTGAAAACAGACAATCTCAGCGAGGCCGTAAAGCAGAAGGTCATCCTGCAACTTAACTCTAAAATCAAGGCAATGACCTCCCAGCTTCGAGAAGAAAAGCAAAATAACGAGCGCAACGAAGAACTAATCCGCCTGCTTCAGGCGCAGATAGACGACCTTACAGAAACGATGGAAGTAGCTCAGAACGTAAAAACGGCGTAGGAGGCAAAATGGATAAGGATAGTGTAATCTTAAAATACGAGCAAGAGAACGCCTCTGATATTGATAAGGAACTGCAAGACCTCAGCAAAAGCAATGACGGTCAAGCCAAAGAGCTTGCCGAGCTGCAAGAGAAACTTTGCAAACTCAATGGAAACAAGGAAAAACCGGTTATTTCACCCACACCAAAAATCCGTTTGAGAGCTGCAACACAAACAATAAAATGTGAAAGTAGTTACGAGGAGCTCTATGCCGTCGCTGCTGAGTCGCTGGCTCAGCGAGGTCTTTCAGCCGATGAACTCGATTTTAACGGCCTTGTCACCTGTGAAGAACTTGACGTTATCACCAGAGAGTTGAACAGGCCCCTGCCTAGAGAGGAAACGTGGCGCAAGTCTGACTTCATTGCCACTTTCATTGCTGGTTTTGTTGGCTGCGCAGCCGATATTATTCTAAGCGGCCGGAATAACAAGTACACAGGTCAAAACAGCAAGTTCAGCCAGAAGCTAAATGAACTGCACGAAAAGACCTTTAAGCACAAATCTGGTGCACCTATTGATTATCAGGGCACCGGCTTCGGCGGCGGGCATCATAGAGAATTATCGAAAGGACACGACCTTGCTCGTTTCGTTGAAGGTATTAAGATGTTCAAAGAAGGTAAGTTTGAAGGAATTGTTTTTGAGAACGGTGTTAAAAAGACAATCGTAATGACGGCAAATCAATTTGGTACTGCTTATGGCCAGTTATCTACTATTGAAGCAATTATCGGTTACGCAAGTCACATGTTTGCCGATCTGTTTTCTACATACAGTTTGCCTTTTCCCGGCTATTCTTTTTTGCGAGAAAGCAACGCAAGAGAATTGCGCATTTTAGCAGCGGATATGTATAAGAACGGTTTTAACCTAAAAAACGTTATGACGCAATCGCTGTCCGCAATCATTATCGAAGTGATCGTGCGACTGTTTTATAGCATTCAAGCCGTAAAGGATTATGCTGACAAGGTAGAACTTACCGAAGATTACTCAAATCTTGATGCTATCAAAGAGTTTATCAATCCCTCGCACAAAGAGAAATTGAATGAAATGTTGTTAGTTGCTCATTCTATTGTGATGGCTGAAAACACAGGAAAAATTATTTTCAAGTGCTTGGTAGTCAAAGACTTGAAAGCAGCTTCGGAAATCAATATCGCGGAGATTATTGCTGTAGTGAACTACGGTATCAAGTTTGTTAATGCGGCAGCCGCAAGGGACAACACTTATGCAAAGTTGATCTACCATGCTGATGAAATCAACGCACAATGGGAAGAAATAGGCTCAACTATCGGAGCGGATGAAGTGACAGTAATTGCTGACACACAACCCCTGCTTATCGGTGCGTAAGCACATCAAACTGAAATAGAGTGAAGGAGCGTTTCGTGCTGGGTTTTGGTATATAATCCCAGGGCCTTTACCGACATGGTGGAAAATACTTCTGGCTTGGGCAAATTCACATACACATATTTCCATCACAGAAACGGTCACGCCTGCCCCATGTCACATCATGCGTTGTCAGTAGTTAAGTCATGTCAGCAGAAAAATATTGATACGCATTTTAGTTAATTGATTATCCATGTCAACACCTCTCCCAATGAAAGCATCTTGCTTCACGGTTGCGAGGTGCTTTTATTTTCTATAGTCACACCCAGCAAAAGTGCGGCTGTTATGCGGAAGTTAAAAGGGGAATACACTGGCGTTTTGAGGGGCAGAAATTAAGGGCACATTTTCTGCGATTCTCCATTGCCCGCGTGTCGTGGAGTGCTCATTATAAATAATAACGTTGCTTTTGAACCTTTGAATCTCTTTGCAGATGGTCGGCCAGTGCATTCATGCGGGAAAGCTCCTCGTCCAGCTTTCCACTCTTCATGGCGGCATCCTCTTCCTTCTTGAAATGAGAAAACGCGCCGTTCCGAATGGGCACGATAAAACGCTCCGCGCCGACAAGTATCCCTCATTGTGCCATAAGCTGCGCCAGTCCGATACTGCGCAGGAACATGGATTTTCCGCCCTGATTGCTCGTGGGTCAGGCCGTGCTTCCCAGCGATGTACATGGCGTACGCCAACCCGTCGGGCGGTTTGTGGACGATCTTATATGTTCGCTGCGACGGATCGTTCTCTTTGACCATACTCGGCGCAATCCTGAAACCTTTCAAGAACTGTTGATACCCTACTACGAAACGAATGCAAAAAAGAGATCTTCGACATCTATGACAGAATCAACTCACAAATTATGACCATTTCATGAGGGAATCTGAATCCAAATCGAGTCAAACTAGGAAAATCCCGCAGGATTCCAGAAAAATTAATGCTAAATACAGAATCTCCAACGCCAGTAGCTTGCTCAATTTTCCGAATTTCCAAAAAACCCGCGTGAAAGTATTTACGCAGTAAAATTAAGGTCCACCCCCTTCGGTCCCGAGGCGCTTTGCACCTTCACGGGACGGGGGGGCGTTCAAGGTACCCCCACCACCTTTTCACTCTCAGGATTTAGCTTTTTTCCGGTAGTTTCCACATTGCCCCCGTCGTGCCGGTCAAAGCAATTCGTTGATACCTTCACTATTCGCGTTGCCGGGTCCCACACCACCCACTCGATGCCAGTGCCGCCGTCCAAGTACTCGACTAGAGCCATACCGATGATCATTTCTCCGTGCGGCGTGCCCAGCGTACGCCGTGGTGGTAGGAACTGGACGTCGTAGTTCTGAAATACTGAAACAATCTGAAGAATTTTTACTGTCACTGTCGTATCTCCTTAACATATTTTTTACCTTTTTCGTTCCTCGTTCCATTCTCGCTGAAGTCAAAAATGTTGCGAGTGTTGCTATCAAATACAAGCTCGTATATGAGAAATAAAAAGTTAGTTTATATAAAGGTTTGTTTCCTATCGCAACATCCGCAACATTCGGCTTTTAACCCGTTGCGCTGCAACGGATTTCGAAATGTCCCGCAAGGCCAACATGCAATCCAAGCCACACCTTTTTTCCTCCTGGTGTCCGTTTCTCGAAGCCAGCCTCCTCCATAGCTGCATTGAATTCCGCAAGCCGGCGAACATAATCGCGTGTATCCGTTGCGAAGTTCCTGTATTCGCTGTAAAGCTCTGCTGCACCGACACGCGAATCTCTCTCTATGGTGCAACGCTCCGATAGGAAGGTCTTGAGCCAATCCTCCCGTTCCCGGTATGCATCCGTAGCCTCTTCGACCCCATCCGGCAAGTACAGACGGCACCCGCTCCTGCGGAACATGACAGCGCCCTCGATGATCCATTTCAGGATAGCGGGGCCAGCCTTGTCCACGAGTACTTCCGCATAATTGGGGATGTCCTCG
>Ga0065701_1040489_pt1 | contig 15877 bp, 15 predicted proteins | sample Biomet1_FD_59088 | JGI IMG/M metagenome (GOLD analysis project Ga0065701, IMG submission 59088) | Microbial communities from bioreactor (seeded with anoxic lake sediment) at LBNL, California, USA - Biofuel metagenome 1 version 3... | ecosystem: Engineered > Bioreactor > Anaerobic > Unclassified ...
GCCATGGCTGCTTCGGCCATGGCCCAATCCTCAGTGAAGCAGTGCAAGACTCCGCCCACCGAGTCAGCGCCCTCCTCTTTGAGGATCGCCAAGGTATCCTCCTGCGCGTCTCGGGTGTGGATGATCAGTGGTTTGTGCAACTCACGGGCGACGCGGATATGCTCGCGAAAGGCCTGTTGCTGGATCAATTTGTGCTCTGGATGATAGAAATAATCCAGACCAGTTTCACCAATGGCAACCACTCTGGGCTCGGCAGCTAGCTGACGCAGCAACTCCGGACTCCAGGGTGATTCCTGATCCAGAGGATGCACGCCGCAGGAAGCAAAAACCTGAGGAAACGGCGCTATCTTGGCCAACATGCTGGGAAATTGTTCCAACGTGACACTTACACACAATAAGTGCGAGACACCCCGCGCACTGGCTTTAGCAACCGCATCGGCAATATCAACATGTTTACTGGCGTAATCGAGACGGTCTAGGTGGCAATGTGAATCAACGAGCAAGGTGAAGATCCTCGAGAATAAGCTGGTTCAACCAGGTCATGAGATGAAGAGATGGCAGACTCGTGGGCATGCCTTCAGGAATTGCGGCCAATAGTTGCCAGCGTTCGGTTGCGGCCAGAAGATGCGCAGTCGAGAATTGAGCCAGTCGTTGAATGGTCGGTTGTGCATCCCCCATCACCAACTGATTTGCACTGCATCCCGCTTGCAGTTTGAGTGCATCCAGTAACAGGCAATGGATCCAGGACTGGCTATGAGGCATCTCCGTCAGCATTGAGCCAATCAAGGCTTCGAGTTGAGCCGGATCGTCTAAAAAGCGGCTCAGTCGCTCACACAAACCACGACGACGAACATCCATACCACCGCGCAAATAGGCCAAAGTTTGTAGTGGTGCGAACTGATTGAGCCGCAGGTGATGCTCCTGGGCCTGAGCCCCGCCTTCTTGTTGACGTAACCATTCCAGGGTCGGAGCTGTTTCCGGCTGAACAACCGCTAGTTTTTGACATCGGCTGAGGATAGTCGGTAATAAACGATTCGGCTGATCGGACAGCAATATCAGATGTGAGCGACCCGCAGGCTCTTCCAGAGTCTTGAGCAAGGCGTTGGCGGCTGATTCCGTCATCCGCTCAGCCCGCACCATGATCATCACCTTGGCGCCGCCCAGCTGCGCACTGCCATTGAGCTTGCCGATCAAATCCCGGACCAAGTCCACACCCAGACTTTTCTCGTTCTGCTCGCCCAATACTTGCAGATCCGGATGATTACCATGGACCAGCAGAGTACAGCTATGGCACAGACCACAAGCGCCCGTTGCCGATGGGTGCTGACAGAGCAACATCTGCACCATCTGTCGCGCCAGCTCCATCTTGCCAAGCCCTAGGGGACCGCTTAGCAACCAGGCATGAGCCAACCGGCCCTGGGTAAAACTATCCAGCCAGTCGCGCCAGATCGGGTCTAGCCAGGGATACATAGGCTCGACTCCAGTTCAACCCGGATACTGGCAGCGACCTGAGCTTCATTCTGGCTGGCATCAATAATCCGGATCCTGGCGTCTTGCGCCGCCAGTTGCAAATAGCGCTCCCGGGTGCGCACAAAGAACGCTTGCTGCTCCAGTTCGATCCGATCCAGCTCGCCACGGGCGCGGGCCCGCGCCAGACCAATGGCGGGATCGATATCCAAATACAGTGTCAGATCCGGAGCAAAGTCACCGAGGACCGCGTGCTTGATCTGCCGAATCAAGGCTTCATCAATCCCTCGGCCGCCTCCTTGATAGGCTAACGAGGAGAGATCGTGTCGATCACCGATCACCCAGATGCCCTGGTTCAACGCAGGTTTGATGCGCGTTTCCACAAGCTGCACCCGCGCGGCATACATGAGCAGCAACTCGGCTTGGATCGTCAAGGGTTCATCGTGGATCTCCTTAACAATCGCCCGCATCCGCTCAGCCAGCGGGGTACCACCTGGCTCGCGGGTTTTCTCAATCTGAGTAATGCCATGCTCTCTTAGCCAGGCCTCAACATGACGAACCGCCGTACTCTTGCCTGCACCTTCCAAGCCTTCGATCACGATAAATTGTGCAGTCATCAGGAGCGCCCCAAGATATAGCGGCGAACCGCATTATTATGTTCAGCCAGGGTTCGAGAGAAGTGATGTTCCCCTCCGCCCTTGGCAACGAAATAAAGATAATGACTAGATGCCGGATGCAGAGCCGCGCGTATCGCCGCTTTACCCGGCATGGCAATCGGCGTCGGAGGTAATCCCTCAATCAGATAGGTGTTATAGGGGTTGTCATCCTGCAGATCGGCTTTGCGGATATTGCCGTCATACCGATCCTTGATGCCATAAATCACGGTCGGATCAGTTTGCAGCCGCATCCCCTTGCGCAGGCGATTGATAAACACCGAGGCGATCAGTGGACGCTCTGCGGCTTTACCCGTCTCTTTTTCGATAATAGATGCCATGATCAGCGCATCATAAGGCGTTTTATAGGGCAACCCTTGGGCGCGCTGGGCCCAGCTTTTTTCCAGAAACGCCACCATGTGCTCCCGGGAGCGCCGCAAAATATCAATATCCCGCGTCCCGGCGGTATAGGAATAAGTCTCCGGTAACAGCAATCCGTCAATGTTATCAGGCTCCAGTCCCAAGGCAGAGCGAACCTCGTCGGCATCATCTTCATCCAGGGTGCTATCGATAAAAGGTGCCTGCTGCAAGGTGCGGATGAAGTCTTCAATCCGTCCACCTTCGATCAGCGTCACCGAAAACAGCACTTCTTTACCGCTGGAGAATAACAACAAGGCATGGCCAACCAGCCAACCGGATTCCAAGCGGTAGGTTCCCATCTTGATCTGTGCCAGCTCTGGATGCAGTTTCAACCAGACCAGAGTCCAGAAGGGGGACACCGGCTGACCGGCTAATTCACTCACCAGCGAGCGGGCTGACATGCCCTTCTTGACGGTAAAATAGCGCGCATCGCCACTAATCGTCAGCTGATCCAGTCGATTGAGCTGAAAGTGACCCCACGCGATCGCGCAGAGCAAGCTGACCAGCGATAGTAAAATGGCAATATTACGCCTGCGCCGCCGACAAAAACGCAGCCTGCAGTTGACGAGCCATGGCATGATTTTGGTAAGTAACATCTTCAATTCCAGTAACGGGTACGACTTCCATCAGGGAATTACTGATCCAGACCTCATCGGCCGCCTTCACCGTAGCCAAATTGGCGCGGATGGGCTGGCAGCGGATCCCCTGTTGCTCCAGATAACCGAGGATCCAGGCGCGCATCACACCCGCGACGCCACTGAGCGTCAAATCCGGTGTGTATACTACGGAATCTTGTCGCCAAAATACATTTGCGGCGACAGTTTCGACCACCATGCCTTCGGTATCCAGCACCAATCCTTCCGGCATACCGCGGTTTTCAAGCTCAGCTTTAAGCAAAACCTGCTCCAGACGATTCAGGCTCTTGATCCCCGCCAAGAGCGGAGTCAGACCCAATCGCCCCTGACATACGGCCAACTGGATCCCCGATTGTTGCCACTTTCGATAAAGATCCGGGTAATCATGCACACTGATCAGCTCGTTGGGAGCTTGACACCCCTGGATCCCATAGCCTCGGGCACCAGAGCCACGCGTATACAAAATTTTGCAGCACCCCTGCTCGATACCCACCAACTGACTACACAGGCGCTCGTAAAGCCTTGGGATATCCAGCTCCGGGAAATGCAGCCGCTCGGCACACCAACGCAACCGTTCGACATGCAAGGCCCATAGTAACGGCCGTTGCTGCTTGATCTGCAGGGTCGTAAAAAAACCATCGCCCAGTGTCAGACCTCGGTCGGTCATAGCAATCTGACTCTGTGGTTCACCATTCAGCAGCATCATTCAACTTCCTATCTGAGCGCAACCTTGGTTTCAAAAACCAGGTTTGGCAGGATCCTTAGCACCATGTTACGCATAAAAAAGGCCCGATACAGAGTATCAGGCCTCTACTGGCTGCAGCCAGAGCTAGAACTAGACGCGCTTGAAGATCAAGGAGCCGTTGGTGCCACCAAAGCCAAACGAATTGGACAAGGCATATTCGAAATTGCCTTGTTTCGGCACATTCGGGACCAGATCCAGATCGCACTCTTCGTCCGGATTATCCAGATTGATGGTCGGCGGAGCCACCTGATCGCGAAGCGCCAGCACAGTAATAATGGCCTCAATCGCTCCGGCAGCACCCAACAGGTGTCCGGTCATGGACTTGGTGGAGCTAATCATCAGATTGCCCGCATGGTCACCAAAGGTCGCTTTCATGGCGCGCAACTCAGCGAGATCACCCAGCGGCGTCGAGGTGCCATGGGCGTTCACATAACCAATCTGGCTGGGCGCAATTCCGGCGTCCAGGATCGCATTGTGCATCGCCAAGGCAGCACCGGCCCCATCGGCAGGCGGAGCTGTCATGTGATTAGCGTCGGCACTCATACCAAAGCCGACAAACTCGGCATAAATGGTCGCACCACGAGCCTTGGCATGTTCATACTCTTCGAGCACCAACACACCGGCACCATCACCCAGCACAAAGCCATCACGATCCTTATCCCACGGACGACTCGCCTTCTGCGGCTCATCGTTGCGAGTCGACAACGCCTTGGCAGCCGCGAAGCCGCCCATCCCCATCGGGGTTGACGCTTTTTCAGTGCCACCGCATACCATGACATCAGCATCGCCATAGGCAATCATACGTGCGGCAAACCCGATGGCATGAGTACCGGTCGTGCAAGCGGTCGTGACCGCAACATTCGGACCACGTAAGCCTTTCATGATGGAGATATGCCCAGAAGCCATATTGATGATGGTCGACGGGACAAAGAAAGGACTCAACTTACGTGGACCGCCGGCTATCAAGCTGTAATGGTTCTGCTCAATCAATCCTAGACCACCGATACCGGAACCAATCGCAACACCGACACGAGTTGCATTTTGTTCGGTAATTTCCAGACCTGAGTTTTCCAGCGCCTGCAGACCCGCAGCCACACCGTATTGAATGAACAGGTCCATCTTACGGGCATCTTTGCGAGAAATACCGAATTGTTCAGGATCGAAATCCCGGATCAGACCTGCAAACTTAGTTGGAAAATCGGTTGTATCGAAATGGTCGATGTTGGTAATGCCACTCTGGCCTTGCAGTAATGCCTGCCATGAGGCTTCAGCAGAATGACCAACAGGAGAAAGCATACCCAGACCGGTCACCACAACTCTGCGTTTTGACACAGGATTGCCTCCGCGAGGTAAAAATTAAAAAAGGGAATAAAAGAAACAAGAGCGGCTGAAAAGCCGCTCTTGTTGACCAGAAAATTAATCCTGGTTGGAATTGATGTAGTCGATAGCAGCTTGAACGGTGGTGATCTTCTCTGCTTCTTCATCAGGAATTTCAGTGTCGAATTCTTCTTCCAGGGCCATTACCAGCTCAACGGTGTCCAGAGAGTCAGCGCCCAGATCATCGACAAACGAGGCTTCAGACTTAACGTCTTCTTCCTTAACGCCCAGTTGTTCGATGATGATTTTCTTAACGCGTTCTTCGATATTGCTCATGACCTGATTTTTCCTTTAGAAATACGCAATTGCGTGTCGTTGCAGTAGTTTATTCGATTGTTCATAGTTTGCAAGACTGTTGGACGTGGTCAAACCAGGATTTTAGACATACATCGCCTAAAAATTTGCATAGATATGACCACTATTTGCCCTGCTGGTTAGACCATATACATGCCGCCATTAACATGTAAAGTCTCACCCGTCACATACGCCGCTTCATCCGATGCGAGGAACAACACGGCGGCAGCAATCTCTTTGGGGTCGCCAAGGCGATTCGCCGGCACCTGGCTCAGAATGCCAGCACGTTGATCGTCATTCAATGCCTGGGTCATATCTGTTTCAATAAAACCCGGGGCAACCGCATTGACTGTGATACCGCGCGAGGCCACTTCACGGGCCAACGACTTGGTAAAACCAATCAAACCGGCCTTCGCAGCAGCATAATTGGTCTGACCCGCGTTCCCCATGGTACCCACTACGGAGCCTATGCTAACGATGCGTCCATGGCGTTTTTTCATCATGGAGCGCAATACAGGCTTGCTCAGTCGGTACAGTGACGTCAGATTGGTATCAATGATGTCCTGCCACTCGTCATCTTTCATCCGCATCAACAGGTTATCACGGGTGATCCCCGCGTTATTGATCAGAATATCGACATCCCCGAAACGCTCCTTAATGGTCGCAAACAACGTTTCAACAGACTCGCTGCTGGTGACGTTCAACACCAGACCACAGCCTGCATCACCCAGGTAGGCAGAGATAGCATCAGCACCAGACTGGCTGGTTGCGGTACCCACGACTTTGGCGCCTTTGGCTACAAACGCTTCAGCAATCGCACGACCAATTCCGCGACTGGCGCCGGTTACCAAAGCAATCTTGTTTTCAAAACTCATGTGTTGTCCTTAATTATTCGGGGCCGCTGATTATTGCAGCTTGGCCAGTATCTCTTGCAACGAGGCGGTATCATTAATAGCCGCGCCATCAACACGCTTGTCGATACGCTTTGCCAGACCGCTCAGCACCTTGCCCGGCCCCATTTCCACTTCAAATTCAATGCCGGTATTCGCCATATTCTCAACAATCTCGGTCCAGCGGACCGGACTGAAGAGTTGACGCACCAGCGCATCCTTGATTCGGGCAGCGTCAGTTTCGGCGGTTACATCCACGTTATTGATCACCGGAATAGACGGGTTCTGGATCTCGACGAGTTGCAAGGCCGCCGCCAGTTTTTCGGCCGCAGGATGCATCAAGGCACAGTGAGACGGCACGCTCACCGGCAACGGCAGCGCACGCTTGGCACCTGACTCTTTCATCAGCACATTGGCACGCTCAACAGCCTCTTTATGACCGGCGATGACCACCTGGCCCGGAGAGTTGAAGTTAACCGGAGAAACTACTTGGCCCTGAGCTGCCTTTTCGCAGTTAGCCGCAATGCTCTCATTGTCCAGACCGATGATGGCCGCCATGGCACCGACCCCTTCAGGAACAGCCTCTTGCATCGCCAGACCACGCAACTCAACCAGCTTCACCGCATCGGTAAAAGCCATGGCACCGGAGCAGACCAGTGCCGAATACTCACCCAGGCTATGACCGGCCATTACGGCAGGAGCTGGTGCACCCAACTCTTGCCAGACGCGCCACAAGGCAACGGAACTGGTCAGCAAGGCCGGTTGAGTACGCCAGGTTTTGTTCAGCTCTTCCGCTGGGCCTTCCATCACCAAAGTGAATAGATCGTAACCGAGAACCTGACTGGCTTCGTCAAAGGTGGCTTTGACCACGGGATATACGCTAGCAATTTCAGCCAACATACCAACGCTTTGCGAGCCCTGACCGGGAAATGCGATCGCGAACTTAGTCATGTGTCATTTTCCTGTGCAATTAAAAACGAATCAGTGCCGAACCCCAGGTAAAACCACCCCCAAAGGCCTCGAGCAAAATCAGTTGTCCCCGCTGGATACGCCCGGAGCGAACCCCTTCATCCAGCGCCAGCGGTACAGATGCCGCGGAAGTATTGCCATGCTTTTCCAACGTCAGGATAACCTGGTCCATCGACATGCCCAATTTCTTGGCTGTGGCACTGATGATGCGGTAGTTGGCCTGGTGTGGCACCAACCAGTCCAGCTCGGACTTGTCCAGTCCGTTAGCAGCAAGGGTTTCGGTGACAATCTCGCTCAGACGAGTAACCGCAACTTTGAAGACATCATTGCCTTTCATGTACATATAAGCGGGAAAATCAGCTGCAGCAGGGCCACGTTTACCTTGCGGTAACTTGAGCAATTCACCGTAACGACCATCAGCATGCATGTGGGTCGACAAGATGCCGGGCTCTTCAGAAGCCCCCAAGACCACGGCACCAGCGCCATCTCCAAAAATGATGATGGTGCCACGATCAGCCGGGTCACAAGTGCGAGCCAGAACATCCGCACCAACCACCAGAACCCGTTTTGCGCTACCGCCACGAACAAATTGATCCGCAACACTCAAGGCATAGCTAAAACCGGCACATGCCGCGGCGATATCAAATGCCGGAATGCCAGGACAATCCAGCAAACCCTGCAATTCGCAAGCTGCGGAAGGAAAGGCATTCTCTGCACTGGTCGTCGCCAGGACTATCATGTCCAAATCCGTGGCTAGGATGCCAGCAGCCGACAGCGCCTGAATAGCCGCCTCTTTAGCCATGGTGACAACGGTTTCGTCTTCACCGGCTATCCGGCGTTCTTTGATACCGGTACGTTCAACAATCCACTCATCACTGGTTTCGACCATACGCTCAAGATCAGCATTGGTACGAACCGTCGCGGGCACATAACTGCCCGTGCCAAGAATTTTACTAAACATAGGTTCGACTAGCGCCTGTTTATTGGTTCTGCTTCAAACCGCTCGGCAATGCGAGCCGGAAGTTGATGTTGCACTTCCACGGTTGCTTGCAGAATGGCATTGGAGAAAGCATGCCGCTCGGCACGCCCATGACTTTTGATAACAATGCCGCGCAATCCTAGCAGACTTGCCCCGTTATACTGGTCGGGGTTCAGGTGAGAAAGGCGACGTTTGAAAAACCGGGTCAGGAAGCTTTGCAGCCAACCAGACATGCCATCCATCTGTTGATGGCTGGCTTGAGATAATAACCGGACCATACCCTCGGCCGTTTTGAGGGCGATGTTACCGACAAAACCATCACAAACAATAACATCCGCCACCCCCTGGAATAACGCATCACCTTCGATAAAGCCGCGATAATTGAGACCCGGAGTAGCCGAGATTAGTTCCGAAGCGCAGCGGACTTGTTCATTTCCCTTGTTGGCTTCTGCTCCAACATTCAACAGCGCCACCGCCGGATTTTCAATCCCGAGCACACAATGCGCTACCACACTGCCCAACATGGCAAATTGTCGCAAATTTTCAGGACTGCAATTGACATTTGCCCCAAGATCCAGAAATACCGAGCGGCCGCCTGTACTCGTCGGCACACAGGTCATCAAGGCGGGTCGCTCCACCCCAGGCAGGGTTTTCAACACATGCTTGGCGATGGCCATCAAGGCCCCGGTATTCCCGGCGCTGACGCATGCATCCGCCTTTCCCTGTTGCACCAGCTCCAGTGCCACTCGCATCGAAGAATCTTTGAGATGACGCAAAGCGAATGCCGGTTGCTCAGACATGGAAATGATTTGGGAGGCGTGGACTGTATCGACACGAGAATGACCCAAGAGGCCATTTTGTTGTAGCAAGGGATAAATACTGGTGAGGTCACCAACCAATATCAATTTTAAATGAGGCAAAAGCGACAGTGCCTGCACGGCGGCAGGCACTGTTTCAGAGGGGCCGTGATCGCCCCCCATCAAATCTAACGCCAGGGTTAGAAAAGACAAAAGTTAATCCTGCTTAAATAAATTAAGCAATAACCTTTTTACCACGGTAAAAACCGTCTGCAGTCACGTGGTGACGACGGTGAATTTCACCAGAAGTCGGATCCACGGTCAGTGCAGAAGCAGTCAGTGCATCGTGAGAACGACGCATACCACGTCTGGAACGGGTTTTACGGTTCTGTTGTACGGCCATTGACCTAACTCCTAATTCATTTACTTATGTTTCAAACCGTTAAGAACTGCGAACGGATTCGGACGCTCATCAGCAGGTTCAATTTTACCCCACGTCATCTGCATACCCCCTCGTTTACACTCATGCTCGGCGTGCATGGGCGCAAATGGCAGGGCGAGGATTAATTCATCCTCAAGCAGCTCGTAGAGATCAATTTCGCCGTTTTCATCCAACTCAATGGGCTCATAAGCTTCCGGCAGTTCCTCCTCCTCTACCTTCGCAGATAGCGGAGTGTAGATGAACTCGACGTCGCAATGATGATCAAATGCGTCACCGCACCGTTGGCACTCAAGCTTGACCAAGGTATGGGCAGTACCTTGCATAATGGTCAGGCCTTGGGCATCAGTACCAAAGGACAATTCGGCTTCGACATCATCTTGAATATCGATAACAGATTCAGCCAGCCGCACAAGCTGGGCACGCTCAACAACCCCGACATAATCGAGGCGCTTCACGGCACAACGGACCGGATCAATCTTAATGGGCAACTTCACCTTTTGCATAAGGCGCGCATGATATAGACAGTCCCAGTGATAGTCAAAGGAAAAACCTATTGCGCTGAATAATCGGTGAATAATTCAGAAGCGCTGGGTATGATCGCCACACATCCCCTACCAAATAAAGCAACCATGTCGCCTATTATTCTCGCATCCACGTCGCCATATCGCCAGACACTGCTGGGTAAACTGGGTATGCCATTTATAGCCATGGCACCAAATACCGATGAGACAGTGCTGCTGGGTGAAACCGCCGAGCAGCTGGTCAAGCGCTTAGCCATCGCAAAAGCGAGTGATGTTGGCAGCCGTCTTGATCAAGGCTGGGTCATCGGCTCTGATCAGGCATGCACCATCGACGGCACCATTCTAGGGAAGCCAGGAACCCACGAACAAGCGGTCTCGCAACTCCGGCAACTCTCGGGCCACGCCGTCACTTTTTTTACCGGCTTATGTCTGCACGACATCCAGACAGGCCAGCAGCAATCGATCGTGGAGCCTTTTACCGTTCATTTCCGCACTCTGGATGAAGTCACCATCCAGAACTACTTACAACGAGAACAACCCTACGACTGTGCCGGTAGCTTCAAGAGCGAGGGTATGGGGATCTGTCTGTTTACACGCTTTGAGGGGCGAGATCCCAATACCTTGATCGGTCTTCCGCTGATGGCCCTCACCGATATGCTGCTGAGTTGGGGAGTTAAATTACCACAGTAGTGATCTACTCTGCCTCAGCGGTAACCGTGGTGTCCTGAATAGACAACAGGTAGCGAGCCAATTGTTCCAAATTATCAACCATGACGATCGGCTCATGGGCTTGCAGTTGCTGTGGCCCATGAACACCCCAGGTAATTCCAATCCGATCCATGCCCAGTGCTTGTGCCATGGCCATATCGTGAATGGAATCTCCTACCATCACCGCCTGACTCACGGGCACATCCAGTTGTTCCAGGATCTGCTCCAGCATCAAGGGATCGGGTTTAGAACGAGCCTCATCTGCACCTCGAGTTGACGCAAACAACGCCCCCAACCCGGTATCAAGCAGCACTCGGTCCAACCCGGCCCGCGCCTTTCCTGTCGCGACAGCTAATTGATAGCCACTGTTACGCCAAGTCTGGAGTTGTAATTCCACCCCCGGAAACAAAGGAGTTGGCGTCGTATCCAGATACAGATAATGCTCGCGGTAACGCGCCAGTACCTCTTCTACACCTGTAGCGGACACACTAGGAAATAGCATCGGAATTGCCGTACGCAAACTCAGTCCAATGATATCGTGGACAGCCTTCGTGTCAGGGACAGGCAATGAACAGTCGATGGCGGACTGTCGCATGCAAGAGACAATACGAGCCACCGAATCCATCAAGGTACCATCCCAATCAAAGATCAGGAGTTGATAACGCAAACTCATGACTTATCGCTATCCAGCTTGTTGAGTAATGCCTGTAAATGAGGATCGAGCGGCGCTTCCATCGTCATATCTTTCTGCTCAACTGGATGACGAAACGTCAGTCGACTGGCGTGCAGGAATAAACGCTGTAAACCCAGCCCCCGCATTTTTCCATCAAACGTGGCTTCACCATATTTGTCGTCGCATGCAATCGGATGACCGGCATGTGCGGTATGCACCCGAATTTGATGGGTACGCCCAGTGATAGGGCTGGCCTCGACCAAGGTCGCTTCCGCAAAACGTTTGAGAATATGAAAGCGGGTTTCTGAGGGTTTACCTTCCGGATTCACGCGAACAATACGTTCACCCGATTGCAACACATTCTTTAATAAGGGGGCATTGACCACTTTGACATGAGCCTGCCATTGGCCTCGCACCAAGGCACTATATTGCTTGCGCATCGTTTTGAGACGCAGCTGCTCATGCAGACTTTTTAACACACTGCGCTTTTTTGCAATGAGTAAACAGCCGGACGTGTCGCGATCGAGACGATGCACCAGCTCCATGAACCGGGACTCTGGGCGTAATGAACGCAAGGCCTCAATGACGCCGAAACTCAGACCACTGCCGCCATGAACCGCCATTCCCGCCGGCTTATTCAGAACGATCAGCGCATCATCCTCAAACAGGATCATGGCCTCTAAGGCCTGAATGCTGGACAGCTTCGCCGAAGGCAATTCATTGGGCTCGGCCACACGCACAGGCGGAACACGTACCTCGTCACCTGCAATCAGCTTGTACTCAGGCTTAATGCGCTTCTTATTTACCCGCACTTCGCCCTTGCGCAAGATCCGATAAATCAGGCTCTTTGGCACACCTTTTAGCTGAGTCTTCAAATAATTATCTATGCGCTGCCCTTCCTGCTCAGCATCGATTACCAGCAGCCGCACTTGTTGAGTTGATGTATTCATGGCGCTGATTCTACATCAGATGGCGAGCTTTGTCGCAAAGCCAAAACGCTGCCTTGCTATGGTTGGCGTTAAAATGGAATAATGCGTGCGATTTTATGTAGCCAACCGCCTGGAAAACGGGTTGGATCAGGCTCGACCGAAAACAACAGGTCAGGGATGCTGTGTCAGTGAATTTCTTTACACCCTCTTTGAGCCTGCTGTGGCAGTCTGATAGTTACGCAAAATCCTGATTTCGCCAGATTGTTCTATGCTACTACGCAGAAGTTGCGTTTCTAGCTGGGTAAAGGATGCGAAGACGAATCCCATGTGCGCCTCATGCATGACCAACCGGGAGGTTGCTCGACCATGCTACAGACTCGAGGCCGGTTCTCTTTTTCAATCCCTCAAATGGCGATTGCATTTCACATCAGAAAGAATTTATTTAGAGAATTGAATGAAAAGAATGCTAATTAATGCAACTCAAGAAGAAGAGTTGCGCGTTGCCCTCGTCGATGGACAACGCATCTATGATCTGGACATCGAAAGTCCAGGGCACGAACAAAAGAAAGCCAACATCTACAAAGGTAAAATCACCCGCGTAGAACCCAGTCTGGAGGCCGCTTTCGTTGACTACGGAGCTGAACGACATGGCTTTTTACCGCTCAAAGAAATAGCTCGCGAATATTTCCCTGCCAACTACTCCTTCTCCGGTCGTCCGAATATCAAAGAAGTGATTCGGGAAGGTCATGAGGTCATCGTCCAAATTGATAAAGAAGAACGGGGCACCAAGGGTGCAGCGTTGACCACTTTTATCAGTCTGGCTGGGAGTTATTTGGTATTGATGCCCAATAACCCACGCGCGGGCGGTATTTCCCGCCGAATCGAAGGCGATGAACGTACCGAGCTCAAAGAGGCGCTCAATGGTCTCGAAGTTCCAGATGGCATGGGACTTATCGTGCGCACCGCAGGCGTAGGCAAATCCCGCGAAGAGTTGGAGTGGGATCTGAATGTTCTGCTCAAGCACTGGGAAACCATCAAAACCGCCTCTGACCAGCAAGCAGCCCCTTTCTTGATCCATCAGGAAAGTAACGTGATTGTGCGTGCTATCCGTGACTATTTGCGCCGCGACATTGGTGAAATTCTCATCGATAGCCCGAAGATTTTCGAGCGCGCCAAGCAACATATCGAATTGGTTCGTCCTGACTTCATCAATCGAGTCAAATTGTATAACGGTGAAATTCCGCTGTTCAGCCATTTTCAGATTGAGAGCCAAATTGAATCCGCCTTCCAGCGCGAAGTTCGTCTGCCTTCCGGCGGCTCTATCGTCATTGATCCGACCGAAGCACTGACCTCGATCGACATCAACTCGGCTCGTGCCACCAAGGGCGGCGATATTGAAGAAACAGCGCTACAAACCAATCTGGAAGCTGCCGATGAAATTGCCCGCCAGTTGCGTTTGCGCGATCTGGGTGGCCTGATCGTCATCGACTTCATCGATATGACGCCAGTCCGTCATCAACGCGAAGTGGAAAATCGCCTGCGAGATGCCGTTCGTCAGGATCGCGCTCGTATTCAATTAGGCCGCATTTCTCGCTTTGGTTTGCTGGAGCTTTCCCGCCAACGTCTACGTCCTTCGCTGAATGAGTCCAGCACTCATGTCTGCCCGCGTTGCATGGGGCAAGGCACCATTCGGGATAATGAGTCATTAGCACTGGCTATTTTGCGTCTGATCGAAGAAGAGGCGCTCAAGGACAATACCGATCAGGTGCATGCCCAAGTTCCGGTGGATGTCGCAGCCTTCCTGTTAAATGAGAAACGCACGGCAATTCTGAAGCTGGAACAGCGTCATCAAGTCCGGATCATTATTATTCCGAACGAGCAGATGCAGACACCGCATTTTGAAGTGCTGCGCGTTCGCTCTGGTGAGGCCAACGAAGCGCCTAGCTATGAGTTGAAAAACGAACTGGTGCGTGATGGTTATGAACCGAAGCTGGTTGAAACCAAAGCGGCCATAGCAGAGCCAGCCGTCCAGGGCTTTAGCTCCCCAGTCTCACAACAAGCTCCTGTCGCCGTCGTGCAACCACAACCAGGTCTATTCTCGCGTCTGTTTGCTGCATTAACTGCCTTGTTCCGTAGCGACTCCCCCGCTGAGGAAGCGCCAAGCAAGCCGACGGCCGAGCGCCGTGATAATCGCCGTCGTCGTGACAATAGCGCTTCTCGTGATAACAATCGTCGCCGTCCAGCTGAACCCCGTCGAGAACGCGTGGTAAAGGATAAAGAAGAGTCGTTCACCAAGACCAACGATGACAAAGCTTTCCGGAATGGTGATGAAAAGCCAGCCGCTCGTCGGCAGCGAAATGAGCGACCAGAACGTACGGAGCGAGCCGAGCGTCCTGAGCGTAATACTCAGGAACGCACCGAACGCCAAGAGCGTCCAGTCCGTGGTGAACGGACTCCGCGTCCGGAACGTAAGCCACGAGACAATCGGGAAGCGGTAGTAGCAGAAGCGCCAGTGGTGGTGAATGAGGCCGATCTGCAGCAGCGTCAGGAAAAAGAGCAAAAAGTTGCAGAACGTCGTGAACGTCGCAACATGCGTAAGAAGGTCCGCGTTAGCGAGCCGGTAACAGAGCAGCCTCAACTGCCATCTGCAGCCAGTGAGCAAGAGTATGACTGGACAAGTCGTGACGAGTTAAAGACAGCCGATATCCAGCAAGTTGAAACCCCGCTGGTTGCAGCCGTTGTCGAAGAGCACCTACTCGCCACTGACGTCGCTGATGCTACGACTGATGAGCAAAAGGTTCGGACACCGCAACGCCGTAAACGCATCAATGAAGATGCGCGTCGTCAGCGTCAGCCGCGTAGCGAAAGCTCTGAACAGAACCAGCAGCCCGGCACTGAAGAACATGGCTCCAGCGAAGGTGACAAGCCTCGTCGTAGCCGTCGTCGTACCAGCGCGGTTCGCGATGAGCAAGCTCCTGAGCAGGGTGGCATTGCTCATGACATTCATGAGGAGAGTGATCGGGTCGAATTCCCCGTCATCACCGAAACCACAGCTACCCGCGAAGTGCCTGAGCAACTCGTAGCTCCGGTTGTTGAAGCAGAAGAAACCGTAGCGCCAGTGACAGCAGCCCCCGTTGAGACTGTAGCTCCGACTGAAGAGATCGCGTCGGTCATAGAACCCGCAGCTCCGGCCATTACCGCCCAAGTTGCGACAACTGTCGTCACCGATGTCATCGCACAGCCTGAGCCGGTTCATAGCGAACCAGCCACCGCAGTGAAACCGGTCGAGGTAGTCGTGACCAAGCCAAGCAAGGCACGTCGCCGCAGCGGGATCGTTTCGAATGTTCACTTTGCACAAGCCGAGATGACCTTGCCGCC
>Ga0065701_1001588_pt1 | contig 15811 bp, 16 predicted proteins | sample Biomet1_FD_59088 | JGI IMG/M metagenome (GOLD analysis project Ga0065701, IMG submission 59088) | Microbial communities from bioreactor (seeded with anoxic lake sediment) at LBNL, California, USA - Biofuel metagenome 1 version 3... | ecosystem: Engineered > Bioreactor > Anaerobic > Unclassified ...
CCGCAGCTACCATCCGAAGGAGGGCGTAAACGGCCAAATGCAAACCAAGCTATTGGCCTATGGCCAGGGAAACAAACCCTGCTCAGTCTGCGACTTTCCTCTCCGGAAAATCTCGATCGGGGGCCGCGGAACGGTTTATTGTCCCCGCTGCCAACGCCTCCCGGAACGCCCCTTGATCGTTGGAGTCACTGGCCCGATCGCCAGCGGCAAGTCTTCGGTGGCCGAATACCTTGAGAAAAAAGGCTACGAAGGTATCGATGCCGACCTCATCGTGAGAGAGCTCTACGAAAAAGGCGCTCTTAACGAAGCCCTCGCAAAAGCTTTTGGAGCCGAGGCGATTAGGGACGGCAAACCTAATCGCGAGGTTTTGGCGCGTCTGGCCGAAGAGCCCGCCCAACGCCACCTCCTCGAGAAGATCGTCCATCCGGCCGTCTACGAAGAAATCCGGAAACGTTTAGCCCTCGTGAAAAAACCTCGTGTCGTTCTCGACATTCCTTTGCTGATCGGGGGACCCCTCGAAGAGGAATGCGATCTCATCATCGCCGTTTTCGCCGATGAGAAGACCCAAGCGAGCCGCCTCCTCCTACGCGGAAAAGACCCTCATGTGGCTTTGCTTCTTAACAAAGGCTGGCCGCGCGGCGCCGCTAAGAAAAAAGCCGGCCTCGTCATTGACGGGAACGGCTCACTTTCCGACTTAAAGAAACAACTTGATAAGGCAACCTACCTTTGATTTTCTAGCCCAGGTTCCACCGGCGTAACTCCGGCGATTTTGCTTTCAATCAAAGCGATGAGTTTTCCGGCCATAATGGCCGAGGAACGAGAAGCGGAATAAAGTTCTTTTATTTCGGCCAATGAGTAATCGCTGATGAGGACCGTCTGAAGATTCCGTTTGGCCCGTTCGGTCAGCAAAGGCAGGACAATCTGGTCACGGACATAATCGCTCTTGAATTCGCTTCCGAAGTCATCGATGACGAGGAGCGGCAAACTCTCAAGTTCCGTTAGGCGGCTTTCAAAAGTTTTTTTGTCTTTGACAGCCAATCCCTTCAATTCGTCGAAGCGTTTGTTGGCGTTCATGAAGGCGGCTTTCCCGCCGTTGATCACAAAGCCATTAGCAAAGGCCGCGGTCAAGTATGAGCGGCCGCTTCCGACGGACCCCGTGATGTAAACCCAAGGTTTGGTGGGGCTTTTTTTGGCATCGGTGAAGGCGCCGGTGATCTTCCTCACTCGATTGGAGCGCGAAAGGTTTTCGGGCCGCAGGCTCACCCATTCGTCCGGGAAGTCGCGGTAAAGATAGGAAGCGATAACAGTCTGCTCCTGCATGTAAAGTTTGCAGGGTCCGAAAGTCCGTTCGAGTCTCCCATCGACGAGAAGAAGGTCGCTTTGATGGAACGGGGAGTCTTTGTGGCAGGAAGAAAGGCCGGGGCAATGGGCGCAGTAGTCCACGTCGCATTGGTAATCCGCAATGAAGCCGAGGTTGGCCTTGACTTGCGCCTTGGTCAAACCGAGGGAGCGGATTTTCTCGAAAACGGGCCGATCCGCGGCAAAACCATCCATCAGGATCTGCGTCTCTTTGGCCGCATCCGGAGCGATGACGATTTTGTTAAGTTCGGTTGTGGAATCTTTCATAATTATTTCCCGTAGAGTTCCTTAATCATCTTATTGAATTCCTCGTCGCTCATAGATTCGGAATCCTTCGTCGGGGCCTCTTCGGAAGCAACAGGCGTTGAAACTGTGGCGTCCGGCATGGAGGAGGTTGGCTTCTTCTTGGCTTTGCCAACCGAAGTTTCCGTCAGATAGTTCCAGGCATCAAGGGCCGAGGCGATTCTTTCCCGCACTAACGAAGCGGCGATTTTCTCTGTAAGTTTCCTTGAGAGAACATTCTTGTTCTTGGTCAGAACATAGGCAATGAGGGCGTTGGTGACCGAGTTCGGCAAACCCATCTCCACGGTGAGTTCGTTGAGAAGCTCCACGTCCGCCTGAGCGGGTTTGTTGTTATGTTGGAGTTCCCGTAAGTATTGGATGGGGCTCACGGATTCCATCTTCTTCAAGATGCGAGCCACGTCCCCGTCGCTATCCACCACCGATTTCTTTTGCTCGATCCCTTTGTGCAAATACGCAAAGCCGACTGATTTCGAGCATTCGGCCTCAAAGGAATGGTAGTCGAAACGACCTTCTTTGGCTCCATAGAAAGAATAGTGATCGTCAACAAAATCCGCGATGGTGGACTCGTCGTAATCGTAGAGAGTCGCCACGCGTTCGATCTTCGAAAGTTCTTCTTCGCTGAAGGAATTCCTCGAGAAAGAGTTGTTGTGTTTCCGCAGGGCCTCAAAGAAGACGTTGCGGTCGAAACCGATCTGAGCCACCCCGCTGAGGCGGCCGCCCGTTTTGATGATGCTGTCCAAATACGATAAATCCGAGGAATCGAAAGCGAAGAAATCCTTGAAGGATTCCGTGCACTCATCGTAACCGGTCGGCAGGCTCGAAACGGCGTAACGGTCGGCTAAAACCTCGCACATGTCCTTGCCGATGGTTTTGCGAAGAGGTGCCGGCGAACAGGACGTTATTGAAGGTATTCGCCCGGGGTCTTTGGGGCGTAGAGGCAGTAAACGAAACCGGTGTTGCCCTTTCCTTCTTTGGTAAAGGTCCTAACGAGACCGACGGCTTCGAGGGCTTCGATGGCGGAATACCACTCCCCCGCACTCAGTCCCAGACGCACAAAAAGAAGGTCATGTTGAGCGCTCATCGAGCCCGTTTTCTCGCGAGAAAGCGTGAGATAAGCGGCCACGGCGCGGGCTCCGACGAGAGGTTCATATAAATCCAGCAAATAATTGACGTCCAGCCCCCCAAAAAGGGAAATGAGACGAACTTCGTAGAGATCTGACGGGTTGACTTGCTTCACGGCGTAAATGATAGCATCCCTTCCGTTAAATTACTATGGTATTATCCGATGATTGCTGGTCTTTTCGTATTTATCCACAATGGGTTCTTCTGCGGAAAATTCAGTTTCTAAGGGGCTTTTGCCTGACATTTCACAACGTTAGGGTCAGTTATCCACATCTTCGAAAGAAAAGGGCTCTCAGCGCTTCTCCTTTATTCCCAATAAAGGAAAGAAGTATAATGGAGGGCGATATTGAGGCAACAAAACTATGATACATCGCATAGCCATTCTTACCTCCGGCGGAGATTCCCCCGGAATGAACTGTGCCATCCGTGCCGTCGTCCGTTCGGGCCTTTCGTATGGGCTCGAGGTTTACGGCATTTACGATGGCTTTAAAGGCATGGTCGAAGGCAACATCGTCAAGATGGACCGCAAGAGCGTGTCCGACATCGTCAATCGGGGCGGCACCATCATCCGCACCGCCCGTTTAAAAGAATTTAAGGAAGTCGCCACCCGCGAAAAGGCCATCGAACAGTTGAAGAAATTCGGCATTGAGGCCGTGGTCGTCATCGGCGGCGATGGTTCCTACATGGGCGCTAAGCGCTTGACCGAAATGGGCATTAACTGCGTCGGCCTCCCCGGCACCATCGACAACGATATTGCCTCGACCGACTACACGATCGGTTTCGACACCTGCCTGAACACCATTATCGAGTGCGTGGACAAAATCCGGGACACCACCGAATCCCACTCCCGCTGCTCCATCATCGAAGTAATGGGCAACCATTGCGGCGATTTGGCTTTGTTCAGCGGTTTGGCCGAAGGAGCCGAAATGATTCTCACCCCCGACCATCCGATCCCGGAAGAGGAAATCATGCGCACGCTCAAGCAAATGCGCGACGGCGACGACCAGAAGCGCGCCATCGTCATCGTGAGCGAAAAGCTCTATCCGAACATCTACGAATTTGCTCAAAAAGTTACTGAGCAAACTGGCTTTGACACTCGGGCTGACATTCTCGGCCACGTCCAACGCGGCGGCGCCCCGAGCGCTTTCGACCGCATTTTGGCCGCCCGTATGGGCGCTTACGCCGTCGATTGCCTCCTCGAAGGAAAAGGCGGCATCTGCATCGGCCTCGTCAACAACAAAATCGTTGACTATGACATTTACGACGCCCTCGCCTTGCCCCGTGACAAACACGTCAGCATGCTACGCTTGATCGACATTCTTAAATAAGGNGGAGGCGCGACTTCATGAGACTCAACATCGCGAAGAAAACGAAGATCGTTTGCACCATCGGCCCCGCCAGCGATACGGCGGAGATGGTTTTGAAACTTTACGATGCCGGCATGAACGTCATGCGCATCAACTTCTCCCACGGTACTCACGAACAGCAACTCGCCAAGATCGCCATCGCCCGGGATTTTGAAAACCGCTATGGCATTTTTATTCCGTGCGCTCTTGACACGAAAGGACCCGAAATCCGCACCGGTTACATGGAAAACGGCTTGGTCCCCGTCAAAAAAGGCCAAATCATGCGAATCACTTCGCACAAGATGGTCGGAAACGCCGAAAGATTCTATTGCACTTACGAAGGCCTCTATGAGGACGTGAAGATAGGAGATGCCATCCTAATCGACGACGGCAACCTCATCATGAAGGTCATCGACAAGGACGAAGCGGCCCACGAAATCGTCGTCTCGGCCCATAACGACCACTATATCAAGGATCAGAAAGGCATGAACATCCCCATGTCCACCCTTTCGATGCCCTACATCTCGAAGCAAGACGAAGACGACCTGCAGTTCGGCTGCGAGCATGACATGGACGCCATCTTCGCTTCCTTTTGCCGCCGCCCCGAAGACGTCGCCGACATCAAAGCCCTCTTAAAGAAGTTCGGCAAACCCGACATTCCGGTCTTCGCCAAAATCGAGAACCCGGAAGCCGTCGAGAAAATCGAAGAGATCGTCAAAGCCGCCGACGGAGTCATGGTCGCCCGTGGCGATTTAGGCGACGAGATCGCGCCCGAGCGCGTCCCGCTTGTTCAACGCAAAATCATCAAATTGTGCCGCAAATACGGCAAACCGGTTATCACTGCCACCCAAATGCTTGATAGCATGACCTCGCATCCGCGGCCCACCAGAGCCGAGGTTTCCGACGTGGCCACTGCCATCGACGAAAGCAGCGATTGCGTGATGCTTTCCGGCGAAAGCGCCTCGGGCCAATACCCCGTCGAATCCGTCCAAATGCAAGCCGCCATCGCCAAAACGATGGAAGACGAGTTACCTTACGAAAAGCTAGCTCAGGCGGCTTTCGACACCTCCGAACGGACCAACAACGACGCCATCGCCAACTCCATCGCCAATACGGCTTTGCTGATCGGCGCCAAACTAATTATTAACTTCACCCAAACGGGCAATAGCTCGAAGCGGATCTCCAAAGCCCGCCCCTGCTGCCCCATCGTCTCCGTCACCAATAGCCGCAAAGTCGCCCTTCGCAGCGCTTGGATTTGGGGCGTTTACAGCGTCCTCATCAAAACCGGCATGCCGGACTTCATCGAAGAGATGGAGGTTTTGGCGCTCAAGGTGGCTCGTGACCTCGCGATAGCGCCCGGTTCGCCCGTCATCATCGCCGGCGGCACTCCGACCGGGGCCGGCAAGACCAATTTCATGCGCATCGTGAACGTTAATGACGTGAAGGACCTCGACTAATGAAGAAAATCGTCGCCCTCGATATCGGAGGCACCAACACTCGGGTCGCCCTCATCAACGAAAAATACGAGATCGAATCCGTCGTCATCAACCCAACCGTTGTTGGCAACGTCGATCTCTTTCTCGCCTCGATCAAGAAAACCATCGAACAAGCCATCAAAAACTGGGATGGCGTCTTAGCCATCGCCACCGGCGTGCCAGGACGGGTCCGTTACGACGGCTTCATCTACGCGCTTCCGAACATCCACATCGACAACATTCCGCTTTCACAATACCTTTTTGATTCCTTTCACGTTCCCACCTACGTCATCAACGACGCCGAGGTGGCGGCTCTCGCCGAAGCCAACGTCGGAACCTACAAGTCTTTCAGATCGGTCTATTTCGTCACTATCTCCACCGGCATCGGAGGCGCCCTTTGCATCGATGGTAAAATCCGCAACAGTTCCTACGAAGTCGGGCACACCATGACCGAATGCCGCGGGCAAGTCCACGAATTCGAACACATGGCCAGTGGCCCAGGCATCGTCAAGCTCTGCGCCATGAACGGACTTGACATCGCTTCCAGCCGCGAATTCTTCGAACTCGTGAAGAACGGGCATCCCCAAGCGCAAAACGTTTATCGCGATTGGATTAAGATTATGGCTGATTGGTTCGAGATGAACTGGCGGAACTTCTCTCCGGAAGTCTTCACCATCACCGGCGGCGTCACGAAAAACAGCGGCCTTTTCCTCGAAGATCTCCGCAAAGCCGCCCCGGATTGCCATATCGAACTATGCGCCTGCGGACAGGAAGCCGGCCTCATCGGGGCCGCCGTCCTCGGTTTCCAGAAGGCTCACTAAACTTCCTCGTTTTTAATTAAAGACGTCATCGGAAGGTGACGTTTTTTGTTTTTTCTTCCTGTATTCCTTTCCTTTACGGAGCCACGAACAATATAATGAAGCGATTAAGAGGAGTGAACATGAGTCAACTAAAAAAGTTTTCCCCCGGCGATGTTATCGTCTCGGCTGAACATCTCAGCAAACAATACCGGGGCTGTCTAGCTCTGAATGATGTCACTTTGAACATCAAAAAAGGCCAACTGATCGGACTCGTCGGAAAGAACGGGGCGGGCAAAACCACTTTGATTCGCCTGCTCACGGGCGTCGGCGTGGCCCACCACTGGACACATTTCGGTGTTCGGCAGTCGTTAACCAAAAGGAAATGGAAACGAACCTCTCGCGNGTCGCGGCCATGATTGAACAGCCGGCCCTTTACGAGAACATGACGGCCACGGAGAACCTGATGACCGCCTGCATTCTCAACGACGTCAAGAACCCGATGGATGGCTACATCCGCGACAAATTTGAATTCGTGGGTCTCCCGGAATCCTACTTGGACAAACGGCCGGTCAAAAACTATTCGCTCGGCATGCGCCAAAGGGTTGGCATCGCGATGGCCATGATTGGGGATCCCGAACTGATGATCCTCGACGAGCCCACGAACGGACTCGACCCCGAGGGCATCCGCCAAATCCGAGAACTGCTCCTTAAGCTTAATAAGGAAAAGGGCGTCACCATCATCGTAAGCAGCCACATCCTTTCCGAACTCTCCAAATTCGCCTCTTCCTATATCTTTATCGATNGGGGCCGCTTCGTCGAGGANATTTCNGCCGAGGACCTCGAAAGCAAGGCCGGCAAAGTCCTCATCGTCAAAACGGACAACAACGCCAAGGCCCAAGAGGTTCTCTTGGCCGCGCATTTCGATGCCGAAATTGTNAAGGATTCGGTCTACGTCCACAACATCAAGGAGCCGGCGGAGGTCCTGAACGTCATCTCCAAGAACTCCCTCGCTCTTCTCGGATTCAAGGAAGAGGAAAACTCCCTTGAGGACTACTTCGTCGACGTGGTCGGAGGTAAATAACCATGAAACGTTTATTGAAACTCTACTTTTACCGTTTGGTCCCATGAAAAACCCTTCTGGATCATCTTCGCCATCATCGGACTCGCCGGCATCGTCACTGGGTGGGTCGTCGGAAACGAATACATCCGCTCGCTCGATCCCCACGGAATGACGCTCTTCGATACCTATGGCTTAGGCAGTTACGTTGCGATGGGCCTATCTTTCAGTTTCTCCCTTTCTTCTTTGTCTTCTATCGTTAGCGTCGGCGTTCCGGGCCTCGTCGCGGCCTGGCTCCAGTTAGGTTTCTGGGGTCTCATCGTCATCACTCTTTTCATCGGTCGCGAATGGAAGGAAAGAACCTTCCGCAACCAAATCCTCGCCGGGCAAAGCCGCCTCAGCATCTATTTTTCTTCGCTGATTGTGTGCCTTGTTATCGCGCTAGCCAACCTCTTAGTTTTCGAGACGCTGATGCTTGTCACCGGCTCGCTCTTCGGGGTGCCTTTCTTTACCGCTAGGCAACTGGCTGACACCGTTAATTTAGGATCGAAATTCGCGGTTTCCATCACTCTGCTCTTCGTCATCTATCTCATGATGGCCTGTGCCGCCACGAGCTGGTCCTACATTATCCCCAATTCTTGGGGATCCCTCGGCGTTTTCTACGCCTCGTGCCTCGCGCTTCTCTTCTCCGTCTTCATCGTGGATGACATCGCCACAAGGAACCATACGTCCTTGTATCTTTTGGAGAATTTCCTGCCCGGCTACCAATCGGCCAAGCTTATGGCGTTTGATTACGACAACGCGATAACGAGCTACAAGGATATGGGAGGCCAAGGTTACGTCTATTACATGCCACAGACAACGGCTGGGCACGCCACCCCGTTTATCCTCACCACCGTCTTCAGTAACCTCTTCTACGCCGCGGCCATGACTTTCCTCGGCTGCTTCAGCTTCCTGAAACGCGACCTAAAATAATCTCGTCTCCAGTAAGGCCTTCCTTCCGAGGAAGGCTTTTTCTTTCGTTTTCGGCGCCTTTCTATTGACTAATCAAGGACGGAACCTAAAATTAAGGCAGCGAAGAGGGAGACATGCTCAAAGGCCTATAGGCCTATGGAGTACCACTCCTGAGCCCCCGGCGACGAGTCGGGCGTACCGTCACCGCGTTAAGGGACGAAAGGGACCAGCGATGGTCCGAAGCAAGGTGGTACCGCGCGGAAGCGCCCTTCGAGATGGGGCGTTTTATTTTTCGCCCAAAGGAGAGACCTATGAAAGTCATCTACGAAAAGAACGAAGTCGAACTGGCCGACGGCGCCAATGGTTTTGCCGCCGCGAAAGCCCTCGACGAGGCNAACAANAGCAAAGACGTGGCCGTCAAATGCGGCGACGCGATCCTCGATATGCGAAGCCCGCTAATTCCGGACAGCGAAATCGCTTTTGTCCGCGAAGGCGAACCCGAAGCCTTCGAGATTCTGAACCATTCGACCAGCCACCTGATGGCCCAAGCCATCATCCATCTCTACCCGGAAGCCAAGTTTGGCTTTGGGCCGGCGATCGAGGAAGGCTACTACTACGACGTCGACTTTGGCGACAAGGCCATCACGGAAGCCGATTTCCCCGCCATCGAAGCGGAAATGAAGAAGCTCTCGAAGGAGAACATTCCTTTCGTCCGCGCCGAAGTCTCCTGCGACGAAGCCAAAATGATTTTTGGCCCCAACGCCTATAAGCAAGAACTCATCAAAGAACACGAAGGTGAGAAGATCTCCACCTACACCCAAGGCGATTTCGTCGACTTCTGCCGCGGACCTCACGTGCCTTCGACGGGCTACATCAAGCATTTCAAGCTCCTGAGCGTGGCCGGAGCCTATTGGCGTGGCGATTCGTCCAACAAGCAACTAACGAGAATCTACGGCACTTCGTGGTGGAGCGAAGAAGATCTCAAGCAGCATCTTGAGGTTCTCGAAAAGCGCAAAGCCAACGACCACCGGAAACTCGGACGCGAGCTCGGCCTCTTCTTTATCAGCGACTACGGCCCGGGCTTCCCGTTCTTCCTCCCGAACGGCATGATCCTCAAGAACTCTTTGCTCGACTATTGGCACAAAATCCATCACGACCACGGCTACATGGAGATCGAAACCCCGACCATCCTTTCCCGCGAATTATGGGAGACGAGCGGCCACTGGGAGCACTACAAAGAGAACATGTACACCACCAAGATCGACGACAAGGACTTCGCCATCAAACCGATGAACTGCCCCGGCGCCATCCTGGTTTATAAGAACGACATCCATTCCTACAAGGAGTTGCCTCTACGTTACGCCGAACTGGGCCACGTCCACCGCCATGAAGCCTCGGGCGCCCTGAACGGCCTCTTCCGCGTGCGCGCTTTCACCCAAGACGATGCCCACACGATGATCCGCCCCGACCAGATCGAAAGCGAAGTCAAAGCCATCATGGCCCTCTTCGATGAGGTCTATCAGGTCTTTGGCCTCTCCTATCACATCGTCCTCAGCACCCGTCCGGAGAAGGACTACATCGGTTCCGTCGAGTTCTGGGACAAATCCGAAGCCGCCTTGGCCCAAGCCTGCAAAGACAGCGGCCACAGCTACGAGATCAACCCGGGCGANGGCGCCTTCTACGGCCCGAAACTCGACTTCAAGCTTAAAGACTCGATGGGCCGGACCTGGCAATGCGGGACGATCCAACTCGACGTCAACCTCCCGCACCGCTTCGGCTGCTACTACATCGACGAGAACGGCGAGAAGAAAGAACCCGTGATGCTGCACCGCGTCGTCTTTGGCTCGGTTGAACGCTTCATTGGTATCATCACCGAAAACTACGGAGGAGCTTTCCCGACTTGGCTTTCCCCGATCCAGGCTAATGTCCTTCCGGTCAACCCGGGCATCCACGGAGCCTACGCCGAGGAAGTCGTCAAAGCCTTAAGCCTCGCCGGCGTCCGGGTCGAAAAGGACGACAGCAACGAGAAGCTCGGCTATCGCCTCCGCAACTCCCAGATCCGCAAGATCCCCTTCACCGTGGTCATCGGAGACAAGGAAAGAGACGAAAAGACGGTCACCTACCGCGTCTATGGAAGCGAGAAGCAAATCACGGTTTCCCTGACGGAATTCGTGCAGATTATCCGTAGATCCATCGACGAAAAAGCCCATTATTGATCCGCTCGATAGCCCTAGGCCGTTATGCCTCAACCGGCATAACGGCTTTTCTTTTGCCCATATCCTTCGACAGAATCGAGAATTAACCAGTTTCGTCATTACATAACTTAGTTATCACTAACTAGGTTAAATTAGTGGTCGCTATTATTTTTTACAATTTTTGGGTCCCTCGGATTCCCCATCCTTTTTGAAAGTCTGTTAACGTTCCTTTCTTGTTAACAAAAAACGTCGACAAAACCCAAAGCGCTTTCTGAAAATCCTCTTTAGGCCAATCCTTTTCCAAGTGATTACTATTCCCTTGCCACAAGGGCTTTTCTTCGTTTTTCAAACCAAGTCGTTACTGCTTTTTTTCAGGGCAAAAAGTATCCGCTCGTTTAATTTTATAGTAATTACTTTTTCGGTTTCCAAGCAGTTGCTATTTCCGTTCCTTCGCTAAACACTGGTTTTTACCCCTAATTAATTGTAAAGATTTCCTTATGGTTTAATGATTGATGGTAGTAAAAATCCTTACTATAGTAATGGTGCTGATAGGAGGTCAGTCCCCCTATGATTCTTAGAGCAAAAAGCCTAACAAACCCCTTGCTTTAGGTCTCATTGCCGCTCTTCTTACCCCTCGGGGCCAAGGACCGGCGAACTGATCACCACCCCTCATCTAATTCCCCCTCCTGGGAATTGTTGACGAAAACCCTGAGTTCCTGATCAGGGTTTTCTTTTTAATAAAAAAAGGNCAGCTGCNGNTGGCNTTTTTCGTAATCTTGTTCTATTCAGGCTCGGCGTAGGAACCGGCTACGAAGACACGACCGGCATTGACCTTCTCCATCCCAAGGATCTTTTTCTTGAGGTCCAGTCCCCCAATGTAACCGACGAGGGATCCGCCCTTCCCAATCACGCGGTGGCACGGTACGAAGATAGGAATCGGATTCTTGTTGAGGGCCATGCCCACGCTTCGTTCGGCATTCGGCTCGCCGATGGCTTTTGCCACCTCTTCATAGGTGNCGGTTTTCCCATAGGGTATCGTCTTCACGTAGTCCCAGACTTTCTTCTCGAAATCCGTCCCTTCCGGTTGCAGCTTAATGTCAAAAGANTTCCGTTGCCCAAAGCAGAACTGATTCAGTTCGATGATCGCGTCATAAAGAACCGCGTTTTCCTCGTTGAGGGCGCCTTCGGGATCGATGGCCCCGAATTTCATGCCCACCAAGGCCTTGTCGTTGGCCAGGATNGTGACATCGCCTAGGGCGGTGTCGTAAACAGCGTACCGAATGCTCATAACTATCACATCCGCGCCTCTGCCTTGGAGAGGTTCCTCTTGCTTCTATTAATAGCCATTTCCGCGCAAAAAAGCAAATCGCGCACGCGGGTGCGCGCGAAAGGCCGTAAATATCCTAAACAAAAAGAGGACTGTTTTTATCCGACCAGTCCTAATGATTGCGTAATGACGTTATCCTCGAAATCCTTCGTTTCTAAGACGAAAAAAGAATAATAAAGATCCATGCTCATTCCGGAAGAAGGCTGAAGGCGAAGAAGCGTTTGCCGTCTCCCTCGCTTGTCTTCCGGAAGCCCAGCCGAGTGGCCAAGCTGAGCGAACGCTCATTTTGGGTGTAGCACTCAAAGGACAGGGACCGGAGCCCCAAGCTTTTCGCGAAATCAATCAAGAGTTTCAAAGCCTCCCGGGCATAGCCTTTCCCTTCCGCTTCAGGAAAAAGCCGAACCCCGATTTCCGCAGAGTTGAGGGCGGTGAAATGATGAAGGACGGTCTCACCTAGAAGTTTCCCCTCGAAGTCGTGGATTAAGAGGCTGAGAACATGGCGGCTTTCGTAATCGGCGAGGACATCATTATAGAAATANGATGGGCTTGCCGTTTGCCCCGCGGGTACCTCGCTCAGGTAATCGTAGCCCCAATAACGGTTCCGTTTCTCGTCGGTCACCAAGCGGAAGTATCCTTCTTGGTCCTTTTCCTCCATTTGGGAAAGAAGGATCCGTGGGCCTCGGAGGGAGGGCAAACCATGGTAAAGGTCAAATTGATTCGTCACCTCAAAGAAACTTTTGCGGAGGAGGGCCACGGGATGCAGTTGGAGTTTGGCCTCTCGAAGCCCGGGATTACCGTCATCCTCCTCCCGATTGACGAAGGCTGCCCCCTCGCCAAAAGCTTTGAGGTAAGCGCTCGTGAGGGCTTGATAAATACCCGGATATTCCCTAAGAGCCTTTTTCGATGTGCTGGAAGATGGTGTCGCCCCTCCGCTCGCCTAATGACAAGCCGATGACCCGACCCTTCTCCTCGAGATAGCCCACCCGCGAATCGATGGAGGAGGGATCGAGGAGCATTTCGTGGGAGAGGGCCATTTCGGTGAGCGAGATGTCCCGGCCTTGGTTCTCCGCGATGTATTCTTGCAAAAAGGCCTCCAGGCGCGGAACGTCGCCAAATTGTGCTTCATGGAAAACGGTTTCCGGATGCTCGGCGTAGAAGCGTTCGGCGTTATGGCGTTTACTCTGAAACCGTTTGCCCGGGAAGTCACGGAGATCCTCCAAATTGTAGAGATAGTCCGCCCAGGAGCGGTTGGCCATGATCTGATGATGGGGGTAACGGGAAGCGAGTTTCCTCTCCGCCCCTTCGCAGACGGCGAAGAAACGTAAGGGTAGTTTCTTCGCGAGGCAAAACTCCTCGAGGGCTTCCACGGCTATTTCAAAGTCCTCGCCGAGGGGGCAAAGAAAGCAATATTGGCCTCTTTCGTATTCCTTTTCGATGAGGAGAGTACCCTTGTAAAGGCAGAAACCGGTCCATAGATCGTGCCGCCACATATAGAGGTTGCCGAGGGTGTAATCGCAAAAACGATTGGGGCTGGTGGCGAGGTACGGCCGCAAAAGGGCCAAATCCTCTTTTCGAAGTTCCGCGAATTCAATCATGGTTAACTGAAACCAGTATAGGCCATCTGGGCCTTTGGGGCTTAGCGAATGCTCGGCAAGAAGAATGGGATTGACACCGCCCCTAAAGCGCGGATAATACAACTTGTCGATAAAGTAGAAAGCAGTTCGCGCAAAGAACTCGCCGGATTCCATTCTGGGATCGGCCCATGCTACCACAAGTTTCACTTGAGATAAGCAAGTAATGCGCGGAATTGCCGCGCTATTTTTATTGATAAGAGGAGGAATTCACCCATCGCTTACTTCAACAATTCGAACGACCGTCGTCGCCCCGAGAAACGCTTCGATCCCATCAATGACCACATCCGTTATCCGGAAGTCTTAGTCATCGGACCGAACGGCGAACAATTAGGCAAAATGACGTCCCGCGCTGCCAATGAATTGGCCATGCGGTACAATCTTGACCTCTATTGCGTCGCCCCTAATGCCGTTCCGCCCGTCTGCAAAATCCTCAACTACGGAAAATTCCGCTATGAGACGCAGAAACAGGACAGACTGTCCCACAAAAATCAGCACGCCACCGAACTGAAGCAAGTTCAGCTGACGCCGCAGATCGGCCAACACGACCTTGAAACCAAGGCCCGTCACGCCAGGGAGTTCATCGAAGACGGCAACAAAGTTCAGGTTTGCGTCATCTTCAAGGGCCGGCAATTGGCCCATAAAGACATTGGCGAAGTAGTCATGCAGAATTTCCTGAGCAACCTCAACGATATCGTGCTCATTGACAAGCCACCCTTCTGGGAAGGCAAATGGTACGAATGCATCGTGGCACCGAAGAAAAAATAGGAGGAAAACTTTTATGCCTAAAATGAAGTCAAGTCGCACGCTTGCCAAGCGTATCAAAGTGACTGGCAGCGGAAAGATTAAACGCCACCACGCCTACATGGGACACCTTGCCCCTAATAAGACGCGGAAACAGAAGCATCATCTTCGTGAAGAGGCTTTGGTCAGCAAGTCAGATATGAAGCGGATCAGCCAGATGATCGACTTCAAGGCTAAGTAAAGGAGAATAGAACAATGGCAAGAGTTAAAGGCAGTGTCGCCACCAGGGCGAGCCGCAAGAAAATCTTAAATCGCGCCGAAGGTTACTTCGGTTCGAAGCATCTCCTTTTCAAGACCGCGAAGGAACAGGTTCTCCACAGTCTCCGCTACGCTTACGTTTCCCGTCGGGAAGCCAAGCGTGATTTCCGGAAGCTTTGGATCAAACGTATCAACGCCGCGTGCCACGAGAATAGCATCAGCTACAGCAAGTTCATGGACGGACTCCGCAAGAGCGGAATCGCCATCAACCGCAAGATGCTCTCCGAAATGGCCATCGCCGACGCCGGTGCCTTCAAGGGACTGGTCGAGACCGCTCGCAAGGCCTCGAACAAGCCCGAGCCGAAGGTTAAGTAAGTTCTTCTATAACTAAAAGGCAGCCAACGCTGCCTTTTTTCTTACAAAAAAGAGGAACTTTCATTCCTCTTTCGTTTCTTCCGTTTCGGCGAAAATCTTCTCCGCGCCATTCTTCATGAGAATGGAATGGACGCCGGCCACGCATTCGTCGACTAAGGGCTTCCAGTCGAACTTAGCTTCCATCTCCTCGCATTCGGAAATTTTAGGTTTCGTCTTGGGTTTCTTCGGGGCGAAGATGGTGCAGCAATCTTCGAAGGGCCGGATCGAGATATCAAAGGTGCCGATCTTCTTGGCGATGTCGATGATCTGCAGTTTGTCGCTGGTGGCGCAGGGCCGAATGATGGGATAGCTCGTGACGGCGTTGATGGCGATCATCGAGTCGAGGGTCTGCGAGGCCACTTGGCCAATGCTTTCGCCCGTGGCAAGGGCCACGCAATGGTCTTTGATAGCCACCTGATAAGCGATCCGCATCATCATGCGACGCATGACCGTGATGCAATAGGGCTCGTCGACGTATTTGTAGATGGCTTCTTGGAGTTTCGTGAAGGGAACGATGGAGAGTTTGATCTCTTCCTGATAGCCGTTAAGGACCTTCAGGATGTCAGTCAGCTTGTCGATGACCGCGCTCGAGGTGTAAGGCGGGGCGGCGAAATGAAGGCATTCGATGCGAATGCCCCGGCGAAGAAGAAGATAGGACGCCACCGGCGAATCGATGCCTCCGCTTAGGAGCATCAAGGCTTTGCCATTCATGCCAAGCGGATAACCACCCGCTCCGAGATAGGAGTGGGAATAGAGATAAGACGCTTCGAGGCGAAGTTCGAGTTCGAGGATAATGTCGGGCTCATGGAGATCGACCTTGAGCTTA
>Ga0065701_1012722_pt1 | contig 15702 bp, 14 predicted proteins | sample Biomet1_FD_59088 | JGI IMG/M metagenome (GOLD analysis project Ga0065701, IMG submission 59088) | Microbial communities from bioreactor (seeded with anoxic lake sediment) at LBNL, California, USA - Biofuel metagenome 1 version 3... | ecosystem: Engineered > Bioreactor > Anaerobic > Unclassified ...
TTCCAGTAGTTGCAGCCGGTGGTTTTGCTGATGGCCGAGGCTTGGCTGCCGCATTGACGATGGGGGCGGCAGGGGTACAGATCGGAACACGCTTCTTAGTCGCTGAAGAATGTACTGTACATGATAATATGAAGGCAAAACTGATAGAGGCCTTGGATACGGATTCTATTGTTACAGGGCAGACACTGGGCCATGCTGTACGTGGTATAAAGAATAAATTTTCCCTGCATTTTGTTGAATTGGAAAAACAGGGTGCGCCGTCAGATGAGCTGATCAGACTGGCTACGGGAACGAATAAATTGGCTGCAGTTGATGGTGATGTCGAAAATGGTATGATGCAGGCTGGCCAGAGCCTATTGCCACTGAAAAAAGTGGAACCGGTTAAAAAAATTATTGAGGATATTATAGCAGAAGCACGTACGGCAATTGCTGTTGCCGGAAAAATTGAACTATAAAGCAGTCTCCGATATGAGATCAGAAAGCTGTCCGTTAAAAGGGCAGCTTTTCTTTTTTTTGGCTTGCTATTTGCAAGATAATGTTGTATTATACTAAATAGTAATATTCTTAATTAAAGATTAATTTGTATTTGGAGGTATATTATGAAAAAAAATTTTTTACAGGCAATAGCGCTCTGCTCATTGCTGTTGCTGCTTGCAGCCGGCTGCGCCCGGGAACAAATGCCAGCCAAGGCGGATGGAAAGTTTCATATTGTCACATCCTTTTATCCGATGTATGTGGCAACAATCAATATAACCAAAGGGATTGACGGAGTCGAGGTTGTAAATATGACGAAACCGCAAACTGGTTGTCTGCACGATTATCAGTTGACGCCGGAAGATATGAAAAAGCTGGAAAAGGCGGATGCGTTTGTTATAAATGGAGCTGGGATGGAAGCTTTTTTGGACAAAGCTGCAGCTCGGCAGAAGGATATGAAAATTATAGAAGCATCAAGTGATATCGAGCTTTTGCAGGATGATGAGGGAGCTAATCCGCATGTCTGGGTCAGTGTAACCGCAGCAATGCAACAGGTTGATAACATTGCCCGGCAGTTGTCAGTGGCGGATCCTAAACATGCAGATCAGTACCAAAAAAATGCGGCTGCATATATTGAAAAATTGACAGCTTTGAAAAATCAAATGCATACGGCCATTGACCCGTTGTCTAATAAAAATATTGTGACATTTCATGAGGCTTTCCCTTATTTCGCCAAGGAATTTAATTTAAACACGGTGGCTGTTATTGAACGTGAACCGGGAAGTGAACCGACACCGCAGGAATTAGAAGCTACGATTGCGGTAATAAAAGCCCGTGGCGTAACCGCCCTGTTCGCTGAGCCACAGTATCCAGCAGAAGCTGCTCAGACAATTGCCAGAGAGAGTGGAACGAAGGTTTATACGCTAGATCCGGTCGTGACCGGGCAGGCTGATGAAGCTGCTGCCGATGCCTATATAATAGCGATGAAAAAGAATATGCAGGTGTTGCAGGAAGCTCTGCAATAATCAATAAAAAGCTGTCCGGAATCGCGGGCAGCTTTTTTACATAGGAAAACAACTTGCTAAAAGTCAAAAAGTCAAATATAATAGAAGAAAAGTCAAATGGCCAGGAAAATGAAGGTGAAAAAATGAGCAATATAGCTGATTTAATAGAACAGTATATTCTGCGGCGGTTGTCAGCAGAAAAAAATCGCCGGATTGAATTGCGCCGGACGGATGTGGCAGATGCAATATCGTGCGCTCCGTCGCAGATCAGTTATGTCCTGAATACGCGCTTTACCCAGGATAAAGGATTTGTTGTGGAATCGAGGCGGGGACTTGGTGGATTTATCCGGATTGCCCAGGTACCATTACAAAATTTAATTTATCAGGAGATCATTGATAAAATTGATGAAAATACCAGCCTTGAGGAAGTGCAAGCCATGGTACACTATTTAGTGCAGTATCAGTTTATTCAAAATCGTGAAGCGGCAATCCTCTTGCAGATTATTACGACTGCCTATGAAAAACTTCAGGTAAATGATCGGGCAAGGTTGCTACAGTCACTCTTTTTGACATTGGCAAACTTTAGTTGAGGGGATGAAGAAGATGTTATGTGATGATTGCAAAAAAAATGAGGCCTGTGTCCACATTACCGAGATCAGCACGACAGGAAAGACCGATAAAAATCTGTGCGAAAAATGTGCCGCCGCTTATGGCAATATAGTTTTTGATGCTGATAAGGGTTTTTCAGTCAATGATTTTCTTAAGGGAATTTTCAGCAGTGCCCAGCAGCGCAGCGAAGAAGAAAATATTCCGGCACAGCCCAAGGCGATATGCCCAAACTGCGGTATGGCATATAGTGATTTTATGCATACCGGAAAGATTGGCTGCAGTGTTTGTTATCAGACCTTTGGGATTCACCTTGAGCCACTTTTGCGGCGAATTCATGGTGCAAGCACACATAATGGGAAAATTCCCCGCCGCTCGGGGGGCGAAATACAGGCAAAACACAAAATCATTTTATTGCGCAAAGAGTTAGAAGCTCATGTTGCCCAAGAAGAATATGAAGAGGCTGCTCGGTTGCGTGACCAGATTAGGGAAATCGAGAAAATAGCCGGAGAACAGGTTAAACAGGAGGGCTAAGCAATGGCCGCAGAAAAATTATTTACGGATCCATATGTGTTTTGGCTTAATGGGACGGGTACCCAAGCGGATATTGTCTTATCAAGCCGTATTCGCCTGGCGAGAAATTTCAATGATATTCCTTTTCCGAATCGGGCTAATTTGCCGCAACTGGCAAAAGTAAAGGAACTTGTCAGGGGGGCTTTGCCGGATCTTGAGGCGGCAACAGGACTTCGTTACCAATATATTGGTATTGATGAGCTTACCAAGCTGGAAAAAAATGTATTAATTGAAAAGCATCTGATCAGTCGTAATCATATTAATAGTCCGGAGGAACGATCGGTGCTTATCAGTGAAGACAGCCGGGTCAGTATTATGGTGAATGAGGAAGATCATCTCCGGCTACAGTGCATGGTGTCAGGTCTTGATTTGAAGACACCTCTGGCCTTGGCGATGAGCCTTGATGATGCGATTGAATCATCGCTGTCGATTGCTTTTGATGAAAAGATGGGATATCTGACCTCCTGCCCGACGAACCTTGGTACAGGCCTAAGGGCATCGGTGATGCTGCATCTTCCAGGGCTTGTGTTTACCCAGCAGATCGGCAAGATCATAAATATTTCTCCGCAACTTGGATTGGCTGTGCGCGGCCTGTACGGAGAAGGAACCGAATTTACAGGAAATATTTTTCAGATATCAAACCAGCTGACGCTTGGTTTTACTGAGGAGGGCATGATTGACAATTTAACTGGCACGGTGCATGAAATTATCACGCATGAGAAGGCCGCCCGGGAATCACTGCTGAAGTCTTCCCCGGACAAGGTTGTTGACAGTGTTTGGCGGGCATTTGGTATACTTCGCTATGCTCGATCGGTGACGGAAAAGGAAGTCCTGATTTTGCTGAGCAAAATGCGCCTGGGCGTTGATCTGGGAATTATCACCGAAGTGAACCCGCAGGTATTTAATGAGCTTTTGGTTGCCAGCCAGACAAATTATCTGCGGAATTTGCAGGAAAATGAAAATATGTCGCAAAGTGAAATAGATAAAAAGCGGGCTGAAATCATCAGAACGGCAATATTGAAGTTTGCAGTAGGAGGGTGAGGTTGTGAATAACAGATTTACGGCAAGAGCGATTAAAGTATTAGAACTGGCCCAATATGAGGCCAGAGAGCTGGGGCAGAGTTATGTGGGAACAGAACATTTGCTGCTGGGGCTGATCCATGAAGGAGAAGGCATTGCTGCCCGGGCGCTGGTTTCGTTAGGGATTGACCTGCTTACGGTTCAAAACCGAATAGAAACAATGTTTGGCTCGGGTGAGGAAGCGGAAGATGATACATTATCTTATACCCCACGGGCTAAAAGAGTGCTTGAACTGGCTATTCGGGAAGCACAGGGGCTGGGGCATAATTATATCGGAACAGAGCATATTCTGCTTGGACTCATCCAGGAAAATGAAGGCATCGCGGCCAAGGTATTGATTTCCCTAGGGGCAGATCTTGATATCGTGCGCGATACGGTACTTGATATGCTTGGCGGTGAACAAAAGGATACAGTTGCAGAGGGCGGACCTTCAGTAGCCAGTCATTCGGTGCGGACACCAACCGTTGATCAGTATGCCCGCAATTTAAACGATATGGCACTAAAAAATAAAATGGATCCGGTTATTGGGCGGGAAAAAGAAATAGAGCGTCTGATACAGATTTTGAGTCGGCGCACGAAAAATAATCCGGTATTGATTGGTGAACCGGGAGTAGGCAAGACGGCTATTGCCGAAGGTCTGGCACAGCGAATTGTTCAGGGGGCTGTGCCGCGAATGCTGCTTAACAAGAAAGTCATATCTTTAAGTATGGCTTCTATTGTTGCCGGAGCTAAATACCGCGGCGAATTTGAAGACCGGTTAAAAAAAATCATTGAGGAGATCATGGAAGCTGGCGACATCATTTTGTTTATTGATGAAATGCATACGCTGATCGGGGCCGGGGCCTCGGAGGGCTCTATTGATGCTGCTAATATATTAAAACCTGCTCTATCAAGAGGTGAACTGCAGGTCATCGGCGCGACTACGCTTAAAGAGTACAAAAAATATATAGAGAAGGATTCAGCCCTTGAACGGCGCTTTCAGCCAATTATGGTAGGCGAACCGGCAGTTGAGGATGCAATTAAAATATTAATGGGCATCCGCGACAAATATGAAGCATTTCACCGGGCACAGATTACTGATGATGCAATTGAAGCAGCGGTAAAATTATCCCATCGCTATATTTCTGATCGCTTCTTACCTGATAAAGCCATTGACTTAATGGATGAAGCCGCATCTAAAGTCAGGCTGGCGGCAATTGTCCAGCCGGAAAATATAAAAGAAACTTGAAAAACGTACTGGAAAAATTCAAGACAGAAAAAGAAGCAGCGATAACGGCACAGGAATATGAAGCAGCGGCAAAAATTCGCGATGCGGAACTGTCGGCTAAGCAGGAGCTTGAAGCGGCTCAGAAAAACTGGGACCAGCAGGAAAACAGTCGTATTGTAGTTTCAGCTGCTGACATTGCCGATGTTGTAGCTGCTTGGACGAAAATTCCGGTACAGCAGTTGACAGCAAAGGAGTCGGAGAGATTGCTGGAACTGGAAAATATTTTGCATAAGCGTATTGTCGGGCAGGCTGAGGCAGTTACCACCATTGCTAAGGCAGTGCGCCGGGCAAGAGCTGGTCTTAAAGATGCCAAACGACCGATCGGATCCTTTTTATTCCTGGGACCTACTGGTGTGGGTAAGACAGAACTGGCAAGAGCTCTGGCAGAAGCTTTATTTGGTGATGAAAATGCGATGATCCGCTTTGATATGTCAGAATACATGGAAAAACACACAGTGTCACGTATGGTCGGAGCTCCTCCGGGATATATTGGCTATGAAGAGGGCGGCCAGTTGACTGATGCTGTGCGCCGTAAACCTTACTCGGTTATTTTACTTGATGAAATAGAAAAAGCGCATTATGATGTGTTTAATATTTTGCTGCAGGTATTGGAGGATGGACGCCTGACTGATAGTCAGGGGCGAACGGTGGATTTCAGAAATACGGTAATCATAATGACCTCTAATGCTGGGGCAAATTATCTAAAAGACGAGACTGCTGCCGTCGGTTTTGCGGCGGGGAGTAAACCACAGGCACAGGATACCGGATTTGAACGGGCCAAGAAACAGGTGCTCGCTGAGGTGAAAAAGTTGTTTAAACCGGAGTTTTTAAATCGTGTGGATGCTATGCTGGTCTTTAGATCTCTGGCGCAAAAAGAACTTGTCCAGATCGTTGATATTTTGTTGCAGGATTTGCAACTGCGACTGCAGGAATTGGATATAAAACTTGAAATTAGTGATGCCGCAAAGGCTCGGATTGTCGAGGCGGGAACAGACTTTAAGTTTGGTGCACGTCCGCTTAAGCGAGCGATACAGCAGCTGCTGGAGGATGAAATTGCCGAGCGCCTGCTGCGCAAGGAATTTACAGAAAATGACATCATTTCGGTCGATATCACTGGGGCGGAATTCAGTTTCAAACGGCAGGAAAAGCCGGTGCTTGTCTAATTTAATAGAGGAGGAAAGGGGCTGGTTTTCCAGCCTTTTTCTTTGGCGGAAAAATGAGAAGAAAAAAATATAAAAATAAATTGTCACAGGAATCGCCGTTGAAATGCCTGGCTAACTTTTTTGCGAATTTTTTAATTGCTGTAATCTGGCTTTTGAAATTTATCGGGCGGGCATTGTTGAGACCGTTTGTTTCGAGAAAAAATCGCAACAAACAGAAAAAGTGAAACTGGTGGGGGGTAAGTTGTGGCTAAAAAGAAAACAGCCTTTGTCTGTCAGGACTGTGGCTATGATACTGTCAAGTGGCTGGGCCGCTGCCCGGGCTGCGGTGCCTGGAATACGATGGTAGAGGAAACAGTAGCTCCGGCATCCGCCGGGCTGCGTCTTGGATTGTCAATGTCGTCAAAACCCGAGTCGATTGAAAATATAAAAATTGAGGATATGCCGCGTTTTTTGACAGGCTCAGGGGAGCTTGACCGTGTGCTTGGCGGCGGAGTTATTCCAGGATCAATGGTTTTGATCGTCGGGGATCCGGGAATCGGCAAGTCAAGCTTAACACTTAAAGTCTGTTCGGATGTAGCGAGAGAAGAAGGCCGCGTATTGTACGTTACTGGTGAGGAAAGTACCCGGCAGATAAGAATGCGGGCGGATCGGCTGCAGGCAGTATCGAAAGACTTGCTTGTGCTCAGTGAAACAAACCTGGAGTCAATTGAGCGGGAGGCATTGGCTTTAATGCCGAAGTTGCTGATCATTGATTCCATCCAGACAATATTTAAGCCGGAGATACAAAGTGCACCGGGAAGTGTGAGCCAGGTAAGGGAATGTGCCGTTGAGCTTTTGCGCATTGCTAAGACGAACGGGATTGCCGTGTTTTTGATTGGGCATGTGACGAAGGATGGCACACTTGCCGGGCCGCGGGTGCTCGAGCATATTGTTGATACCGTGCTTTATTTTGAAGGGGATCGCAATGTCCAGTTCCGGGTGCTACGAGCAGTAAAAAACCGTTTTGGCAGTACCAATGAATTAGGGCTGTTTGAAATGCGCGATTGCGGGTTACTGGATGTACCAGATGCTTCGAAGATGTTTTTGTCCGATATGCAGGCGGAGTCTGGCAGTATTGTCGTGCCGACGGTTGAGGGGACGCGACCACTTCTGGTGGAGGTGCAGGCGCTTGTTTCTCAGACGCCGTATATGCCGCCGCGGCGAACCTCCGATTATGTTGATATCAAGCGGATTCAATTGCTGCTTGCGGTTCTTGAGAAACGGGTGAATCTGAGTGTAGGTGCCTGCGATGTCTATGTAAAGGTTGCCGGTGGCATCCGCATCGATGAACCGGCAATTGATCTGGCACTCAGCGTGGCCCTGGCTTCAAGCTTTCGCAACTGTAAAGTTTTACCGAAGACAATAATTTTTGGTGAAGTCGGTCTTGCCGGGGAAGTGCGCACCGTCAGTCAGGCGGAAGTCAGAATTGCCGAGGCCGTGAAAATGGGATTTAAGCATGTGATTTTGCCGAAAAAAAACTTGGAGCATCTGCCGGCGGGGCTGGGAATTCAACTGCATGGGGTCGATAATGTACGGGATGCACTGCGAATTGCCCTTCAAGGATAAATGCTTTTCAAGGGGATTTCAGGAAAATAAGATATTTTATTGACAGCATAAATATAACGTGATAAAATTATTCCTTTTATAAAGTGAGATATCATGCTATAATGAGAACATGTCTTATACTAATATAGGAGGTGTTTCTTTGCTGAACATAGGTGATAAAATTGTCTACCCCATGCACGGTGCAGGTGTTGTATCCGGCGTGGAAAATTGCGAGGTCATGGGAGAGCACAAATCGTATTATGTGTTAAAAATGCCCTTAGGAAATATGAAGGTTATGATTCCTACTGATAACGTCGGGAGCATTGGCTTACGGGATGTAATTCCCCATGACGATGTAGAGAAGGTAAAGCTGGTTCTGCAAAGTGCACCGGAACATATAGCCGGAAGCTGGAACAAGCGGTTTAATGTGAATCTCGTGAAGATTAAAACTGGCGATATCTGCAATGTGGCTGCAGTTGTACGTAATTTGATTCTTCAGGATCGATTCAAAAAAATATCTACTGGAGAAAGACGACTGCTTGACGTTGCTAAACAGATATTGATCAGCGAACTTGTTTTTGCCTGTGACAAACAGCCAGAGGCAGTAGAAGAGTGGCTATATGATCTTCTCGACAATAATTTGTTGGAGAGCTGACAGTGTGGGTTGCCCCACTGTCGTTTACCGAAAATAAAGAATCAAGCCGGGGGAGGCGAATGTGTATTGTTAGATAAGGTGCTGCGGTTTTTTATAACCGTTTTATCAGCGATTGTCGGCATTGCATTATTGCAGTTGACAACTCCGCTGCTGACGTTACTGATCAGTGCGGAATTTTTGAAAATGGATATGGGGATTTTTGGTATGACAATGACCAATCTCTTGTCCATTCTTTTTGGGGCCATTATCGGTGGCGGGGTAGGTTTTTTGATTTCACCGTTCTTTATCAAGAGATTGCTGCGGTTTTCTGTTTGGGTGGAAAGTCAGCTCAATAAAATGCCCATTCATGATGTTATTGCAGGTGCTTGTGGCCTGGCAATCGGACTTATTATTGCAAATTTATTAGGAGCAGCATTCTCTAAAATCCCAATAGTTGGTAATTATATTCCGATTGTCTTCAGTATTGTGTTAGGGTATCTGGGCATTCATATTATGATAAAAAAACGCAAAGACATTGTAGGTTTGTTTGATTTTATTCCGCGACTTGTCAAGGAATATGCAAAAAAAGACAGTAATGCTAATGCAGCCGCTGCCGCTGCCGCCGCTGCTGCCGCTGCTGCTGCTGCATTAGTAGAGGAGAAGAACCAGCCCAGTGACAAGCATTATAAACTGCTGGACACCAGTGTTATCATTGATGGCCGTATTGCTGACATTTGCGAAAGCGGATTTATTGAAGGTACGGTGCTGATCCCGGTATTTGTCCTTGAAGAATTGCAGCATATTGCGGATTCTTCGGATTTACTGAAGCGTACCCGCGGCCGGCGCGGGCTGGATATTCTTAAGCGCATTCAGACGGAGTTTGATATGTTTGTTGAAATTGACAATCGTGATTTTGATGATATAAGTGAAGTGGATTCGAAACTGATCAAGCTGGCCCAGCTAGTCGGTGGTAAAATTGTCACGAATGATTATAATCTCAATAAAGTTGCTGATTTGCAGGGAGTTTCTGTACTTAATATCAATGAACTTTCTAATGCTGTGAAGCCCGTGGTTATTCCGGGCGAAGTTATGGTAGCAACGGTTGTCAAAGAAGGCAAAGAACAAGGGCAGGGTGTTGCTTATCTTGATGACGGTACCATGATTGTTGTAGAAGGTGGTCGCCGCCATATAAATACGACCTTGGAAGTTATAGTGACTTCAGTTTTACAGACAGCTGCCGGACGGATGATTTTTGCCAAGCCAAAAATCTGATGCTTGGTTGTTTTATCTAGCCTTGAGAAAAAGCTGCGCAGCGTCGCAGCTTTTTTCGTCGCTAAGACTTTTATTTTATAGTGTATTTGTGTATGATAGAAAAATAATATACTGTTAAAGGAGCAAGATGCCATGATAACGGCGATTTTCCCAGCGGCCGGACAGGGCCGGCGCATGGAAGCAGGAATAAATAAGGTTTTTTTGGAGCTTTGTGGCAAGCCGATTTTAGTGCATACCCTGCTGGCATTTTCCCGCTGTCCGGCAATTGATGATTTGATTGTTGTCGTTGCCCCTGAAGAGGTGGGCTTCATCAAGAAGATTTTATGCGCAATCCCGGGATTGAAGCCTTATCAGGTTGTAGCCGGAGGATCGGAGCGGCAGTATTCAGTTTATAATGGGCTGGCCCATGTTTCAACGGAAACGGAGCTTGTTTTGGTCCATGACGCCGCCCGTCCGCTTGTTCCACAGTCGGTTATTGAAGCGGTTGCAGCAGAAGCGGCAAAATCCGGAGCGGCGATTGCAGCCGTACCAGTGAAGGATACCATCAAGGTGGTCAATGAGGATAAAGAGGTTTTGCAGACACCATCGCGCAGCAGCCTGTGGATGATACAGACGCCACAAGGGTTTCGACGTGACCTTTTGGTTCAGGCGTATCAAAAAGCGCAGCTCGATGCGTTTGTTGGCACCGATGATGCAAGCCTAGTTGAGCGTCTGGGAACTTCGGTGAAGGTAGTGAAAAGCGATTATCGCAATATCAAGCTGACGACGCCGGAAGATATTTTAATTGCTGAGGCTTTTTTGCGCAGTGAAGTCAGCGAAATGGTAAAAACGCTGCCCGCGGCAATTTCATCCGCAGTGCATGATATAAAACACAAAATCTTTAAACAGAGGTAAACGTAGATGACGAGATTTGGCATGGGCTATGATGTACATAAATTGGTGGAAGGACGTAAGCTTATTCTTGGTGGCGTTGAAATAGAACATACGCTGGGCCTGCTCGGGCATTCTGATGCGGATGTTCTGCTGCATGCTGTGGCAGATGCTTTGCTAGGGGCGGCGGCTCTCGGAGACATCGGCCGTCATTTTCCGGATACGGATGCGGCTTACAAGGGGATCTCGAGCATGGTGCTACTTTCCCGGGTTGGGGAATTGTTGAAGGCGCGTGGCTATGAAATTGGCAATATTGATGCGACAATTGTTGCGCAGAAACCCAAGTTGGCACCCTATATCATGGAGATGAATGAAAATATTGCCAAGACATTAAACACATCGGTGGACCGGATCAATGTAAAGGCTACTACGGAAGAGCAGCTTGGCTTCACCGGAGCGGAGCAAGGGATATCGGCTTATGCTGTTGTTGGCATTGACTCGAAATAAATATTTGTCGCAATAGAGAATTTCTGTTAGAATGGATTGTATATGATACTTTGGAGGGAATAAATAGATGTCAGAACAAATCAGGGTCCGTTTCGCACCAAGTCCGACGGGACCCTTTCATATTGGTGGGGCGCGCAGCGCATTGTTTAACTGGCTTTTGGCCAAAAAATATGCCGCAGGAAAATTTGTACTTCGCATTGAGGACACGGACCGTGTTCGCTCAACACGTGAGTCAGAAGAAAATATTAAGGCAGCTTTGAAGTGGCTCGGCATGGACTGGGATGAAGGTATTGATGTTGGTGGCGAATATGGTCCGTACCGTCAGACAGAGCGTCTGGACCTTTATCAAAAATATACAGATCAGCTGATTGCTGAAGGTAAAGCTTATTACTGCTATTGCAGTGAAGCAGAAATTGAGGCTGAGCGCACGGCACTGAAAGCCGAAAATAAAATGCCGATTTATCAGGGGCATTGCCGTAACCTCACACCGGATCAGGTTGCCCAGTATGAGGCGGAGGGGCGTCGACCGGTTGTCCGCTTCCGTACGCCGGAAAATCAGCAGGTTCGGTTTAAGGACCTTGTCCGCGGGGATATGTGTTTTGATTCCAACGGGATAGGTGATTTTGTCATTGTTAAGGCTGACGGAATTCCCGTTTATAATTATGCCGTTGTACTCGATGATGCGTTGATGAAAATCACTCATGTGATCCGGGCAGAAGAGCATTTGTCGAATACGCCGCGTCAGGTGGTTCTTTATGAAGCCTTGAATATGCCGATTCCTACCTTTGGCCATATTTCGCTGATTTTAGGTAAAGACCATACAAAGATGAGCAAACGGCATGGGGCGACGTCTGTTGACCAGTACCGTCAGCTTGGCTATTTGCCGGAGGCCATTGTCAATTATCTGGCGTTGCTCGGCTGGGCGCCTCAGGATGAAAAAGAGATATTCTCCAGTGAAGAACTGATTGCAGCCTTTTCCATGGATCATGTGGCCAAAAATCCGGCCGTGTTTGAAATTGATAAACTCAACTGGATTAATGCTCAGTACATGAAACAAGCAGCACCGGAACGCATTGCCCTTTTGGCCGTACCGCATTTGGTCGAAAAAGGCTATATTTCCGGACCATTCAGTGAAGACGAAATGAAACGCTTTGTCCGGTTTATTGCGGTGATTCAGGATCACTTAAGCTATGCGGCGCAGGTTGTAGATTTTGCTGATATTTATTTTAACGATAAAGTTGAAGTGTCTGTTGGTGAAATGAGCGAGTCGTTGCTTGATGAGACGGCACCAGCAGTGGTTGAGATGTTCAAGGAAATGCTCCAGGCGTTAGATCAGGTTACGGCTGAAACTGTACAGCCGATCTTTAAGGCGATTATCAAGGCCTTTAAAGCCAATGGACAAAAAATTGGCGGGCAGAAAGTTTATATGCCGCTGCGTGTAGCAATAACCGGCCAGATGCATGGACCGGATTTGGCGCAGATCATCGAGGTTTTAGGCCGTGAACGGGTAATTGCCCGTATTGACGGCGCGATGGCTTCCGTGCGATAATTAAATCAAATAAATGCTGAGAACGAGAAAGTAACTGTATGGTTTATACTCCAGAGAGGCCGGGGCTGCTGAAAACCGGCTGTATGAAAAGGCAGTGAAGTGCACTCGGGAGCCGCCATGCTGAATTTTTAGGTGTGGCCGTACGGCGGGCGTTAACCGTATTGAGTGAGATGAGAAATCATCTAAACAGAGTGGAACCACGGGTCTGCGTCTCTGCATAGGGATGCGGACCCTTTTTGTCTAGAGGAGGGAATATCATGAAGATTTTTTCCAGGCTAAAAAAGGATATTCGGGTAATTTTTGAGCGTGATCCAGCAGCGAGAAGTGTACTGGAAGTTGTTCTGTGTTACCAGGGCCTTCACGCAATCTGGCTGCACCGGATTTCGCATCGTCTGTATAAAAAAGGCTGGATTTTAGTGCCGCGGCTGATTTCATACTTTGGTCGCTTTTTGACCGGAATTGAAATTCATCCAGGGGCTACCATCGGTGAGGGTTTATTTATTGACCACGGAACTGGTATTGTCATTGGCGAGACGGCTGAAATCGGCAAAAATGTAACGCTGTATCAGGGAGTCACGCTCGGTGGTACGGGCAAGGAAAAGGGCAAACGCCATCCGACGATTGGCAATAATGTTGTCGTTGCCTCGGGGGCCAAGGTGCTTGGATCTTTTTCGGTTGGCGATCATGCGAAAATTGGTGCCGGATCGGTTGTATTAAAGCCGGTGCCAGCTTATGCAACGGTTGTTGGGATACCGGGCAAAGTAGTCCTGATGCATGGCAAAAAAGTCAAGGAACAGGAAGACTCTGCCAAGCAGCGTGAACTTTTGCTTGACCAGGACATTCGGGAAATTGAAGAGGAAAATGATGTCGATCTGGCACATGATGATTTGCCGGATCCAGAGTCGGAAATGATTAGCTGTCTGCTGCGCAATATGCAGCGACTTGAGGATAAAATCAACAAATTGGAAAAGGAGCTTGAAGAAAAAAATGTTAAGAGTTTATAATACATTGACAAAACAAAAAGAAGAGTTTAAGCCGCTTGAACCGGGAAAGGTCAGTATGTATGTATGCGGTGTCACGCCGTATAATCATCCGCACATAGGTAATGCCCGGCCGTTCGTAACCTGGGATGTGATTAAACGATTTTTGCGAAAATCTGGCTATGCCGTGAAACACATACAGAACTTTACCGATGTCGATGATAAAATTATCCGTACCGCCAATACAGAAGGGGTGCAATGGAACGACATCGCAGAACGCTACATTAAAGCGTATTTTTCCGTAATGGATAAGCTCCATGTCGATCGAGCCGATGTTTATCCGAAGGTATCAACGCACATAGCGGATATTATCGCCATGATCACAACCCTGGTAGAAAAGGGCTATGCCTATCCGGTGGAGGGCGATGTCTATTTCAGTGTTGAAAAATTTGATGGGTATGGCAAGCTGAGTGGGAGAAAACTGGAAGATATGCAGGCCGGGGCGCGAATTGAAGTCGATGTGCGCAAACATCATCCGATGGATTTTGCCCTGTGGAAAGCAGCAAAGCCAGGTGAGCCATACTGGGAAAGCCCATGGGGCAATGGACGACCGGGCTGGCATATAGAGTGTTCGACAATGTCTTTGAAATATCTGGGAACGACATTTGATTTTCACGGCGGTGGCAGCGATCTGATTTTTCCGCATCATGAGAATGAGATTGCACAATCCCAGGCCTGTTGTTCAGATCACGACAGTTTTGCCAGATATTGGCTGCATAATGGGTTTATTACGATCAACCAGGAAAAGATGAGCAAGTCACTGAACAATTTTTTTACGGTGCAGGATATTTTGCAGCAGTACCCTGCTGACGTTTTGCGGTTCTTTATTGTTGCCACTCATTACCGCAGTCCGCTTGATTTTAGTGATGAACGCCTTAAAGAAGCGCAGACAAGCCTTGGCAGATTGCAAAATTCGCTGGATAATGCCAAGCAGTTGCAGGCGATGCCGGCGACAGTGGATTCGACAACTGCTGCAGCTTTGCTACAGAAAGCACAGACAGAAAAAACAGGATTTTATGAAGCCATGGAAGATGATTTCAATACAGCTTTAGCCTTGAGCCATATGTTTGCCTTGTCAAAAGAGATCAATGTTTATTACCATGCGGTGACTACCGGGAAGGCTGTTTATGATGTGGTGAACTTTGTCGGTGTAGTGGATATCTATCAGGACATGGCAGACATTCTTGGGATTTTAGTGCAAGATGACGCCATTTCTGAGGCTAATGATACCCTGCTCGAAGGTCTGATGCAGCTGATTATTGATCTTCGCCAGCAGGCACGAGCCAGCAAGGATTGGAAGGCTGCCGACACGATCCGCGATGAACTTAAAAAGCTGGATGTTGTTATTGAAGACTCGCCGACTGGTGTGAGGTGGAAACGCGGATGAAGTTTGAACGGTTTAAGTTTTTAGTGGAAAGTATGTTTGTTCCGGGGTCTGACGGGGGGGTGCAGCAGCGGTATGAGGAAATTGATGCAAAATCTTTAAATCCGCTTGTTCTTGCCTATATCGGGGATGCATACTTTCACTTATTTGTACGAACGCGGCTTTTGAACTATGAGCAAAGTAAGGTGCAGATTTTGCATCAGTTTGGTGCACAGATTGTTTCAGCTGTCTGGCAGGCCACGGCATACCAGCAAATGGAAGGTATGCTGACCGAAGAGGAAAAGGCCGTGTTTCGGCGTGGCCGCAATGCCAAGAGCCATGCTCCGCGCAGTGCCAGCGTAGCGCAGTATCATGCGAGTACAGGCTTTGAGGCGTTGCTGGGCACGTTATATTTAAATGAAAATCATGAGCGTCTGCAGCAACTGGCTGAGGCGGCATTTAAGATTATTTCCCAAGAAATGATGAAGCATGTGCATGCAGAGAAGTGAGAGTGATAAAAAGTGAAAGTTAAATTAATCCAGTATACTGAAAATCCGGAGCGCGTGGTGGCGATGGCAGCGAGGCTTTGTTATTCCCCGATTGGCGCCGAAGAACTGTCGGAAACCATGTCGGAGGAACAGATTAAGAAGCTTGTAACAAAAATCGTAAGCCTGGGTCACGCGTCAACGCTGGAACATGCATCCTTTACATTTGCG
>Ga0065701_1001562_pt1 | contig 15600 bp, 10 predicted proteins | sample Biomet1_FD_59088 | JGI IMG/M metagenome (GOLD analysis project Ga0065701, IMG submission 59088) | Microbial communities from bioreactor (seeded with anoxic lake sediment) at LBNL, California, USA - Biofuel metagenome 1 version 3... | ecosystem: Engineered > Bioreactor > Anaerobic > Unclassified ...
TTGAATGAAGGCAAGGTAGCTCTTCACGCTAAAATCAAAGTGCTTCATGACGACCTGAACGAAAAGGGCGAACTCGAACAGATGCTTATTGAAACCACTGTTGGCCGCGTAATCTTTAACAAGTGCGTACCCAAACAGATGGGCTACATCAACGAATTGCTTTCTAAAAAATCGTTGCGTGACATCATCGGTAACATCATTAAAGTATGTGGTGTAGCTGTAACTGCTCAGTTCCTCGACGATATCAAGGATTTGGGTTACAAGATGGCATTCAAGGGTGGTTTGTCGTTCAACCTTGGAGACGTAATTATTCCGGCAGAGAAAGAAGCTTTGGTGCAGGAAGGTTACGACGAAGTGGAAGAGATCTTGAACAACTACAACATGGGTTTCATCACCTACAACGAACGTTACAATCAGATCATCGATACCTGGACACACGTCAACTCTCGCTTGTCGAATATTTTGATGAAGCAACTTTCGAGCGACAACCAGGGATTCAACTCTGTATACATGATGTTGGATTCCGGAGCCCGTGGTTCTAAAGAACAGATTCGTCAGCTTTCCGGTATGCGTGGTTTGATGGCGAAACCGCAGAAATCAGGTGCTGAAGGTGGTCAGATCATTGAAAACCCGATTTTGGCGAACTTTAAAGAAGGTTTGTCGGTATTGGAGTACTTTATCTCTACCCACGGTGCTCGTAAAGGTTTGGCGGATACCGCGTTGAAAACTGCAGATGCTGGTTATTTGACTCGTCGTCTGGTCGACGTATCGCAAGATGTTATTATCAACGAGGAAGACTGTGGCACGTTGCGTGGTCTGACAGCTGTTGAGCTTAAAAATAATGAAGAAGTAATCGCTTCTCTCTACGAAAGAATTCTGGGTCGTGTATCGCTGCACGATATTCAACATCCGTTGACCGGAGAGATTCTGGTTCGTTCGGGAGAAGAAATTTCCGAAGATATTGCACTAGCTATTCAGGATTCTCCGATCGAACGTGTCGAAATTCGTTCGGTGTTAACTTGTGAATCGAAAAAAGGCGTTTGTGCAAAATGCTACGGCCGTAACCTGGCAACCGGTAAGATGGTTCACAAGGGTGAGGCTGTAGGTGTAATTGCCGCTCAGTCAATCGGTGAACCGGGTACTCAGTTGACGTTGCGTACATTCCACGTGGGTGGTATCGCATCGAACATTGCAGCCGAGTCGAGCATTGTTTCTCGTTACGACGGTATTGTTGAAATTGAAGAACTGCGTAGCGTTGATGCCATCAACGAAGAGGGCAAGCCATATCAGGTAGTAGTAGGTCGTTTGACCGAAATCCGCGTGATTGATCCTCGTACCAAGATTGTGTTGACCAATCAACATGTGCCTTACGGTGCTAAGTTGTATACCAAACACGGTGATACAGTCGCTAAAGGTCAGCTGCTTTGCGAATGGGATCCATTTAATGCGGTAATTATCTCCGAAATGGGTGGTAAGCTCGAATTTCAGGATATTATCGAAAATACTACCTTCAAGATCGAATCGGACGAAGCTACCGGTTTGCGAGAAAAGATTATTATCGAATCGAAAGATAAGACAAAGATCCCGACCGTTCACGTGCTCGACAAAGACGGAACGCCGTTGCGTAACTACAGTTTACCTGTGGGAGCCCACTTGGTGCTCGACGAAGGTGATGTAATTAAGGCTGGTCAGCTGTTGGTAAAGATTCCGCGTGCCGTTGGTAAAGCGGGCGATATTACCGGTGGTCTTCCCCGTGTTACCGAGTTGTTCGAAGCACGTAACCCGTCGAATCCCGCTGTTGTGGCTGAAATCGATGGTGAAGTTTCGTTCGGTAAAATCAAACGTGGTAACCGCGAGATCATTGTTACCTCCAAAATGGGTGAGGTGAAGAAATACCTGGTGCCACTTTCAAAACAAATCCTCGTACAGGAGAGCGATTATGTACGCGCAGGTATAGCCCTTTCCGACGGTGCTACTACTCCTTCCGACATTCTGGCTATCAAAGGCCCGACAGCCGTTCAGGAATATATTGTGAATGAGGTACAGGACGTTTATCGTCTACAGGGTGTGAAGATCAACGACAAGCACTTTGAAGTGATCGTGCGCCAGATGATGCGTAANGTTCGTATAGATGATCCTCGATCAGGGCGATACCCGCTTCCTCGAACAACAAATGATTGACAAGAATGATTTCTTTGAAGAAAATGATCGTTTGTGGGGCAAAAAGGTAGTCGAAAATCCTGGAGATTCGCAGACGATGAAAGCTGGTCAGATTGTTACTGCTCGTAAATTGCGTGACGAAAACAGCTCGTTGAAACGTAAGGATCTTCGACTGGTAGAATCTCGCGATGCAATTCCTGCAACGTCGAGCCAGGTGCTTCAGGGAATTACCCGTGCAGCATTGCAGACCAGCAGCTTTATGTCGGCTGCATCGTTCCAGGAAACTACTAAGGTGTTGAATGAAGCTGCTATTAACGGTAAAATCGACAAGCTGGAAGGTTTGAAAGAAAACGTTATCTGCGGACATTTGATCCCAGCCGGTACCGGTCAGCGCGAATTCGAGAAAATGACTGTCGGTTCAATTGATGAACTGGAGCGTATTACAGAAGCCCGCAAGGCTGCGTCAGTAGAATAATTCGAATTATTGTGATATATGAAGAAAGCCGTCTCGTAAGGGACGGCTTTCTGTTTTTAAGCGGATGGAAGAGAACGGAAAGCTTCTTCCTTCGCTTCGGAGAGAAAGATTATTCTTTGTCTTGCTGACTGGCTTCATACTCTTTCAGCAATTTGTCCTGAACATCCATCGGCACCAGTTCGTAGCTGGCAAACTTCATGGTGAACGATGCCCGGCCTCCGGTGAGAGAGCTGAGAGTAGTCGAGTAGCTTGACATCTCTTTCAGAGGAATCTTAGCCGTCAATTTTTCAAAACCTTTTTCGCTGTGCATGCCCATGATGATGGCACGTCGTCCTTGAAGGTCACTCATCACATCGCCCAGGCGGTCGGAGGGAGCCAATACGGCCACGTCGTAAATCGGTTCGAGTAGTTTCGGACTGGCCTGTTTGAATGCCGTACTGAAAGCGTTGCGGCCAGCTAAACGGAATGAAATTTCGTTTGAATCTACCGGGTGCATTTTTCCGTCGTAAATGATTACGCGGACATCGCGTGCATACGAGCCGGTCAACGGACCTTGTTCTATTTTATCCAGAATCCCTTTCAGAATAGCAGGCAAGAAGCGGGTATCGATAGCTCCGCCAACAATGCTGTTGATAAATACCAGCTTGCCTCCCCATTCGAGTGGAATCTCTTGTTTGTCGCGAACACTGATTTTGAATTCCTGTCCGTTGAATTTATAGATATCCGGAGTGGGCATTCCTTCGACATAAGGTTCAATAATTAAGTGAACCTCTCCGAACTGACCGGCACCTCCCGATTGCTTTTTATGGCGATAGTCGGCACGAGCAGCCTTGGTAATCGTTTCACGGTAAGGTATCTTCGGCTCCAGATAATCGATCATTACTTTGTCGTTGTTTTCGATTCTCCACTTGAGCGTGCGCAGGTGAAACTCTCCCTGCCCGTGCACGATGGTTTGTTTCAGCTCTTTCGACATTTCAATAATCCAGGTCGGATCTTCTTCGTGCATGCGGGTGAGAATTTCGCTGAGCTTTTCGGAATCGCCTTCGTTCTTGGCCTTGATGGCGCGGCGGAATTTCGGATCGGGGTAGGAGATGGACGGGAATTCGTATTCGCATCCTTTTACATTGAGTGTATTGCCGGTACGTGTCTCTTTCAGTTTTACCGTAGCCCCTATGTCGCCAGCTACCAACTCTTCCACTTTGTCACGAAGAGAACCTGCAACGGAAAAAATTTGGTTGATACGCTCTTTTGTGCCTCTCGAGACATTGACAAGATCATCGCCTTCGTGTACCTTGCCGGACATTACCTTGAAATAAGATACTTCTCCGATATGTGGTTCGATACTTGTTTTGAATACAAAGAGGCTGGTGGGTTTGGTTGCATCGGGAGCCACTTCGGTGCCATCCTTTGTAACCGGCTTCGGAAGATCCTGAACGTAAGGNACNACGTTGCCNAGAAATTCCATCAGGCGGCGTACGCCCATGTCGCGTCCGGAACAGACACAGAAAACCGGGAAAATATCGCGGTGAACAAGCCCTTTGCGGATGCCGAAACGCATTTCGTCTTCGGTAAGCGAGCCTTGTTCAAAATATTTTTCCATCAGCTCTTCGTCGTGTTCGGCAGCCGATTCTACAAGCTTGTTGTGTAAATCGTCGGCTTTCTCTTTATATTCGTCTGGAATTTCTAATTCTTCGGGAGCTCCCCCTTCCGGTTTCCATTGGTACATCTTCATTTTAAGGACATCGATAACGGCATTGAAGCCGGGTCCGGTGTTGATGGGGAATTGAATTTGAACAACTTTTCCGCCGTAAAATTCTTTGAGTTGTTCCAAAAGCTGATCGAAATCAGCTTTTTCGTGATCCAACTGATTGGCCACAAAAATAACCGGTTTGGAGAAACGTTCGGTGTAGCGAAGGTGGCTTTGCGTGCCCACTTCTATACCGTATGGGGTGTTAAGCAAAATAATGGCAGTGTCGGTGACATTGAGCGAGGTGATTACGCCACCAATGAAGTCGTCGGATCCTGGGCAGTCAATGATATTGAGCTTTTTGCCGTTCCATTCGACGTGAGTTACAGTTGAAAATACAGAATAGCCGTACTCGTGTTCTACCGGGAAGTAGTCGGAGACCGTGTTTTGTCCCTCAACCGTGCCACGGCGTTTTATAATACCACTCTCATAGAGCATTGCTTCTATAAGAGTGGTTTTCCCAGATCCCGAACTTCCCAAAAGTGAGATGTTCTTAATTTCATTTGATTGATACACTTTCATAACTGTATAGATTTAAGTTTTACAATTAGTTATCAAACAAAAACCATTCACTGANAATTTGTTTTTGNATAGGCCAATATAGGNACTTTTGATTAAAAACTGTCTGTAAACCACATGTTTAACAACATTGTTTTTTGACATAATATTTTAAGGAACTNTAATGATGNATATTTTTATGTTAAAAATAGGAGGTGAAATGCAACGTTTCGGGAGTAGACTCATCTTTACAAAAAGGATGATTTGTTGAAATAAAAACTTAAAGCGCAGTTTGTATGAAGAGCATTTCTTTGGGTGGTTTATTTGCAGAAAAAGTGCTTAAGCCGATCATCGAATAGGCCTGTTTGGCGGATCCAAAGAACCCTATTTTTGTATAAGAAGCTAACAGAGATACACAAATTGTCTCTTTTGCAGTGAAAAGGTAGTCTTTGATGACCAGAAACCAAAAAATATTGCTATTTTTGTGGAAAATTCGAGCACATCGTTACCATTTATGAATATTCTCATTATCAATGGTCCTAACCTTAATTTGCTGGGCAAAAGAGAACCGGAAATCTACGGAACGTTGACTTTCGATGACGTTTTTTCTGACCTTAAGACCCGCTTTCCCGAACATAACTTCCACTATGTTCAATCCAACCACGAAGGCACGATAATTGATACGCTTCACGAGCATGGATTTACGATCGATGGCATTGTGTTGAATGCGGGAGCTTATACGCACACATCCATTGCTATTGCCGATGCAATTCGTTCCATCACATCTCCGGTGATAGAAGTGCATATTTCCAACGTTTTCCGTCGTGAAGAGTATCGTCACCATTCTACGATCTCGGGAGCTTGTATGGGTACTATTGTCGGCTTTGGCTTTGACTCGTACCGTTTGGCTATTGAGGCGCTGGTAGAACGGAACAAAAACAGATGATCCTCAACGGGAGATTGGGGGACGGTTGGTCTCAGGGTAAATAACTGGCATACCATTTTCGGACACTCAAAAATTTATTTTACGAAATACAATTGTGGTATTTCGTATTATCTTTACCGGTAAGTTTGTCTTTCGTCGGAAAGCTTACCTCTTGAAATTGATATTTAAAGACATCAACATATTACACTTATGATAAAATACACAAAGATTGTAGCCACGCTTTCGGACAAGCAATGTGATACCGCATTTCTTCGCGAGTTGTTTAATGCCGGTATGAATGTGGTTCGCCTCAATACCGCTCATCTTGACGAAGCTGGGTTGAATAAGATTGTGACAAACGTTCGGAAAGTATCGAAATATATCGGTGTCTTGGTCGATACCAAAGGCCCGGAAATACGTACTACCATAACTCCCGAGAATATCGATATCGAGACCGGCGACCGGATCCGGGTGGTGGGTAACCCACAACAGCAAACCACCAAAGAGTGCATCTCCGTTTCCTATCCGTTTTTTGTACGTGATCTGAAGATTGGCGACGATATTTTGATTGACGATGGTGAAATTGACCTCAAGGTGGTGGATAAAACCGACGAATACCTTGTTTGCGAAGCAACCAATGCCGGTGTGTTGGGCAGTCGCAAGAGTGTGAATGTGCCGGGTGTGCGTATCAATTTGCCGTCGTTGACTGATCGTGACCGCGAATTTATTCAGTATGCCATTAAACATGATATCGACTTTATTGCCCACTCCTTTGTGCGTAATAAGCAGGATATTCTCGATATTCAAAAGATTCTGGACGAACATAAAAGCCAGATCAAGATCATTGCCAAAATTGAAAATCAGGAGGGAGTCGATAATATTGACGAAATTCTGCAATATGCTTACGGTGTAATGGTGGCTCGTGGTGACCTGGGAATTGAAGTGGCTCAGGAAAAAATTCCGGCTATCCAGCGTCGTCTGATTCGTAAGTGCGTGATGGCCAAGAAACCTGTAATTGTGGCCACTCAGATGTTGCATACGATGATTAAAAATCCACGTCCAACCCGAGCCGAAGTAACCGACGTGGCAAATGCTATCTATTCGCGTACCGATGCTGTGATGTTGAGCGGCGAAACGGCCTATGGAAAATATCCGATCGAAGCGGTTCAGACGATGGCACGTATTGCTCAAGAAGCAGAACAGGCCAAAATGGCGGAAAACGAAATTCCTATCTCTTACTCTAAAGATGAGTTTGATGTTACCTCGTTTTTGGCACACCGTGCTGCCGAGTCTTCGACAGAGCTTGGAGTAAAGGCAATTATTACAGATACCTATACGGGTCGTACAGCTCGCTTCTTGGCGGCATACCGCGGAACCAGTCCGGTGATTGCGATCTGTTATGACAAGCGCCCCATGCGTCAGTTGATGTTGTCGTATGGTATTATTCCGATGTATCAGGCTCTTAAAGAAGATAGACGTGAGTATTTCTTTGCTGCATTGCGTCTTTTATTGCGTAAAGGCTTGCTCAAGCAAAACGATTTGGTGGCTTATTTGAGTGGTAGTTCCGGATTGGGAGGTGGCACCTCGTTCCTTGAAATCAATCATGTGGGTACCATTCTTTCCAACGACAAAGAGTATATTCTTCCGACATTCAGATAAAAAAATATTCGGACATTTAAACTTTATCGCATTTATACTGTCTAATTAATCGATGATTGTTATCATTGATAATAAATCAGGCTTCTCTGTTTAGGAGGAGCCTGTTTGTTATGAGGCAAAAAAGATAGTATAAGTGTAACATACGTAATTAAAAGGGATTTTTTGAATGAAAAGAAATTTTGTGCTGTTTTTTGCGTGTCTTATGAGCCTGAATGGCTTGTTGGCAGAAACAGGGGTAGTTAAAGGATTGATTAAGGAGATGGGGAGTAGTACTCCTCTGGGCTTTGTAAATGTAGTTTTAACAAAGCCGGGTCAGAAAACACCTGTGGCAGGAGTCGTCAGTAATGATCAGGGCTCTTTTTTATTGCCAAAGGTCAATAGTGGAAAATATCAGATCGATTTTTCGTTTATCGGATATACGACTGTTAGTAAATCGATTACAGTATCGGGGAAAACGATTGATTTGGGAACGATACTTATGGCCGAAGATAGTAAAACATTGAATGAAGTGCAGGTGCGAGGGCAAGGTCCGCAAATGAAACTGGAGATCGATAAGAAAATTTTTACGGTTGACCAGACAATTGCTGCCGCCGGCGCTACCACCTCCGAAATGCTCCGAAATATCCCATCGGTGGATGTGGATAACGATGGAAATGTTTCGCTGAGAAATAACGCGAATGTAGAAGTGTGGATTAACGGCAAGCCTTCGGGTTTGAGTGCCGATAACCGGGCTCAAATATTGGAGCAGATGCCTGCCGAAAGTATTGAAAAGGTAGAGCTTATAACCAACCCTTCGGCCAAGTATGATCCTGAAGGATCTGCCGGTATTATTAATCTGGTACTGAAAAAGAACCGAAAAGCCGGTTATTACGGCTCGGTTTCGTCGGGTGTGATGATCCCTAAAAGTGGTAAATTGGGATACAATGCGGGAGCAAGTGTCAACTATAACAGTTCGAAAATCGATGCTTTTGCCAGTGTTGGAATGCGACGTATGTCGATGTCGGGTGGGGGATGGAGCAACCGCTCTACCATTGATCCGGTAACCAACAATGTATTGTCGGTTCTTAAGCAGACTTCCGAATCGACTCGTAGTATGAATGGCCCGTTTATCCGGGCAGGTCTCGATTATCATCTCGATGAAACGAGCACACTCGGTTTTGCCGGATTTATGATGTTTGGGTCGTCTTCATCACCCTCTGCTCTTAACTATCAGTTATATGGAGCAAACAACGATTTGTTGCGGAATTTNTCNCGNGAAAATTATTCGACAGGAAATCGTAATATGTATAATATTGACTTGAACTATCGGAAAGAGCTNGATAAAAAGGGAAGTGAATTGTTGGCTACNTTGTCGTTCTCGAATCATCCGAGCAACTCAGATGTGGGTCATGCGCAGTACGATGATTTGTCTCGGATGTCATCGCAGCAATCGCAGCATACGAGTGGTAAAAATCCCGAGGCGGAATTAAAAATAGACTACACAAAGAAGCTTTCGGAAAGCAATCGCATTGAAGCCGGATTTGAGGGAAGCTACGAAGTTCGCAATTCGGATATAACCGGATATACGAACGGTTTATTTGATACGCGCTTGAGTAATGTGTTTGACTATACCGAAAAAAACTATGCCGCTTATGCTACATATGCCGGTAAATGGGGCAAGTTTGGTGCGCAGTTAGGCTTAAGAGGTGAACTTTCGGATATTAATTTTACTTCCGACGGTAAAGACTATACAATTCATTATATTCAACCATTTCCCAGTGTTTATCTGAGTTATGCAATGAATAAGAATAATGAATTTCAGTTGAATTATTCCCGTCGGTTAAATCGTCCGCGGGGGCGTTCGTTGAATCCGTTTATCGATACGTCGGACTCTACAAGCTGGTTTTTTGGGAATCCGAACCTAACACCTGAATATACCAATTCGTTTGAATTGAATTATTTAAGAAGCTGGGAAATGCACTCTTTGTCTGCGTCGTTGTACTATAGATATACTACGGATGTGATGCAGTCGGTACGGTGGTTGGACGGTGGCATTTTGATGAATACCATGATGAATGGTGCAAAAACCGAATCGGCAGGACTTGAAGTGGTATTGAAAAATAGCTTCTTCCGAATTTTAAGCCTTACAACAACCTTCAATGGCTTTTACAGTAACTTGCATAACGGACAGTATCTGGTGGGGAACACCACCGTTACGATTGGCGGAAAAGAGAGCTTCTCGTGGAACGTGAAGTCGATCGCGAATGTGATGCTGCCGGCCAATTTCTCGATGCAGCTTATCGGAGCCTACAGCGCCCCTTATTTTGTGTCTCAAGGTAAAAATAAGGGAAACTATTCTCTTGATTTCGGGTTGAGAAAATCATTCTTCAACAGAAAACTGACAGCCAATCTGAATGTGCGTGATATCTTTGACTCGCGAAAATTCAGGATGGATACCTGGGGATCAAACTTCATACAACAGTCTGAAAACTATTTTAACGGTAGGGTAATAGGCATTAACCTGTCCTATAATTTTGGTAACGGCAAAGCATCTCATAAGCAAAAAGGCGGGCAGTCGAATGAGGATACGAATAATAATGAGAATATGATGGACATGCAATAAAAATTAAACAATAGTAACATTAATTTTTTGTTACAATGGAATGTCCATGGTAACTTTGATCGCAAAATGCAGGAGAAGTTTCTATGGGCATTTTTTTATCTAATTCATTATTATATAATCGCTATTGAATGAAATCAAATTTCTTTGCTAAGCTATTAATTCCGAAAGAAAGAATTTTTTTCGATTTATTCGAAGAGGATACTAATAACATTTGTTTAATCGCGCAATTGATGCATCAGCTGGTAAACGAACCGGATGAGGTAAAACGTCGTGAGATCAAAAACAAGATGCATGATGTGGAACATGCAAACGATCAGGTGACTCACAAAGTGCTCGAAGAGTTGGGTCGCAACTTTATCACTCCGTTCGACCGGGAGGATGTTCATAGCCTAATTTCGGCGTTGGATGATGTGACCGACTTCATTTATGTGTCTGCCAAAAGCATGCTGCTCTACAAGGTTGATCCTACAAATGACCCGACCATTCTGGCGACTGTCGATTTGGTTTGTAAAGCTGCCGAAGAGCTGAATGTGGCGGTGCAGGGGTTNCGTAATCTTAAGAAGACGGATCAAGTGGTGAAAGCCCTGGTGCATGTCAATAGCATCGAGAATCATGCGGACGACCTTTTGTATACTGGTCTGGAACGTCCTTTTTGATCATGAAAAGGATATGGTGCAAATTCTCAAGCGCCGCGATGTCTATTATCAATTGGAAACGGTAACTGACAAGTGCGAAGATGTTTGTGATGTTATCGAAAATATAATGATTAAATACGCGTAATAAGTTATGAGTTTTACGTTATTAATCATCATTATTCTTGCCTGTTTTGTCTTTGATCTGATCAATGGTTTTCACGACGCGGCGAATTCCATTGCTACGGTGATTTCCACAAAAGTTCTCACCCCTTTTCAGGCCGTTTGCTGGGCTGCCTTCTTTAATTTTCTTGCGTTTTGGATTTTTGACCTCAAGGTGGCCAATACTGTTTCCAAAACGGTGCATCCGGAGACAATCAACTTGGTTGTAATTCTGGCTGGAGTGGTGGCCGGTATTACTTGGAACCTGATTACCTGGCGTTTCGGCATTCCGTCGAGTTCTTCACATACGTTGATGGGGGGATTTGCCGGAGCAGCAGTGGCACATGCTATGAGTTTCAGTGTTGTAAACTCTGAGGTAATTGAAAAAACGGTTCTGTTTATTTTTGTCAGCTCCTCTTATTGGTATTGTTACGGGTTTGATGATTGCTACTTTTGTTATTAATCTTTTCAAACGGTTTAACTCGTATAAGGCCGATCATATTTTCCGACGATTACAATTGGTTACTTCGGCGGCATTAAGTTTGGGGCATGGTGGTTCCGACTCTCAAAAAGTAATTGGTATCATTATGGCGGCTTTGGCCGTGTATAATGGATATTGTATGCAGAATGGCATTCATGTGCCTGATTGGTTAGCGCATAAGGATCTGCATGACGTGCCGGAGTGGTTGCCTATTTCGTGTTACACGGCTATCGGGTTGGGAACTTTAATGGGAGGTATGCGGATTATCAAAACAATGGGTACCCGTATTACCAAGGTAACTCCTTTTGAAGGAATTGCAGCGGAAACAGCCGGTGCAATAACCCTCTATGGTGTTTCTCAGGGCTTAGGGGTTCCTGTAAGTACTACGCATACGATTGCCGGTTCTATTATGGGTGTGGGTATGCTGAAACGTATCAGTGCTGTGCGCTGGGGTATTACCCGTCAGTTGCTGGTTGCCTGGGTGATTACGATTCCGATCAGCGGTTTGATAGCAGCGATCGTGTATTGGATATTTAACTTATGCGGGGTGCATTAAATGATTGAATAATTACAAAAAGCTGCTTGAGAGGTATTCCTTGAGCAGTTTTTTTGTTTTTACGCGCAAGACCAAAATCTCTGGCTTGTTCGTTGCAATGGAGTTTGCTTTATTAATCCAACTTTGTTACGTTATATGTGGAAATATTACGCCTGTTTTTTTACGTGCTTGTCTCTTTTGTGTACTTGTGCTCTACAGGCACAGGTTAACACGCTGTATTATATGGAGAATGTTCCGGCGCGCAATGTCCTCAATCCGGCGTTTATTCCCGTACAAAAATTTTACATCGATCTTCCTGTTGTATCGGGTGTTGCATTTATGCTGGGCAACAATTCCGTGTCGGTTCAGGATGTGCTTGTGAAACAAAATGGCAAGTGGATGACCTATCTTCATCCGGATGCCGATCATGCGGTTTTGTTGAATGCGCTGAAGTCGACCACCCATATTGTTAACGAGTATAGGGTGAATCTGCTTGGATTCGGATTTCGCTTGCCGGATGGCTACTTTACTTTTGGCCTGAGCGAACGCGTATAAAATGGGGTTGAATATTCCCCGATCGCTTGTTTCGTTGCTGCTCAATGGGGCTCCTGATACGTTGTCGGTGAATCGGTATAACTTCAAAAAACTTGGAGGTGATGCTACTGCTTATCTCGAGATGGCTTTCGGATATTCACGGCGGATTGATGAAGCCTGGACGGTGGGGGGTAAATTCAAACTTTTGTTTGGTCAGGCGCATGGTGGTTTTTCGGCTTCCCGGCTAAAGCTTGATATCGGAATGCAAAATGTCGATATTTTTGGCAAAGGAAATGCTCGAATGACCGTTCCGGTTGCGGTGCAGGATGATAACGGATTGCCTTATATACAGCAAAAAGATGTGCAACTGAACTCTATTTTGCATCCGGTTGGTCTGGGTGTGGCAATTGATGCCGGAGTCGTTTATAAATACGATGACCGGTTGCAATTGTCGGCTTCGGTTACCGATGTGGGGTTGATTCGATGGAAAAAACAGGACTGGTCGGCTTCGCTGAAATCAAACATGTCGTTTTCGGGATTGAACTATTCCATTACTGGGACTAACGATGATTGGCAGCAATGGAGAGATTCGTTGAAGCAGACCTACTCTTCGTCGTTCGGGGGTAATGCTTATGTGAGTATGCTGACAGCAACCACCCGATTGGGTGCCGACTATACGTTGCTGAAGCGGAAGGTGGATTTGGGGCTGTTGCTGGTAAATACTTTTGGTGGGCAATATTACTATAACGAAGTGTTGGCTTCGTTGAATCTTCGACCGTTTTATTGGCTTAATGCTTCGTTGAGCTACGGATTGCTGAATGGAAATCGCGGAACCTTGGGGGTGGGTATTAATGTGATAGCCGGTCCGGTGAACTTTTTTGCGGTGACTGATTATTTGCCACTCTATTACACTGTCGATGGAGCTCCGTATAAATCGAAATATATCAACGGACATGTTGGTGTTTCGTTGACGTTTAAGGAGCGCCAACGAAAATTTGGCTGTCATTGCGAATAAAAAAAGGAGAAATAGTATTCCTATTCCTCCTTCTGGGTGGCAGATGGGGTTCGAACCCACGACCAATGGAACCACAATCCACTACTCTACCCCTGAGCTACAGCCACCATTTATTTGCGGTGCAAAAGTAGTGTAAATATCGGTTCTATCCAAGTTTTTTAGGATGAAAAATAACATATAAAAATAAAGATCTATCTGTTAGATATTTGTGAGATGAGAACGAGAGCGGAATATGTATACTTGCCAGCGGATACGTTGCAGCAACTTCAGGAGATAAAGCGGATGATTTATCTGAAAATGAACGGCGTTACCGTGGAACAAATGGTGCGAAGCGGTGTCTGTTATCCGAAGAATTATGGTGTTTCATTACCTGAAATTAAGCAATTGTCGGGCCGATATGCTAAGAATAGTGCTTTGGCTCAGGCTTTATGGCGTGAAAAAATTCGCGAAACAATGTTGTTGGCAACATTTCTTTGTCCGACGACTGGCTTTGACGAGGGTCAGGCGGATAAATGGGTGGAAAATGTAACTACGTTGGAATTGGCCGAAAATATTAGCCGAAATTTGTTGTGTCATTTCGCTTTTATCGGAGCGAAGGCGGAAGAGTGGGTGAAATCGGATAGTATCTGGAAGTGTGCAGTCGGTTTTTTCTGTGCTGCGTTTGGTCTGGATCGATTTTCGCAGGATCAACGGCGGAATATGTTGTTGCTGGTAAAACAAAGCGGGCATCTGAATGAAGTGTCGGTGTACAGGGCGATGGCTCTTTTCCTGCGAAAGCTTGGAGCGCAGGAAGTGGAAGTGGCAAAGGAAGTATTAGCATTTGTTGGTTCCTTTGAGGCCTCGTCTGGTAGGGCGGAACGGTATATCTATGAAGAAGTTCAGACGGATCTGAAATATCGGTTCAATCTATGAAATAAAAAAAAGGAAAGACATTGTCTTTCCTTTTTTCTTGTTGCGGAGGATGGACTCGAACCACCGGCCTCCAGGTTATGAGCCTGACGAGCTGCCAACTGCTCTACTCCGCGATATTGTTTTGCAAAGGTAAGGCTTTTTTTTGCTTTGTCAATAGGTTCCTTTGCTTTTTATGATATTTATTTTCTGCGAATGTGTAATGTGTTTGTTTTTAGGTTTATGTATTTTTGTTTTCTGTCACTTTTTCTTTTTAAAAAGGATGTGTCGAAGTGATATCTTTGTTTTACCTACCTATATTTCCTCTTTTTCCTTCTCTAAAAAGCAATTTTTGGAATCAATCTTCTCCGTTTGTGTGAATCGACAAGTGCGATGAGGCGGATATGTACTCTGAGCAGGGTGTCTTAATAGCATGTATATCGAACTCAATTGTCCTTATTTTGTATGGGGATGCCGGTTTATGTGTTTGGTTATGTGTAGCTAAAATTTTATCCGGTTATTTGGAAAAACGATAGTTTTGAATTTATATTTGCCAAATGAGGCAATATTTGGTTAATATACTATTTCTACTGGGGGCTGGATTTGGTTATGCACAAACGGTTGATTTTATTCCTGCGTCTCATTTTGCCGGAGGGGTCTCTGTTGCGCAAAATGGGGAGTGGCAGCATTTTTACAATCCGGCTTTATTGGCTACATGTGAGCGGAGTACAATATCGGCGACGTATGAACGCCGTTTTGCTATGAAAGAGTTATCGGTTCAAGCTCTATCTGTTGCCATGCCGACTTCGTTCTTGAATGTGGGTGCTTCGGTGTCGNACTTTGGGTATTCGGTCTATTCGGAGGTGCTTGCCGGGATCTCTTTTGCCCGTACATTCGATCGGTATTTAACCATAGGCCTTCAGTTTGATTATTATTCAGCTTCGTTTTCGAGTTCGGAAGGNNATAAAGGAGTTGTTGTGACGCAGGTGGGTTTGCTGTCTGANCTGACTTCGGATTTGACGCTTGGTTTTTGTGTGTTTAATCCTACTTGTCAACGNTTGGTCTATCGTGATATTCTCAAAAAAATTCCGACGCTGTTTTCGCTGGGGATGCAATATGTTTTTTCGGATACCTTTCAATGGTTGTGTCAGGTTGATAAAGTGCTNGGAAGTGCTTTTGTGGGTAGGGTGGGATTTGAGTATCAGCTGGCGTCGGCAGTGTCGGTGCGTGTTGGTGGTTACGGAGCACCATTTGTGCCAACGCTTGGCTGTGGTGTCAAGAGGGGTG
>Ga0065701_1012904_pt1 | contig 15411 bp, 15 predicted proteins | sample Biomet1_FD_59088 | JGI IMG/M metagenome (GOLD analysis project Ga0065701, IMG submission 59088) | Microbial communities from bioreactor (seeded with anoxic lake sediment) at LBNL, California, USA - Biofuel metagenome 1 version 3... | ecosystem: Engineered > Bioreactor > Anaerobic > Unclassified ...
CGAATTCGTCCACATTGGCGAACGAATAGACGCCAACATCAACGCCTCGCTTATCGAGAATATTTTCTTCAAGAACAGCCCTTTACACGATGGTGCCATCGGTTATTGCCAATAAAAAAATCGTATCTGTGGCGTCCATCCTGCCCATTTCGGAAAACCAGCATATTCCCAAACACCTGGGACTGCGCCACCGCGCGGCTCTCGGTATTACGGAACGATCCGATGCAACCGCCATCGTGGTATCGGAAGAGAAAGGAACCATCTCGTATGCGGTCGATGGAAAGATCAGACTAAACATTTCGCCCGAAGAGTTGCAAAAGACATTGTCAACCGGAGCTATTTAGGCGCATTACTTTCAAGATAATAAAATTATGGTAAAAATAGGAGACCGTGTACGCTTTCTCAATGCCGTTGGAGGCGGAGTCGTATCACGTTTTATAAAAAAAGATATCGTAGGCGTTTTGGACGATGACGGATTTGAAATTCCAGTTTTAGCAAAAGAGTGCGTTGTCATTGCCGATGTCAATAAAATGAATTTTCCGGCTCAACCATCCCAAGTTCAATCCTTGCCCCAACCAACAGCNGCAGCAACCACAGTCAAAACAACACCGGCGCCAATCGAAGAAAAGTGGGAAGAGTCCGAGGAGACCGACTATGGCAATGAACTCAACCTATATCTGGCTTTTGTGCCTACAAACATCAAAAGTTTGCTTAGTTCGCCCTTCGACGTTTTCCTGATCAACGACAGCAACTACTCACTCTCTTTCTGTTATGCTTCGACAAATCACAAAAGCGAATGCCGCTGCAGAGATAACGGCACCCTGCATCCCAACACAAAATTCTTTTTGGAAACAATAGAAAAAGAGGAAATCAACAAAATACAACGCGTAACCATTCAGGCTATCGCTTTCAAAAAGCATGGCTCGTATGCTCCGAAACCGACTCTCGAATGTGAGGTTAAACTTCACTTCGCCGATTTCAACAAATTACACAACTTCACAGAGAATGACTTTTTCGACGAACAGGCAATGGTCATTCCGCTTGTGGAAAAAGATCTGCCGGCGGCATTCATCACTCTCGATCCGGAGAAACTAAAACAAGCCATGTTGCAAAAAGAGGTTTCTTCTCCAATAAAGAAAGCGACTCCAGAGAAAAAGAGAGAACGAATTGCACCNGTNNTNGAAGTGGATTTACACATCCACAAGCTGCTCGATACGACAGCCGGCATGGACAATGCCGCCATACTCAACTACCAGATGGATCAGTTTCGTAGCACACTGGAACAACACAAGAACAAAAAAGGCCAAAAAATCGTCTTCATTCATGGGAAAGGNGAAGGCGTACTCCGCAAAGAGATTCTGAACGAGCTCAAAACAAAATATCCGAATTATTATGTACAGGATGCCTCGTTCCGTGAATATGGTTTTGGTGCCACGATGATAACGATCCGCTAAATGAGAGAGAGAGTACGGAAACCAGACTGGCTGAAAGTGTCATTGTCATCGACCGGGAATTTTTCCGAAGTAAAAAAAATTGTGCAGCAACACCATCTGCACACGATCTGTACATCGGGAAAATGCCCCAACATTTGCGACTGCTGGGCGCGTGGTACTGCAACCTTCATGATACTTGGCGAAATTTGCACACGCAGTTGTAAGTTTTGCAACACNCTAACCGGTCAGCCACNACCCATCGATACGCAAGAACCGGCCAACGTTGCCGAATCGATACGGGTAATGCAGCTGAAGCATGCAGTGATTACCTCCGTCGACCGGGACGATCTCCCCGATCTGGGAGCATCGCACTGGGCCGAAACGATCCGAAGCATCAAATCTGTCAATCCCGGGATCACCGTAGAAACATTGATCCCCGATTTTCAGGGCAAAGATGCTTTGATCGACATCGTAATCGATGCTCAGCCCGAAATCATTTCACACAATATAGAAACCGTTCGTCGGCTGACACCCTTCGTTCGGAGCGCGGCAAAATACGATGTCAGTCTCCATGTTTTGGCTCACATTGCACAGCGCGGCATTGTTGCCAAATCGGGTCTGATGGTTGGACTTGGTGAAACGGAGGAGGAGGTATTGGAAACCATGGACGATCTGCTACAGGCCGGATGTTCTATTCTCACCATCGGTCAGTATCTGCAGCCATCGCGCAAAAATATCCCGGTTACCGAATACGTTGAACCCGAACAGTTTGCCCGATACAAAGCCTTGGGATTAGAAAAAGGATTCCGACAAGTTGAGAGTGCTCCGTTGGTTCGCTCCTCGTATCATGCAGAAAACCATTTGCAATAACCGGAATATATCAGAGGAAAGCGTATCTTTGTATTATTATTCAGAGAACAGAACAAGAATCATACAACAACGCAATCTGTTCATAAAATGACAGTTACGTTTATAGTCGATTATGAATAAAGAGACATCCGTTTTACTTATCTTTACAGGGGGGACTATCAGCATGGCGGAAAATCCGCAAACAGGAGCCTTACGTCCACTCGATTTTAACAGAATGAAAGAATACATCCCAGAGCTGAAGCAACTGGGTGTCACACTTGATTCAGTAGCTTTCGATCCTTTGTTAGATTCTTCGGATGTCCAGCCTGTTCATTGGGCAAAGTTGGCAAAGCTGATTGAAGAAAACTATGACAAATACAACGGATTTGTCATTCTGCACGGAACCGACACGATGGCCTATTCAGCCTCCGCGCTCAGTTTTATGCTGGAAAACCTCTCCAAACCGGTNATCTTCACAGGAGCACAGTTACCAATCGGGATGCTCCGTACCGATGCCAAGGAAAATTTACTTTCGGCCATTGAAATCGCNGCCGAACACCGACGAAAATGGAGACTCGACTGTACACGAAGTGTGTATCTATTTCGAGAATTCATTATTCAGAGGAAACCGCACAACCAAAAAAAATGCCGAACTNTTCAATGCCTTTGGTTCGTACAACTATCCTGCACTTGTCAAGGTTGGCGTCCACTTCAATTTTTCGAGCTCTTTTATTCACCGAAACAATACCAACAAACCACTCAAGATCTACACATCCCTGAATTCCAATATCATTATCATCAAATTATTTCCGGGATTGACTGCCGAAATATTGAATGCGATGCTTCATGCCGAAGGATTGAAGGGTGTGGTTCTCGAAACGTATGGCGCTGGCAATGCACCCCGGCACGAATGGTTTTACGAAAGCCTTCGCAATGCCGTGGAAAGGGGAATAATCATCATAAACGTATCGCAATGCGATGCCGGTTCAGTACAGATGGGACGTTACGAAACGAGTCTGAACTTGCTGAAAGCCGGAGTCATTAGTGGGTATGACCTCACCTCCGAGGCCGCAGTGACGAAATTGATGTTCTTACTGGGTCAAGATTTTTCGCACAACGAAATAAAAGAGCTAATGCAAACTCCTATTTGCGGAGAACTTACTTTAGGATAATTTTTTCCGTCGGGAAGAATCACCCTAAAGCCAACTTTCGAGCACTAAACAACCGTTGCTTATGTGGAAAGATTGGTTTTTCTTTTCAAGAAGTCAGAAAATTGGCATTCTTGCGTTGGTAATAATCATTTTGGTCCTCTTGGCTACCAAAGTGACTCTCTCTTTGTGGCTCGACCACCACACCTCAAAAGACAATTTTGAATCCGAAGCGCGCATCTTTCTTGATTCGCTCAAAAAAGTTCCACCAAAAGACTACTACCAAAAGCATTACAATTACTATCCCAACAATAAGCCCAGCNCTACTTATGAAAAGTTACCAGCGCCTATTCTGACGCGCTTCAATCCCAATACAGCAGACTCTNTGCAGTTTGTCAAACTGGGAATCAGACCAAAGATTGCCTCCAACATATTAAAATACCGGAGAAAGGGTGGAAAATTCAGAAAAGCAGAAGACTTTGGAAAGATATGGGGTATCGACAAAGAGCAAATGCAGAAACTCTTAGTCTACGTGGATATTCCGACCGAAACAACCCCTACGCAAACAATTGCGCCAGCTCGCATCGCCAAAACCGACAATATCATCGAACTCAACAGTGCGGATACAACGCAACTACAGCAAGTAAAAGGAATCGGAGCCGGATTTGCACGGCGCATTGCCGCTTATCGAAAAAGATTGGGAGGATTTATAAAAATAGACCAACTACGGGAAGTGTGGGGAATAACTCCGGATCTATACAACTCCATTGCATCGCATTTTTCCATCAACCCCAGGTTGATACAGACCATCAACATTAACCGGGCCAGCATCGAAAGGCTCAAATACCATCCTTATCTGAATTTCTACCGGGCAAAAGCTATTTACGAACTTCGACTCTCCAAAGGCACGCTCAAATCGATTGACGATTTAAGAAACCTCAGTGCATTGGACAAAGAGACATTGTCCAAAATAGAACCATATCTATCATTCCAATAAGCACTTATACAAAATCATAACCTTTCGTTCAGGCACAAAAAATAGGGCGATATCCATCGCCCCATTCTTTCAATAATCTAAAGAGAAAAATAAAGAGTTTGTTTTACTTTCACAAGCTACGCATCTCTGTTTTTGTATATAAGTTTATATTGTTCAAAAAATCGAATCGAAAAAGAACGTTCAGAAGCAACTAAAGGCTATTCCAGAACGATTTGTAGTACAAAAGTAATCAAAAGAATGCAAAATACAAATATCAATATACATAATATTGACCCATGAATTAAAAAAATACTACATATTTGTATCAAACAAAGAGCGGATTTAACGCCATTTCGGCCAATCACACTGCACTTATTTAATTATTCTCGATTTATATATTATATAAATTAAACACGATGTTAAATTTAACTAAACATCATTATCCATTCCCAAACAAGACAACGCCACACCTCAAAAAATACCCACTACAAGCACCAACCAAAGAACTACATAAAAAACTAACAATATGACCATTTTTTTCTAAGATTGACGTATCTTTGCCATTCAACCAGACATGACCAAACATGACCATAACCGACAATATATCCCTGTTTTTCAACGAAAACATATCCTATCCTCAGGCACCTGATTACTCTTTACCAGACCTTCGCTTTCAAAATCTACAAGCAGTGTCGAACTATGTAAAAAAAACATTCTTTCTAACCGACCTTTACAAGAAACAGTTTATCATATTCAACTTCGACCCTAAGCTATCAAACGTTTTTGGAGAAGCAGGGCACACATTAACAATGGATGAAAACTCAATCACGGAAAAAATTTTGGGTACATTCAAAGAAACACTTACCCAATACGTTCAAATTATAACTACCCACATTATCCAACAAGCCAAAGGAGAAGATAACACGTTTTATTTTTCGTTCAATGCACCCTTCATCACACTGGACAACCAGATCAGAACATTAAGTATCAAGGCCTTTGCCTATTTCTACTCCAGTTACCAAAATGAAAAATTACCTTGGATCAATTTCTATCAGATCGACTCTTGCGAATTTTCTTGCCCCGGACAACTAACTTTTACACAATATAAACNCGAAGAGCAAGACATTATACATTCTCTGCCCAAAATCGACAGAGACGCTTAAATACACAACATTAAAGCCGAGCGACCTGGAAATATTCACTCTGGCTTGTCAGGGATTTTCGGAAGCCGAAATAGCCACTCAACTCAGCATAAGCACCAGCACACTCAAACGTACCAAAGCGACAATAATGGCGCATCTCAGCACACAATCTACAGCACAAACCGTAGCCATCCTGCATCAACAGGGGTTTATCTAAACAGGAGTTGAATTCTTTTTCGGGCACAACAGACCAAATATACAAACGATTTATTTTTTGATATGAATCATTCGAAATTCCAATCCATATTGAACGAACACGTGAGGGTTAGCGATATTTTATCAGAAATATGGTCAACTGAAATGAGCATACTAAGCCTATCTCGTTTCGAAATGCTTCACGTAACAGAAAGATTCACACAACTTACAGGCATAACCAATGAAGACATCAAACTACCACACAGAGAGGTATTCACACGCCTATTACACCCGAAAGAGCGTTCGGTTACAATCAAAGCCCATGCCAAAGCCATGCTATTCTACACCAAGCTGTACCAAAAAGAGGGCAATCGACCTTATGTGGATGCTCTTTATTTTTTAAAGATCCGCATAAAGAACGGAGATTACAAACCATATTGCATACTTATACACCCCATTTCTTTTACCGAAGCCGGCTATCCTTTAGCTGGCTATGCCATATTTTTACCCATATGCGGTTGTGGATTTGAAAAATTCTCCATCGCAACAAAAAGCTGTGACAAAAAATTGTACTATTCATCAGTCGCAAATAAATATGTACAAAGGAAAAGCATGGAACTAAAAGAGGTAGAAATAGATATTCTCAAATTAACCGCAAAGGGGTATGGGGAAAACAAAATAGCAAAATTATTGGATATAAAGTTGGATCTTGTCAGGTACTACAAAAAGAGCATCTATAAGAAATTTTACGTCTCATCCATGACCGAGGCAGTATATATTGCACTACAGAACCACATGATTTAGTCCGACAAGAATAAAGGGACGATTCCACATCGTCCCTTTACTACCTAATCTAAAGAGAAAAATAATAGAAAGAGTGTTTCGCTTTCCCAAGTTGGTTCACTCCCAGATTGAATAGCCGTCGAATTTTGCGTCAACACAAAGGTGATTAAAACCCAAATTATCAACGCAATAAATACAAAAGGAAGAATTAATTATTCAGAGGGATTCTTTCTTCTGTATAATTCGAGAAGTTAAAGGTAAAACAACACAATGTTAAAGTCAAGACCTCGTTTCATCCCAAATTTCAGCAAAGCGTTATTAAATAAAAAAACACGATAAAACGCGCAACAACAACACGCATAAAATACTAATTATAAACCACTTGCATACACATCGACCACAGATATAATTAAACTATCTTAAGCAAAACATATTCATAAGAATGTATAACATTGATTAATTCTCAAGGACAAATCAGATAAATCGCACTATTTATCCTCACAAAAAAACGGCCGGAAAAGTATATCTTCCGACCATTTTCAAATTTACAAATAGCTACTTCTACAAAAGTTTCGTATAGGTTAAAAATCGCCCGTAAGCTTGATCCCAGACCTTAGCATCTTCGGGCGTAAACAGAACCAAATCAACCGATTCACAAATAAAATTGCGTATCTCCTGCAAATCGGAGAATAAGCCGGAAGCCTTCGCCTGCAACATCATATTACCNATAGCCGTNGCTTCGGCAGGCCCTGCCACCACTTTAACNCCAAGCGCATTCGCAGTAAGCTGATTCAAAAAGGCATTACGAGATCCACCTCCAATCACATGCAACGTTTCAATTGGGAAGGGTGCAAATGACTGCAACGTTTCAAACACCTGCTTGTAACGCAACGCCAAACTATCGAAAATAGCACGAACGAATTGCCCTACGGTTTCAGGAGCACCCTGACCACTGGCGTTACACACCTCGATAATTGCTTTGGTCATGCTGGCCGGATTTCCGAAAGCTTCATGATCGGGATTGAACAAAAACTCGAATGGTTTTGCTTCCAGTGCCATGGCAATCAGCTCTTCGTAGGAATAGTGCTTTTCCACATCCCATTCTTTTTTGCATTGTTCCAGAATCCACATGCCGGTAATATTTTTCAAAAAGCGAATAGTACCATCAACACCTCCTTCGTTGGTAATATTGGCCGCCTGCGAACGCTCGTTAATAACCGGCTCGGAAAGCTCCAATCCCATAAGGGACCATGTACCGGAACTTAAATAGGCAAAATGCTTATCGACTGCGGGAACCGCAACGACAGCAGAACCCGTATCGTGACCAGCTACCGCCACAACCGGAACTTCGCCCAAACCGGTTTCTATAGCCAGATCATTTGTCAAAGTACCGATAACCTGCCCCGGCATTATCACTTTGCCCGGAAATTTATCTCTCTCCACACCCAAAAATTCGAGAATCTTCGGATCGAACTCTTTGGTATTGGGGTCGAGCATTTCGGAGGTAGAAGCAATAGTATATTCGGTCACCTTTCTTTCCCGTAAGCAGATACGAGATTGCATCCGGCACAAACAGGATATCTTTAGCTGCCTTCAACTGCGAAGAGTTGCGTTTTTTGAGGGCATATAGCTGAAAAACCGTATTAAAATCAAGGGTTTGAATGCCCGTTCTCGCATAAAGCTCCTTCAATGGAAATTCACTCAAAAACCGATCCGTGTTCTCTTTTGTCGTGAAATTTCTGTAGGCATAGGGCAATCCCATGAAAGAGCCATCCTCTCCCACAAACGCAATATCGACGCCCCAGGTATCGACTCCGATAGAGACCGGTTTAATCCCTTTGCGGGCTGCAATAGTGAGGCCCTCCTTTATATTGCGATAGAGCTCAAAAAAGTTCCAATGATAATTTCCATGTATATCAATTATTCCGTTCGGGAATTTATGCAGATCGTCCATTCTAAGCCTTCCATTTTCGATAGTTCCGCAAATAACGCGGCCACTGGTAGCCCCAAGATCGATTGCAAGAAATGATTTATTTTCCATTTATTTTGAATAGGTATTTATCAAATAGTTTTAAGTGAAGGATAGATACACGAGAAGATAAGAACAAGCAAACCGGCAATCAGCCACATAAATGTTTTCTTATTACAACCCAGCCATTCGTGCAGCAAGATTCCCCAAAGGTTGCTAAAAAGCACATTGAGCGACATCAGAATGCTCCATGAAAATGCCATCATTATACCGCCTTCGACAAAGAAACTTTTACCCAAGGCCAGTCCAAAAAAACTGCGAATACCAGAGCAGACCAGCCAAACCACAAAAGAGAAGATTGTTGATTAGAACAGAACCCGGAACGGAAAAATAGTCTTTCGCAGTTTTATTGATTACATTCTGAAGCAGGCAATACACCGCATTGGTAAAGAATCCGCCCAGAGTAACCAAAAGAACCGCCGGCAAACCGGCATACAAAGCTTTCGTTCCGGCTGCCAGAGCAGATGTTTTGATCGGTTCTGCAGCATCGAGACCCAGGCTAAAGCAAGCACTCATCACACCAGCAAGCAAGGCCACCAGCAACCCTTTTCCAAGCGCAAAATCTTTGATGGCAGCCTTTTTCTGTTCATCGGTCATGTTTTTTGCACGGAGGCTGCCCGCATATCCGATAGTGGCAATACCCGCAATGGCAATACAAACACCTACCAGTAAAACAAGACCCTTACCGGTAAATAAATCGGTACCGGCAATAATGGCTGGAATTAATGTTCCGAACGCAGAACAGGTACCCAAAGAGATAGATTGTCCCAAAGCGACACCCAGATAGCGCATGCTAAGCCCAAATGTCAGACCACCTACTCCCCACAAGACACCAAATCCGGCAGCTTTTAGCGCAGCTCCGTTACCACTGGCAAGCAACGCACCAAGAGAAGAGCCCTCAGGCACAGCCAACATGGCGCCCAGATACGGAAATAACAACCATGCAAAAATACCCTGAACCAGCCAGAAGCTCTCCCATGACCAGTTTTTCACTTTATTGATTGGCACATACGAGCTTGACTGCCCCATGCTTCCGATAGCAATAATGATTAATCCGATAATCGTATTCATAGTTTTGTGTTTTAGTCCAATATTAAGGTCAGCTTGACAGAGAAAAATCCTTACTTTAGTAAGGGCCTATTCTAAAAACATAGAGAAAGTTTCACCCTCATCAAAGAGAAGATGAAACTTATCCCGATTCCGGCGCTACTACGTTTCCGTATTAACGCTTACTGGTTACCTCTTTTTCGTAAGTTTCAATTTCGTTGATAAAATCGACTCCTACGGCAACATTGTTTTTCAGGCAGAAGTAATCGAATACATCGGCCCAAGGCAACGCTTTGCACTCTTCAAGCAGAGCCAAACGTTGGAAATATTGTTCGTTTGCTTCGTATTCTCTCAATTTAGCAATCGGTTCGAGCATGGCCATCAAGAATGCTTTTTGGGTGGCACGGGCACCAACAATATAGGCTCCGATACGATTGATAGAAGCATCGAAATAGTCGAGACCAATATTGACACGACCAAGTGCATTTGCACGAACAATTTCCTGAGCCAGCATAGTAACACTTTCGTTGAGAATTACCACGTGGTCGCTATCCCAACGTACTGGACGGCTTACATGCAACAATAACTCATCGGTATAAAGCAACAACGAGGATATTTTGTCGTAGATCTCTTCTGTCGGATGGAAATGGCCCAAATCGAGAGTAGCCATCAACCCGTTTTTCACGGCATAGCCCATGTAGAATTCGTGCGAACCTACGGTGAAACTTTCGAGACCGGTACCAAAGAGTTTACATTCTACCGCATCTTTCACGTTTGCAAATTTATTGGCAAAGATCTTATCGAGAGAATCTTTCAGGTTTTGGCGATAGAGCAGACGATCGACGGTAACATCTTTCATTCCATCGTGCACCCAAAGGTTGTGGCAAGCCTTGCTACCCTGTTGTTTTCCCATTTCGTCAGCAATGCGACGGCTACGAATAGTATGTTCGATCCAAAAATCACGAATACCCTTTTCGCGGTGCGAAAGCGACTGATCACCACTTTTCGGGTGAGAAAAGCTTGAACTGTTGAAGTCAAGTTTCATGTTATTTTCTTTCGCCCAATCGATCCAGCTCTGGAAATGTTTCGGTTCAATCTGATCACGATCTACCTTCTGGCCGCCGAAATCGCCATAAATAGCATGCAAGCTCAGACGATGATCGCCTCCCAGTAATGATTTTACCTTTTCGATATCCTGACGCACTTCGGCAATCGTACGAGCTTTACCAGGATAATTACCTGTAGCCTGAATACCTCCGGTCAGAGAACCTCCGGCATTTTCAAATCCTGTCACGTCATCCGTCTGCCAGCAATGCAGCGAAAGCGAAATTTGTTGCAATTGAGCCAAAGCTTTGTCAGTATCAACGCCAACAGAAGCATATTTTTCTTTAGCAACCTGATAGTTCAGTTCTATTTGAGCATCTTTGTTCATAGGTCAATGGTTTGATGTGATAATACTAAAATTAATAAAGTGTAAAAATAGAGCATCTCTTCCAAAGAAAAACTGCAAGAAATGATATTTTACATTTGATTTTTGATAAAAAACCGACGCGATTTCTTGCCATTACGTGGGTATACGACAGCATTGCTTGAACTCCAGAAATGACATATATTCAAAAACTTCCATGTATGAGCGACAGTCTTAGGAAATCTTCCTAAATTTGTAGCATTAACCTATTCATCGTACATGAACGCACTTGCAGACAGCTCCATTATGTTGAAATACCTTGTAACAAATGCTCAGGATTTGCTCTGGGGTATTACTGTTACAACAGTCGGAATGCATCAAATTCAAAAAGAGTACGAGATCTACCCTCCGCACCATGCCGGCCATCCACTCAAATATTATTTTCAAACCGGAGAGGGTCGAATTCTCGATGAATTTCAATTGGTTTATATCTCAAAAGGTGAGGGCACATTTTTTACCAGCAAAAACAAGTGCATCAATGTAAAAGAGGGTGACATGCTGTTAGTAATGCCGGGCCTCTGGCATTGTTACTATCCCAACAAAAAAACGGGATGGAACGAATACTGGATCGGGTTCAAAGGCGAGGTTATGGATCTTCGTGCGCGCAACGGCTTTTTGAACAACGAAAATTGCATTTATAAAGTAGGAATGCGCGACGAAATTGTGAATCTTTATCAGCGGGCAATCAACGTTGCCACCAAAGAAAGCACCGCCTATCAACAAGTGCTGGCCGGAATTGCCAACCTACTTCTTGGTTTATCAATGGCTTATGACAAAGAACAACAATTTGAGAACTATACTGTTTTGCAAATGACCAAAGCCAAAATGATCATCCGCGAAAATATCTACTCCAAGATAAACCCAGAAGAAATTGCCAATACACTGAACATGAGCTACTCATGGTTCAGGAAAACCTTCAAGGAATTTACCGGACTGTCGCCTGCATCCTACATGCAAAAACTCAAGTTGCAAGCAGCCAAAGATTCGTTGATAAGTACCAATCAATCGATCAAAGAGATAGCCTACAACCTCCATTACGACAATTCGGAGCACTTCTCCACACAATTTAAGAAACATATCGGCCTGTCGCCTAAAGATTTCCGGGCTCAACATGGAAAATCCAGCGACAACCGCTTATCTGACTAAAAGTAAACGCTTCTTATCGTTTTTGGTCACTGACAACAAAAGGCAGTACCATGACGCATTCCTTTGGGGAAGGAGACTTTATCGGAAACATCTTCCCACGTTGCGCCATCTTTCGAACGTACGGCTCCATATTTATGGTCGCGGTACTTATCGAAATAAACGTATATATAACTACCCACCAACAGAGGCGACGGTCCTTCGGCCCAATATTTTCCGGTAATCGGAGGAGACACCTGCGTTACAAATCCCTTTTGCAAATCGAATGTAGCCGTCACCCGTATGTTTTTCTGCACCGGCCGTAAGGTCTCGTTTTTCAAAAACAACATATATTCGCTCCCTTTTTGCAAAATAGCTCCGTCAATCACGCTAAAGTCCGGATCAAAAAAGAGCTTTGTGGGGGTAAACGAATTAAAATCCTTGGTTGTCACAGAATACAACCGGTGATTCAGTCCTTTCTCAGTTGCCGAATCGGGCGCATTCGGATGCAACGAGGGCACTGTTGATGCCCAGAAAATATAGTAATCCTTCGATTTCTTATCGTAAAACAATTCCGGAGCCCAGGCATTTTTGGCGGTCGGTTCATACTCCATCACCGGCACATTTTGCTGATCCGACCAATGCACTAAGTCTTTGGACGAGGCATATCCGATACCCCGATCCCACCATCCGGAGGTCCACACCATACGAAACACGCCATCGGGTCCCTGCACAATACTCGGATCGCGCATCAGGCGATCCTTGCCGACCGTCGGAGTGAGAAACGACTTTCCATCTTTCAACGTTTTCCACTCCAGACCATCATAGCTGTAGGCCAGATGCAATCCATCCTCACCATTACCCACAAAGTAGGCAAACAAATAGGCGTTCTTTACAGGCTGTTTTGCCGAAGCCGCAAAGCTTGCAAACAACAAAAAAACAGCCATTAAAAACGAGAAACAAGAAATTTTCATCCTTTATAAAGAAAAAAGTAGCCTGCGAAACATTAAATTTCCTAAGCACTTGTAAGTTATTTCAAATAGTTATTCAACTTCAACTCAACGAGAGCTTTCACCCCTTCTATTATCGTCTTGGCATTGAGCAATGCCCCGTGAAATTTAGTATGGGTATGATCAGCCATAAAGAGTTTGGTCACCTCATCATGCCCCATTACATCATACTTATCGGCAACCAGTTTATTCACATCGATAAAAAATGCGCCTTCCACTTCGGCCGCTTCTCTTGCCCATTTACCATACGAATCGTCATTGCGCTCAACTTTTCCATCTTTCCAGCGGTCGCGGGGAACCGGACTGACAACGATAGGCACAGCTCCTTTGAGACTGGCATCGCGGATATATTTACGAATGTACCATCCATAAGAATGCACAACCTGATATCGTTTGGTGGTCTCCATCTTATACACTTTTGATTCGTCACCGTTTCCGGGAATGGTTCCACGCGCTTTTTCAGTATTGATAGCGGCTCCGTCGTTATGTCCAAACTGAATAAACAGAAAATCGCCCGGTTTCAGAGCAGCACAAACGGCGTCCCAGCGTCCTTCGTCGATAAACGTGCGGCTACTGCGACCGGCCATGGCATCGTTCTCCACGTTAATTTTTTTGTCGTCAAGGAAATTTGTGAGCAGAGAGCCCCATCCCCAGGAATCTTCGCTACTTTTTTCGTCTTTGTTGTGCACGGTAGAGTCACCGATCACAAACACCAGCGGCTTGTTTCCTTTTCGTGCAGTTCCCCGGATATCCTTCGGTTTGTTTTTTAGATACTTTGCCAGGGGCAACTGTTGTGCCTGAATAGCTTCCGCTACCGAAGCGGCATTCAGCTTTGCACCCGTCTCGGAAGTATGAATCCGATCCGCATAAAACATTTCGTTCACTTTGTCCGGTCCGAAAGCATCGAATTTAGCAGCTGTGATGCTATTCAGATCTACAAACGGAATCTTCTCTGCTTCGGCAACCTGCTTTGCCCATTTGCCGTAAGTGGTATTAGCCCGAACGATATGCCCGTTGCCATCCCAGGCATTTCGCGGTGTAAACGACAACATGATCGGGAATGCCCCTTTTGCCCTGATTTCAGCCACAAACTTACGGAGATATTCACCGTAGGAATAAACCGTTTCGTGCGCACCTGTTTCTTTGATAGTTACCTTCAACGAATCGTGACCAATGCCGGGAATAGATGCACGAGCACGCCCCGAATCGTAGGGCCCGCCGTCGTTATGCCCGAATTGAATCAAAACAAAATCGCCGGGTTGAATACCCTCTTTTACGGCAGCCCATTGGTTGTTATAAAAAGTACGGCTGCTGGTGCCTCCCAACGCATGGTTTTCGATTGTAATCTTCGTAGAATCGAACAAAGCACCGAAGAACTCTCCCCAGCCCCATTGTCCGTTACTCCCGTCGGCATCCCATCCGTTTCGGACGGTAGAATCACCGATGAGCAGCGCCACCGGATTGTTGCCTCTGCGGGTCGACCCTGATTTCAAAAGCGGCTTCCGGGTTTTGGGAGAAATGCGGTCGTTGATATTGACCTTGTTGGTATCAATAACTGCCTCGTTTTTTACAATTTTCGCTCCAGTTACTGTGACCGAATCTTTGACGGTAGTTTGCGCCATTGCCAACACAACCGAACAGACACAGGCAATTGAGAAAAGTAAACGTTTCATAGTTAGCTGCTAACAACCTACGCTTTATTGCGGAGATTATAATTTTGAATTTGAAATTAATAATGCACCGATCCCTTTACATCGAAAATCGGACGATCGGTTTGGATATCCTGATCGTAATATTGAACGGCACTGTCGTTCATCTTGGGAAACCACATTTTTTGCATGCGATAAATCTCTGCTCCGGCAAGCAAAACGGGACCGTAACCATGTGCGGCAAATACACTTACCGGACGGCAGTAATAGTAGGCAGGATCAAAACCCATGCCCGTACCCACACAGGTACCTTCTACCTGCCCCTCAGCATTTACCTTTTCGGCAATGGCATTCCAGGCCAGCTGAACCACCGGACCGTACGCAATCGCATCGATCCATTTGCTATTGATCGCCTTTGCAAAACAGTAGGCATAAATGGCAGTTGCCGAAGTTTCCAGATACGAATCGTTCCGGTTGAGCAGCTGATGCCACATCCCCTGTCCGGACTGGCAAGCCGCCAATCCACGCACATGAGCCCGAAAACGTTCCAGCACAAAATC
>Ga0065701_1012726_pt1 | contig 15398 bp, 9 predicted proteins | sample Biomet1_FD_59088 | JGI IMG/M metagenome (GOLD analysis project Ga0065701, IMG submission 59088) | Microbial communities from bioreactor (seeded with anoxic lake sediment) at LBNL, California, USA - Biofuel metagenome 1 version 3... | ecosystem: Engineered > Bioreactor > Anaerobic > Unclassified ...
CGTAAAGTTCGGCTGCGGAGCTCATCACCATTTCGATGTAGCGCTCTTCGGCGGCTTCTTGTCCCACGACGTCGTGGGTTCCTTTGACTGGGGCGATTTCCATTATGCTGTTCCTTTCGTTAATGATTGACGCGGTTGACTTCGTAGACACCTTTGACCCCTAAGAGGGCATGGGTGTCGTCCTCGAGCGTCTTGCTGTCGGGGACATAGATCGTCAGATTAACGACGCTGTTCATGGTCGCCACGATGATGTGGGCCCGCAAGTCGTTCACGGCCGCTCCTTTGCTCGAGAGAAGAGCGAGGATGTCGGCCACGAGGCCAGGGCGATCGTTGGCGTAGATGCTGAGGTCGACCGGATAGGTCGATATGCCTAAGTCCTCTTTCCATTTGACGGGGATGAGGCGCTTTTTTTCATTGATGACGTTCACGCAATTAACGCGATGGACGGTGATGCCTTTGCCTTTGGTAATGTAGCCGACGATGTCGTCTCCTGGGGTGGGCGAGCAGCATTTGGCTAGGGAGACCGCGATGTTCGTGGCCCCTTCGACGGTGACGGGGTTACGGCTGTCTTGGGCGGCGTTATGGCGCTCAATCTTGGGCCCGAGATCCTTCCGCCGCACATTCAGCAGTTGAATAATGGCGAGAGGAGTTGGGTTTTTGTTGTTGATCGCGGTATAGAGTTCATCAAGGTTTTCGACGTGGTACTCACTGAAGACTTTGTCGCTTTGGAGGAGCTTTTCCATCTCCTCCTCCTCGATGCCCTGATTATGGAAGGAATCAAGGCAGGATTCTTTGCCTTTGCGGATGTTTTCTTCGGCCATGAATTCGGCCGCTTTGGCGTTCAGGAATTTTTTGATGTGGGTCTTGGCGGAAGCGGTTTTGCAGATGTCGAGCCAGCCTTCGTTTGGTCCCGGCGAGTTCTTCGAGGTGCGGATTTCGCAAACGTCACCGGTCTTGAGGGTCGTGTTGAGCGGAGCGTTGACGCCATTGACCATGGCTCCAACCGCCGCATCGCCGACTTTCGTGTGAATTTTGTAAGCGAAATCGAGAGGGGTGGCGCCCTGCGGGAGATCAACGACCTTTCCTAGAGGCGTAAAGACATAGACGTTCGCGTTAAAGATGTCGTTGCTGAGGGCCGCCATGTAATCTTTGGCGTCTTCGCTTTGCTCGCCCGAAAGCGAGACGAAATCGCGGAACCAGTGGAGTTTTTCCTCAATGTCCCGCTGTTCTTCCTTAGCGTTATAATGCTGACCTTCTTTGTACCGCCAATGGGCCGCGACGCCGCTCTCGGCGACCTGATCCATTTCCTCGGTCCGGATTTGCACCTCATAGATGTTGCCGTCGCCCGAGATGATCGAGGTGTGAAGCGATTGGTAGAGGTTCGGCTTCGGCATGGCAATGTAATCCTTAAAACGGCCCGGAATCGGCTTATAGGTCGCGTGAATGATACCGAGCACTTCGTAGCAGTTCATCTCGGTTTCGGTAATGATACGGACGGCTAAAACGTCGTAAATTTCGTCGAAGTTATAGCCTTTCTGATACATTTTCCGATAAATGGAATAGATCGATTTGACCCTCGATTCCATCCGGAACTTAATCTTGTGGTCGTAAAGGATGTCGGCGATGCGCTTCTTGAGGGCCTCGAGGGAGCCTTGGCGGTTCTTTTCTCGTTCGTTAAGGAGGTTAAGGATTTCGCCATATTTCTTCGGTTCAAGGTATTTTAGGGAAAGGTCCTCGAGCTCAGATTGGATGGTGTAGATGCCGAGGCGATGAGCGATTGGCGTAAAGACGTCGAGGGTCTCCCGGGCGAGAGCTTGTTGGCGTTCCGGCCGTAAGGCGTCGAGGGTCCGCATGTTGTGGAGACGATCGGCGAGCTTCACCAAAATGACCCGCACGTCCTTGGCCATTCCGAGGAAAATTTTGCGATGGTCTTCGGCCTCGAAATCCTTCTCGGTTCGGTGAGAAAGCTTCATCCGCTGGATTTTGGTGAGGGAATCGACGATGACGGCAACATCGTGGCCAAAACGGGCCTTTATGTCTTCAACAGTTTCGTCGGTATCTTCGACCACATCATGCAAAAAGCCGGCCGCGATCGTGTCCGGCCCACTTTGGAGTTGGCAGAGAATATAGGCCACTTCAATCGGGTGTTGAATATAAGGCTCACCCGATTTTCGAAGAACTCCGGCGTGCTTAGTCGCGGCAAGATTGTAGGCATCGTCGATAAGCTTGCGGTCGGCGGGGTCGGCGATGTAGGTGCAATAAAGATCCCGCACATCCTGATAAGTATGCATCGGATAGCCACCATTCGGGAGAAGGGTTTTCGCCTCCGAAGGGGTCTCCACGCCAGGGGCTGCCGGTTGAATTTTGCTTGGTTCGTTTTCCGCCATGTCGTAGTAATTATATACTACGAAACAAGAAAAAGCCCTCGCTTCATGGTCGAAGACGAGGGGCCGTTAGACAATGTATAGTTTCTTCTTTCTTTTGCTAGAACACAGCGAAGCATTACGGGGTTCGACAATCGGCAAAAACCTCAGGAGTGCTTTTCAGCCAAGAGGTCGAGCGATTGCCGGCCGTTCCATTCATGAAGGGAAAAGGCGACTTGAAGGGCCACCGGATCAGGTGAATCAAATGAGCTCGAGGAGATGGAAAAAGAGAAAAGGCGGATGCCTGGAAGGAGATTCGTCGAGAGGTACTTCCCGTCTTTCAGGTATTGGAAGGTTGTGGGATCCAGCCGTTCGAGGAAGAAAAAGCGGGGCTTCGTGCCCGTTGCCAAAAGGTCCAAATGAGACGATGAGACGGTAGTTCTCCATGGTACATTCACTGAGAAGAAGGGGTATCAGCGGCTGTTCTTTCTTTTCAATTTTATGTTTGAGGGCGCTATAGAGAAAATCCTTTTTGAAGAGGTTGAAATCCTCATCCTTGATGGCGACACCGCCGGCGAAGCTGTGCCCGCCTTTGCTTACAAGCGGAACTTTAGTGGCTTGGAGAGCTTTCAAAACGTTGAAGCCTTCCTCGCTGCGGATGCTGCCGACGAGGAGATGCGGTTCCTTGAGGGCGGGTGAGAACACGCAGACTGGTTTCCCGTATTCTTCGAGAAGTCGGGAGGCTAGTAGACCATTGAGACCCTCTGGCGTCTCCGTCCGGACCACGATGGCTTCTTCGGTCGGGTCGATTGAAAGAAGCGCTTCAGCTTGCTTGGTCAGTTCCTTCCGTTGGCCGTTGATATCTTTAAGCCACGAGGAAATGCCCGGAAGATCGGCTTTTTCCGGAAAAGCGAAGTAGTTCAAAAGACGGTTGATTTCCGTGCCTTGGAGCAGACGTCCCACCGCATTGATTTTCGGGATGACCTCCATCTGAAGCGTTCGCTCGTCTATGGACGTCTTGTCACTAAGGAGCGCAATTGAAGGAAAATGTTGTTCGCTGAGGCGTCTTAGGCCCAAACGAACCGCTAAGCGGTTGACCCCCGAAAGGGGCATGGCATCGCTGAGGGTACTAAGAGCGCCCAAAGTGAGGAGATACTCATCGTCATGGCCAAGCAAAGCCCTCGCGAAAAAGTACGACAGAAGGCCGGCAGAAATCGGCTCGGAGAGGCCGAGTCGGTCCGCATGGACCAAGGCCGTGCATTCGGGTTCCGTTCCGTCGAACTCATGGTGATCTATAACGATGGTTTCCATCCCCAGCTCGCGGGCCTTTTGCAATGCCTCGTGGGCGGTAACCCCGTTATCGCAGGTGACAAGAAGTTTGAAGCCCTTTTTAGCGATCCTCTCGACATTAGAGGCGTTGACGCCGTATCCGTCGAGGTAGCGGGAGGGAAGGTACGCCGAAACGGCGAGCCCGAAATCGTGGAATGCTCGGAAAAGAATCGAGGCCGAGGAGACGCCATCGGTGTCGTAGTCCCCATAAATGAGAACCGGTTCGCTCTTCAGGCGGGCTTGTTCCAGCCGAGCTAGGGCCAACTTAACATTCGGATCCTCTTTAATTATGGGAAGGTCAGCAAAAGAGGGCGTGTCATTAAGGCGTTTGTAGTCATCGTCGGTTAAGCCGTAGTAGCTTAACAGTTTTTCGAGAAAGGACGGCATTAGTCGTTGATCCCGATAAAGACGGCCTCTTCGGGCTCAGCCGATTTTTTCTTGGGAGTTTCAAGACTCTTTTTGCGGAAATTGAAGTTAAAGTGGAAACGAGAGAAGAATTTCGCGAAGAGTACTGACAAAGGTTCGAGAAGGACAAGAAGAGCGATGCCCATAACGAGAAGACCGACGAGCAAGCCGAGGAAAATCGTGCTCCATTCGGCTGGTGCGAAACCGTAGAAGAAGACGGCGACGAATGAGGAGAGAAGCAGCATCACCACGAGATCGCCGGCGCCTTGCTTGTTGGCGGTGACGAGGCAGTTCGTGCGGAAGGAAAGGTTATCCTTTTCCCGGTCGCGCGATTCGCGGAAAAGTTCTCTCTCTTTGGCTAAGAGATAGATTGAATAGACCAAGGCGAGGAAGCCGATAGCCACCGCACCGAGACTCACAAGCGGGGTGACGGGAAGACGAGTCAAAGCGAAGAAACCGCAAACGATCAGCGAGGAAGCAAAGGCACTCAAGCCCGCGGCCAGCCCTCTCGAAGGACGGTAACGGAGCATCATGTAGACGAGGTCAGCCAGCAAACCGATGCCAAGACCAAGCCACAAAGACGCCATCGAAGGTGTACCGACAGAGCCGGCGACGTTCTTGACGCTCGTGGTGATATTATCGATTCCGGCGTAGGCGCTGACGGCTTTTTCAATCACGCCGTCTTTGCCGAATAGCGTGGTGAAGGATTCGCCGTTAAAGGAGAAGTCATAAGTGAGAGTCGGGTCGTAGTATTTGGCCATCTTGACCGTGAAGTAGGAAATGGTGAAATTCTCTTCAGTGTCGGAATAATGAACGGCGTACTTGGAAGTTGAACCGTTAAGAGGACTGGAGACCATTTCGACATCGGAGAAGGCATCGGAGGTCAAAACCTTTCCGTCTTGCGAAATCTTGTAGAGGACATTCGTCTCGAGATCATCTGTCGACTGGAGCTTGTTGACGCTCGGGTCGCTGATGTCGGCCGGCAGGCGATATTCAACGTAAACGATGGTGCTGTCGCTCGAAGCGGCCGCGATGTTATAGGAACTGCTGGAGGTGGCACTGAAGACGCTCACGCCAACGACAGAAGCGAGAAGGAGAACTCCCATCAGGATAGAAAGCCATTTGGCCGGTTTCTGGAAATTCTTTTCCGCAAAGGGGCCGAAATAACTCGGCTTCTCTTCTTTGAGGGCATTCGGGATTTTCGTTGAGTCGACGTTGTAGACCCGGTTGACCTGGCGTTCGACGGTGTCGTCGTTGGCGAGGAGCCAGCCTTCAAAACGAAGCAGCAAGATGTTGGCTAAGCCACCGAAGAAGGAGCCAAAGACGAGCACGAGGCCGACTTTGCCCACCACATCGGGGATAAGACCGTATAGGCAAAGGCCAAGGATGATTCCGACGATGCCCGCATCGAGGGTCGGCCACAAAGCTTTCTTCGCGGCTTCCTGATGGGCTTTTTTCGTCGAGCGTCCAAGGTAAAGTTGCTCTTTGACCTTGCTGAAGTAATAGCTGCCGCCAAAGGCCGTTTCGAGGGCCACGAGAATCAAACCGACGATGGCTCCGATGCCAAACTGCGCATGGAAATATCCGAAGAGCACGAGAGAGCCCATAATGGCGATCGCAACGTTGCTAATGATGGATAAAGAGCCAAGACCGTAGAAGAGCACGAGCATCAAACAGCCGATGAGAAAGGAAATGAGGCAACTGATGAGCGTGGCTCCCCAGGCCGGGGTAAGACCCCAACTGGAATAACCCACAAGGTTTTCGACCGTGGCGTTGACTTGTTCCTCAAAGGCGAAAGTGACGTCATAGCCGGCGCCAACGTCCGAAAAGCTCTTGGCGTTCAGCATCGACATATAAAGTTTGGCAGCTTTGGCGGCCGAGCCGGCTTTGTCTTTGTCGTAGGTGCCGGTTTGTAGGGCGGCCGAAGACGGAATCATCTGAATCTCTTTGAAGTTATCCGAATCGGTGGTCGTATCGCCGTCATACCAGGCGTAATCCTGACGCTCAGCGAAGAAGAGACGGGAATTAACGTTGGAGTCGGCATCTTCGCCCGAAGCGGTCGCCGTGGCGTAACTGTCGCCCGACTCTTTGTTGACCCAGAAAGTNACGAGGCAATAATCCGCCGCAGTNGATTTTTCTTTGTCTGCTTCGGTGCTGTTGTCCTTGCAATATGTCAGCAGTTTGGCGAAATCGCCATCCTTGCCGTAGGCGGTGCTTTTATCATTGATTGGCATGACGACGACCGGAAGGCTTCCGGTGCTCGTGGTAATGTATTCGATCCGGGCAGTCTGGCCAGCGAAAAGGTCGCTCCAGCCAGGCAAAACCGCATAATCTGTTCCAGTGGTTTTTGAGGCGTCAACGGAGAAATTTCCACCGCTGAAAGGGAGGTATTTTTCCAAATATTGGTATTCGAGGGCGTCGTTTCCTTGGGCACGGAGAGAAACTCTGACCGTGTCATAGCCTTCTTTCGTGACGGTACCGCTCGTACCCCAGTCCGAAAGGCGATCTTCGATTTCGGAGGCCACGGCATCCACCGCGGCATAGCCGTCGTTATCAATGTAATAAATCGGGTTCACACCGTTAGCGGCCTTGCCTTTTTGAGAGATTTTAAAAACGAGGTCGCGTCCGGCTGATAAGGAGACATCGGTGTCTTGCGAAACAAGAGTCGGCCCAATAGTGCAGGCGGCTCCTAAGAGCAGCGACCCGGCCAAGAGAATGTATCCGATTTTGCGGCGCATATGTTAACCTCCGATACTCGCGTAAAAGAAAGCGCGCGGTTCGCGTGTATAAGCATAGCGCACTCGCGCGCGGATTAACAAGTTTTTTTGAGCGTTCAGAAGAGAGATCCTTGATGGGCCTTTTTGAGGTGGGCGTAGGCCTTTTCGGTCGCCACGCGTCCCCGCGGAGTCCGGTTGATCATTCCAATCATTAACAAATATGGCTCGTAGACGTCTTCGAGATTCGTGATCTCCTCGCCGATTGACGAGGCGATTGTTTCGAGCCCGACGGGCCCGCCGTGAAAGCGGTCGATAATAGCCACGAGATATTTTTTATCCACATCATCAAGGCCCAAATCATCGATCTTAAGCGCATCAAGGGCTTTGATTGTCAAAGGCACATCGATGATCTCTTTTCCCTCAAATTCGGCGAAATCCCTAACCCTTTTGTAAAGACGATTCGCAATACGGGGCGTGCCGCGACTCCGGGAAGAAAGCAACGCCACCGCTTTCGGCTCGATGGGCAACTGGAAAACTTTCGACGTTCTCTCAAGAATTTCCTGAATATCCTTTTCGTTATAAAAATCGATTTTCGCGCTGATTCCGAAGCGAGCCCGAAGGGGTCCGGACAGGTCACCGGCCCGGGTGGTCGCACCGACCAAGGTGAAAGGCGGCAACGGCATCGTTAGTGGTTTCGAATTGCCATCGCGGTTAATGAGGATGGAAAGCTTAAAGTCCTCCATGGCCCCATAGAGTACCTCCTCGACGACGCGAGGCAGGCGATGAATTTCGTCGATAAAAAGAACGTCTCCCGGCTCGATTTCCGAAAGGATCGCGGCCAAATCACCGGCTTTCTCAATCGAAGGGCCGTTGATAGTTTTAATGTTGGCGCCCATCTCTTTGGCGATGACGTAGGCCATCGTGGTTTTTCCTAAGCCAGGAGGGCCATAGAGCAAGACGTGATCGAGGCTTTCCCCCCGCTTTTTTGCCGCGGTAATGAAAACCCGGAGGTTGTTTTTCAGCTCTTCCTGTCCAACGTATTCCTTCAGAGTTTGAGGCCGAAGTGAAAGCTCGCTGGAAGTGTCTTCCTCTTCTTTGTGGGCGTCGAGAAGCCGGCTCATTTTCCGTCCTTCCGCAGGTGCCGTAAAGCCACCCGCAAGATCTCTTCATTCGTCAGGTTGGGTTCATCAACAGCGGAGAGGGCCTCGTCGATGTCCTTGGACTTGAAGCCAAGGGACTTAAGGGCTTGCTGGACTTCGTCAAATTGGGCTGGGTTACCCTTCTTGTCTGTCTCGGTAAGTTGCCCTTTGAGATCGAGAATAATCTGGGCAGCGGCTTTTGGGCCAATGCCAGGAAGCTTTTTCAAATAAGCCGTATTGTTGGCGGCGATGGCTTTGTAAAGATCGTCCGGAGTCGTAGCTCTTAAGGCGTTTAGCGCGGTTTTCGGGCCAATGCCTTTGACCGAAATAAGCGACATGAAGGCTTGGCGTTCAAGGGGGCTCACGAAGCCCACAAGATAATGGTCATCTTCTCCGAAAACTTCGTAGCAAAAAAGTGAGGATTCCTGGCCGACTTTCCAATCTGAGGGACGGGAAACCAACAGTTCATAAAAAACGTCATGAACATCGATGACGAGACTGTCTTTTTGGATTTCGGCAATCGTTCCTTTTAAACCGTAAATCATGCCTTTTACCTATAGAGGATAAACGTGAGCAGAAGCGTCAGAAGGATGACGACCGTGGCAACAAGCCCGGCGATTCCTTCTTGCTTCTCCCGCTGTCCCATTTAACGACATTATAACCTCGTCGGACTACATCGAGGGTATTAAGATAAATATTCGAATTGAAAGCTTCCGAGAATGACGGTATCCCCATCGACAGCGCCAGCCTTTTTGAGGGCCTCTTCAACGCCAATTTTATCCAAATAATGGACAAGGCGGGCCACGCCCTCGTCATTCTTGAGGTTGGTGGTTTTCTCGACGTATTCGACTTGTTCGCCCACCACACGGAAATAGCCCGGCTTGATCTTCTCAATGCGGAAGAGCGGCCCTTTCTTCGCGTGGCCATCGTAGACTTTGACGCCTCCGGTTTCAAGACCCTTGAGGGGGAATTCCGGAGTGGTGGCAATGAGTTCGGCCGTCTTCTTCAAAATGTCATCAATGCCTTCGTGAGTCAAAGAGCAGAGGGGCATGGCCGTAAGTTTGGCTTTTTTCTCGAAGGCCGCTTTGCGTTCGGCGGCACCTTCGCTGTCCATCATCGAAGCCACCACGATCTGCGGCCGCTTCTCGAGCTTGGCATCGTAATCTTTTAGTTCTTCGTTGATAGTAAGGTAGGACTCATAAGGGTCGCGCCTTCCATCCATGGCCACGAGGTGAATAAGCACACGGCAACGCTCGATGTGGCGCAGGAATTGTATTCCTAGCCCTTTGCCTTCGTGAGCCCCTTCGATGAGGCCCGGCATATCAGCCAAAATGAAGGAAGTTCCGTCTTTCAGAAACACCACGCCAAGATTGGGTTCGATCGTCGTGAAATCCCACTCGGCCGTTGGGGCATTGGCCCTGGTGGTCACGTTGAGGAAGGTACTTTTGCCGACTGAAGGAAAACCGATGACGCCGGCATCGGCGAGCATCTTGAGCTCGAGAATTATGCGTTTTTTCTCTCCGGGATCACCATTTTCGGCGATGCGCGGAGCCCGCATACGAGAGGATTTATAAGAGGCGTTACCACGACCCCCTTTGCCACCGCGGACCACCGTGACGGTTTGGCCCTCGGTTTTGAGGTCGGCTAGGATCTGGCCGGTTTTGTCGTCGCTAACGACGGTGCCAACCGGAACTTCTACTATAACATCCTCGGCGTTATGGCCGTACATCAGTTTTCCATAGCCTTTTTCACCGTCTTGAGCCTCTATGAGGCGAGAATGACGGAAGTTATAGAGCGTGTTGAGATTGCGGCGTGCGACCAAAATCACGGATCCACCGCGTCCGCCATTGCCACCATCGGGTCCGCCGAGGGCGGTATTGCGGTCGTGCAAAAAAGAGATGGCCCCATCCCCGCCTTTACCGCTTCGGACTTCTATAATGCAGCGATCAGTTAGCATGGTTGATTACCTTCTTTTCTTCTTCGGTCAGGATATAGCCTTTTTTGGCTTTCTTGATGATCCTTAAGTCACGGTAGAAATCCCGACTTGTCTTGAGGGGCTTTTTGACGGTGCTGTCTGGGTCGTCTGACCATTCGACAGGCACTTCGAGAGTACGAATCCCGTTCAGTCGGAGGAAAAAGCAATATTCGGCATCGAAGGCAAAACCATCAATTCGTTGGTGGGTTGCCAGGAGACGTCCGATATCAGACCGGAAGAGTTTAAAACCACATTGGGTGTCATGAACAGTGAGGCCGTACATCATCCTCACGAGACTTCGCGCTCCCCAGTGAAGGATGCGCCGGAGCAAACCTTGCTTGGTCAAAATTTTGGCGCCTTTGGCATTCCGACTTCCAATGAAGGCCTCGTAGTTCGATAGTTCGGCAGCCATAAGGTCATAGGCTTTGAGGTCGGTCGCAAAATCAGCATCCAAAAAGAGGCTAAAATCGCCGCTGGCTTCGAGCAAACCGCGTTTGACGGCGTGACCCTTACCCTTCGTCGATTCGTAAGGCAACAGCTTCACCGAAGGAGGCAAAGAGGGCATGGCGTCCTCGAGGATTTTTTGGTTCTTTTCGTCGCTCGCGTCACTACAGATGAGGACTTCGTACTCCACCCCCCGTTTATCGAAGAAGGGAAAGAGTTCCTCCCACAGACGGGCCAGGAGCTTCGACGATTGGTTTTTGACGGGGATGACAATGGATAGTTTCATCGTGCGCTCTATTATATAGAGAAAAACCGCTCCTTGCACGAACTTACACCGGCTTGGTTAACTGTTGGCCGGTGGGGACATAGATTGCCCCGGTTCATCGAGGTCCACCGCGTTTAATGGACTCCAGCAAAAAAGGACATTCGCCAAGAGGAAAAATAAAACCCGCCGAAGCGGGTTGTGGTTAGTTGACGGATTTCCGTTTCCGGAAGAGGACGAAACCCCCGAGGCCGAGAGAGACCAGCAAGGCGAAGGCTCCAAGAGTCGATATGCTATCGGCGAAAGTCTCATTTTCCTCGCCATGCAGATTGAGAGAAGTAGGCTTCAGGGCTTCAGATTGCATCCGAGTCCATTTGTCGCCGCAGGTGGTCGTCGCGGATTTGCTCTGCTCAGAAGAGTAGAGATCACTATTCGTATGATAGGCCTCATAAGGATAGTCGGAAATGGAGGTCGCTAGAAAAGAGGACCATTCGCCAGATGTCATTTTGACTTCGTTCAGCCAATTGGCGGAAAGCGAGGAGACCGCGGGATAACCGTTGATGGAATTACTTGAGCAAGTCGAATAGCCTTCCAAGACTTTGGCTGCCACGTTGGCCGACAACTGACCATCTGGGATCGCGGCATAAGAGATTTTGTAGGTGGAATCGAGATAAATGTAATTGATCAGAGAACCAGCTGAGGAGGTGCCGTTAGCGCTATAGGTGTAAATGCCATCAAACCCCGCGGACACGCGAACGAATTGGAAACCATCCACACTGAGTGGGATGTCCGCATACCAATAAAAGAGACTGTTGACGCCATCATAAATCGAAGTAGTCCGATACACAGTCGTTCCAGAAGCGGTCCAGGCTCTAACGGCAGTATCGGATCCGTTGGAATACCAGCCGGAATCGGATGATCGGCACCAGACGCGTTGGGTCGAATAAGAAGGGGCGAGGCCTCCGATACTGACGTAGGAAGTCGAACCGCTCCCGCCAATGGAGGAGGGAACTTCGCTTAAGGTTAACCAGTTGACGCCGCAGCGGCCGTCCTCATCAACACCTTTTAATTGCAGGCTGTTGTAGCTTTGGCTTGACCAAGAACTCCAAGAAATCCAAGAAGTTTCGTTATTGTCATCGGAACCCACACTCGAGTTTCTGATGCAAAAACCGCCACTGTTCGGCATATCGATATCACCGATTTTGCCATACCAATACTGATTAGATAGCTTAGTGAGTTTGACGGTTTTGTTTTGAGCACCGGTCCAATAACGGAAATAACAATCAGGATTGGACCAACGTGAGTCGTTTTTATAACCCAAGGTATCGAAATAGATGAAAGAATCAATGGTGTTTGTAGCATTAACTTGGACCGGCTCTGCCTTCTCGGAGACGTCCAAGGAAACTACCGAAACAACAGCTGCAGTCGTCAAAATGGTGGTCGCAATAGCCATCAATCCAAGAAGCTTTTTATTCATAAACCTTCGCTAATTTATCCTAGAATACCATTATTTTAGGCAAAGTAAATAAGAGAAACGCAAATGAGCGAAAGATGGAAGACCGGTAAATAAGAGCAAAAAGGAAACAAGTCGATTTGCAGTACCGGTTGGTGATTTCCGAAGAAAAAAGAAGTTTCAAAATTCGAAGATTGCAGAGTGTCAAACAATCGGATTTTTATCTTTTAAAGCTTTGTCGACACTCACCTATTTACTAGTAGCCTCTTCGTAGAGAACGGCCGATTGGGGACCGATGATTGTGATATTGGTGTCGCTGTGGGTAACGTTTCCGAAAGTCGCGAGGGTCGTGCCGGCTAAACCAGCCCCGGCATTCATGCCAGCCGTCCGATCAAAGTTGATGATAACGTGGTAAGCCTTGGTGCCGAGAACCCGTCGGAAATTCAGATAATTCGTCATGCCGTCCCAATTGTTGGGGTAGTAAGCCCCACGAATCAGGGCGGGAAGCGTGCTCTTGAAGTTGGCAAAGGAGGACAAAGCCGCGAAATGGCTCGAGGAAGAAACGGTTTGGGTCGCCGCGTCGGGCACGGATGAGGTGGCGTTAAGATTGTCCCAGGAGACAGAGGTTCCACTGCCGGTGATTGAATAACCGCAAGTGTAATCGTTGCCCACCGCCGACCCTTGTTTCCACTTCATCGGCTGTCGGTATGCCAAGTCCGCGTAGCCATCCGTGCTCTTTTTGCCTTGAAGGTTGCCTGTCATTCCCAGTTCGTCTCCGTAGTAAATCCAGGTACAACCCGGCATCATCAACTCCGCAATTTGGACCAATGTGGCTTCTTTATCGTAGGAAGCGTAATCGCCGCTCGTGACTTCGCCCTGGGCCGTTATGCCGTTGCTATCGCCGGCTGAGGCATGGATGCGGTTGATGGTCCGAGCGATGTCATGATTTGAAGTGAACATTCCACCTAGCGAATCGTAGCCGTTATCTGTCATTTCCGTCTGAGTTCCCTTGCGATAACTGTTATTCGTTTCGAGTTCGCTCCGGATATCCCACGTCCCACCAAATTTGAGGGACGTTCCCGGATTGGTGGCGGCCGAATCGGCTGAGGGTGAATAGGAATCTCCCGCACCTAGGCCGTTATCTGTTCTCTTTCCGGCGATTTTAGAGAAGTTCGTATTTCCGTAACTTCCGCCCATGGCCGTGTTGGCGGCGCTCGTAAGGTTGAAATAGGAATAGAAATCGAACATCGAGTCAAAGGCCTCATAGAAAGGGGCGACGTGGAAGGCGTGGCCATCAAAGTTTTCGCCAACGAAGAAAACGTTGGGATAAACGGTTTTCACATCGTAGACGAGTTCTTTCCAGAAATTGAGGTTTTTGGTTAGGTCCGAAGAATAGTCGATGCCTGATCCAGCATCGGAAATCATGGTATCGGATCCGATAGTCGCGACCGTGGTGTCAATCTCGTCCTTTAGGAAGATGTGTTTCACCGCATCCATCCGGAAGCCATCGACCCCGAGGCTGGCCCAGTCTAAAGCGATTTGGGCCACGGCATCGCGAGTATTCTGGTACATGTAGTTAAGTTCCGGCATGCCTGAACCAAATTTCGCGTAGTAACTATAGGCGGTGTCGCCGTAGGGGTACCAGTAATTGCCCACGGAGATTTTCGAAGAATCCGTGAGGTGATTTCCCCATTGATAATACCCGCGGTATTTCGCATCAAGTTGAGCACTCTTCGTGAACCAGACATTTGAGGTCGAAGTGTGATTGAGTACGAGGTCCATCACCACCGCCATTCCTTTGGCGTGGGCAGCAGAAAGCAGGGCTTTGTAGTCCTCCATGGCCGAGGCGGCGGTGACGACACCTCCATGAGCCAAAGCGTAGGCCGAAACGGCCGAGCCGAACTTGGGATCGACTTGGGTATAGTCGCTGATGTCGTAGCCGTGATAGCTGTCCGACATCTGGATGGGGGTCAGCCACAAAGCGTTTACGTGCAAACTCTCGATATAGGGTAATTTGTCGATGATGCCTTGGATATCCCCAAAGCCATCACCGTCGCTGTCGCCGAAAGAAGAGACCATGATCTGATAGCCTACCCCGGCCCCATGTTGAAGCGAGGTTTCGGTCGCCCCTCCATCCTTTCCTTTAAGAAAAGCGGGCGAGGTGTTTTGACGCGCTTTGTCAGTTATCGAGGCATCCGCGTACTTGGTGTTCCCGAAGGTAACGTTTTTCCCATCGTCGCCGGCAAAAGGGTTACTTGGGTCGGCCCCATCGGGAAGAGCCGTCAGTTCCGTCCCATTAACGTGATACTGATTGGCAAAGACATGATAGGAGAAGGTCCCGTCGAGGTTTTCCATCTTAAAGTTTTCGAGGGTGACGTAATTGTTACCCCCGTCGTTTGTCCAGAAGGAGCCACCCGAAGTACGGGTGGATCTTTGAACGACCTGAAGACCAATTTGGGTTTCAAGGCCTCCGAGGTCGTCAGTAAACTTGACAGTAGCGTTTCCGATCTTTTTCGTGACGGAATTCCAACCACCCACATAGGTTTTCTTTAAATCGATGTCAATGAAGGCCCCACCGAAACCATCGACTATTGCGTCGCCCGTGACTGTAAGAGGATCTGATTGGCTGGCGGTTCGACCTGTCCAATCGAACTTGCCGCCTTCGCCTTCGGCGGGACGATAGGGCCAAGCCCACAAATCCCAGTCTTGGTAAGCGGAGGACGTGTTGCCATAACGGTAATAATGGAAATAGAAGTGATTGGAAAGGCTATCTCTTTTGAGCCCGTTAATATAATCAGCAAGTTCATTGGAAGTGTGACTGCTCTTCGAATCCGAGACGGAAGAGGAAGAGGTTTTTTGCGAGGAACTTGTGCTAGAAGAGGCACCTGACGAAGAGGAAGGGGCGGATGTCGAGGACCCGCTTTCGGAAGAAGCTGAGGAGGTGGTCCCACCGCAGGAAACCATGACCGCAAGCGTCAGAACGGAGAGAGTGCCGAACAAAACTTTCTTTTTCATAAGGTGGGTTCTCCAAAAGGCCGAGCCTTTCCTGTCAATTTAATCTCTATGATAGACTGCGGTCCTCTCCTTAGCAAATACGGGCCAATCATTTAATACAAAACCTCGAATTGTGATATGCCTTGACGAAAAAAGAGGCCCTTGCAGGCCTCTTTGTACCATATCGAAGTTACTTCTTCGCGGCTTCGGCGTAGACCGAGATGCGTTTTCCAACGCGTCCGTTGCGCTCGTATTTGACCGTGCCGTCAATCTTGGCGTAGATGGTATCATCCACACCGAAGGCGGTTCCCTCGCCA
>Ga0065701_1001587_pt1 | contig 15348 bp, 9 predicted proteins | sample Biomet1_FD_59088 | JGI IMG/M metagenome (GOLD analysis project Ga0065701, IMG submission 59088) | Microbial communities from bioreactor (seeded with anoxic lake sediment) at LBNL, California, USA - Biofuel metagenome 1 version 3... | ecosystem: Engineered > Bioreactor > Anaerobic > Unclassified ...
AGGGCTTTGATCACCTGAGCCTCGAGGGGCGCTTTTGCCGTAGGTCTCGAGGGAATAGACATGATCGGCGTAACGGTACCACATGGCCCCGGACCCCATCTCAAAGCTATAGCGATGGGCCTTGTCGAGGCGGAGGACGGACTTTTGGTAAGCCACGTCTTGTTCGTTGAAGAGTTCGAAGGACGGCATGGAGACGACTTCGGCCTCGAGGCCCTTCTCCTTGACGAGCTTAGCGACAGCGACCGCGAGGGAAACCTCGCTGCCGGTCGCGACGAATTGGACGGTGGCTTTAGGATTCGGGAGAACGATATAAGCGCCTAAGGCGACTTTATCGACGCCGGAATTATCGAGAAGTGGGAGCGTCTGACGGGAAAGGATGAGCGCGGTCGGGGTCTTCTTCGAAAGAAGAGCGAGCTTCCAAGCCCCATAGGTCTCACGGGCGTCCGCTGGGCGGATGACGTGAAGGCCAGGGATAGTCCGAAGAGCAGTCAACTGCTCGATCGGCTCATGGGTCGGCCCGTCTTCGCCGACGGCGACGGAATCGTGGCTGAAGAGATAAATCGCCGGGATTTCCTCCAGGGCGGACATCCGGATGGCGTTCTTCATGTAATCGCTGAAAATGAGGAAGCAGCCGACATAGGTGACAAGGCCACCATGGAGCAGCATACCGTTTTGGGCTCCCGCCATCCCGAACTCGCGGATGCCGAAATTCATGTTATGGGCTTCCGGATGCTCAGGGCTGAAGTTCGGATCGTCGGGAATCGCCGTCATTACTGAAGAAGCGACGTCGGCGCTGCCACCGAGAGTGAAGGGCATCGTGTTATGCAGAGTGGCCACGATCTTCCCGCTGGTCTTGCGGGAGGCCTCGCTAGCGAATTCCGTCGGGATTACCGGAAGGAACTCCGCGGTCTCGCGCTTGAAGGCTTTCTCAAAACGAAGGGCTTCGCCCGGTTGGGCGTTCTTGAATGAGGCAAAAACCTTTTGCCAGTCGGCGAAGGCTTTGGCCCCGCGAGCGGCGAAGGTTTCCTTGAACTGGGCATAGACTTCGGAAGGAACGGTGAAGGGAGGATAGTCGTAGTGATAGGCGATTTTGGCTTTGGCGCCTTCTTCCACTCCGAGCGGGTTGCCATGGCATTTGTGGCTGCCGGCCAGGGAAGTCCCATAGCCAATCGTCGTATGGACGATAATCATCGTCGGCTTGCCCGTAAGAACGCGGGCTTCGGTCAAAGCGGCGTCAAGGGCCTTCAGGTCGTTGCCGTCGGCCACCTCAAGGACCCGCCAATGCGAGGCCTCGAAGCGGAGTTTTTCGTTTTCGACGAGAGAGTTGCTGGTCGGGCCGTCGAGGGTCGAGCCATTCTCGTCATAGATCAGAACGAGTTTGTCGAGTTTGTGAAGGCCGGCGAGCGAAATGGCTTCTTGGGAAAGGCCTTCTTCAAGGCAACCGTCGCCGGAGAGGCAATAGGTGAAATGGTCCATGACGGAGGCGTCGCCATGGTAGGAAGCCGCGACGGCTCGTTCGGCCATCGCCATTCCGACGGCTTGGCTAATGCCCTGGCCGAGCGGCCCAGCGGTCGCGTCGATGCCAACGGTGTGGCCGTATTCCGGATGGCCCGGAGTGAGAGAATCGAGTTGGCGGAAGCCTTTGAGGTCTTCCATCGTAAGCCCGTAACCAGTCAGGTGCAGCATCGCGTAAAGGAGCGCGCTGTTGTGTCCCGAACTAAGGACGAAGCGATCGCGGTTGACCCATTCCGGATGGGCCGGATCGCTGATGAGGTGATTGCGGTAAAGAACGTAGAAGGCCGGGGCGATGTCGAGAGCCATCCCGGGGTGTCCGCTCTTGGCGTTATTGGTTTCCGTCGATGATAAGGCTCCGAATGGCGCTGACCGCTAAATCATCTAAGGCGGTAAAGGTTTTGTTTCGTTCCATATGTGTTTGTCCTCCTAGCAGACAATAAGTAATTTCTTAGTAGATACTACTATAAATATAGTAGCTAGTTCTCTTTCTTCACTTCGATGCCAAGCGTTTCGAGGGCTTCCGCCGCGGGAATGCTCGGGGCGTGCGACATCGGGTCGGTCGCCTGAAGATTCTTCGGGAACGCCTCCACGTCGCGGATGTTGTCGGTTCCGGTCAGGATCATGGTAAGACGATCGAGGCCATAGGCCAAACCGCCATGGGGCGGAACGCCGTATTTGAAGGCATCGATGAACCAGCCGAACTTGCGGGCGACGTCCTCTTCGCTTAAGCCAAGAAGACGGAAGATCTTCCACTGGGTGTCGTGGTCGAAGATACGGAGGGTTCCACCGCCGGCCTCGTAGCCGTTCATGATGATGTCGTATGCGTAGGCTAAGACCTGTTCGGGGTCTTTGTCGAGCATGGCCAAGTCCTCGTCGCGCGGACGGGTGAATGGGTGGTGTTCGGCAGTATAGGAATTTTCCGTGCCTTCGATTTTGTCGAACATCGGGAAATTCACGACCCAGAGGATATCGTAGGTGTTCGGCTTGATTAAGCCCATCTCTTTGCCGAATTGGTTGCGAAGGGCGCCTAGGCCGAAATCGATGTCCCGGCGATAGGCGCTGCCGGCGAAGAGGAAGATATCCCCGTTCTTGAGGTTAAGCAAAGAAATGAGTTCGCCTATCGACTTCTCGTCGAGGAACTTCGTGAACGAGCCCTGAAGGGCGCCATTCTCCATTTTGAGGGACAAATAACCCTTGAGGTTGAACTTCGGGGCGGTGAGCTGAAGGGCGTCAAGCTCCTTGCGAGTCAGCTTCTCGGCATAGCCGGGAAGGACAAGCCCTTTGACGAACAGGGCGCTTTCNAAGCCTTTGAAAGANCTNTTNTTCATNAGGGAAGTCACATCCACTAGCTTGAGGTCGAAACGGGTATCCGGCTTATCGCTGCCATAGATGTCCATGGCATCCCAATAATCCATCCGGCGGAGCGGAAGTTTGACTTCGAAGCCGACGATCTCCTTAAACCAACGGGCGATCAGCTCTTCCTGCATGGAAAGAATCTGATCCTGGTCGAGGAAGGAGGTCTCGATATCGATTTGGGTGAATTCGGGTTGGCGATCGGCGCGCAAATCCTCGTCGCGGAAGCAACGGGCGATTTGGTAATANCGTTCAATGCCGCCGATCATCAGCAGTTGCTTAAACAGCTGCGGNCTCTGCGGTAGGGCGTAGAAGGCGCCATGATGGACGCGGCTCGGGACCAAGTAGTCGCGGGCNCCTTCGGGCGTCGCGAGGTTAAGCATTGGCGTCTCGACTTCCAAAAAGCCTTTCTGATCGAGGAATTCGTGGGCGATTTTGACGATTTTGGCTCTCGTCCGCAGACGATTTTGCAAAACCGGGCGGCGTAAGTCGAGATAACGGTATTCGAGTCTGGTATCCTCGAGAGCGTCCGTCTGGTCGGCGATGATGAAAGGAGTCGTCTCCGCTTTGTTAAGGAGGACGATGCTCTCCACGACGACTTCGACCTCGCCCGTCGGAAGCTTGGGGTTCGGGGTAAGCTTTTTGGCGACTTTGCCCTTGACCTGTATGACGTATTCATTACGGACATCCGGGACTTTGACGTTCTCCGGGACGGTCAGCTGCACAAGGCCCGTTTTGTCGCGAAGGTCGATGAACTGGATGGCGCCGAGGTTGCGTTTCGTGGCCACCCAACCGACTAAGATAACCTCGTTTCCGACGTCCTTGAGTCTCAGTTCGCCGTTGTAGTTTGTTCTTTCCATGTTGATGTTCCTCTACTCTTTGTGCTCTTCGCCGTACCCGGCCGCGTCGAAGGCGGCATCGAGCTCTTGGTCGAGAGACGATAGTTTAATCTCTTTTTGCTCTTTGGTCTGAAGGTTCTTTAGCTGGGCGACGCCCTTGGAAATCTCGTCTTCTCCGAGGATCAGGGCGAATTTGGCTTTGCGCTTCTCCGCTTTCTTGAAAAGTGAGCCCATCTTCAAACTCGCGAGCGGGGTCTCGGCGCTAAAGCCGAGCAAACGCGCCTGCTCGGTGAGCTGGAAGGCTCCTTCAAGAGCCCCTTCGCCGACCGGCATCACGTAAAGGTCGAGTCCCGTCTCCACGAAGCCGAGGAGGTTTTCCTCCTTCATGACGGATTGGATCCGCTCTAGGCCCACCGCAAACCCGACGCCGGCCATCTCCGGACCGCCGAATTGCTCGATGAGGCCGCCGTAGTGGCCGCCTCCGCAAAGGGCGCCGTAATCGGTCCCGGACGGCCCGACGGCGTGAATCTCGAACACGATCTCGCTGTAATAGTCGAGCCCGCGGACCAGGCTATCGTCCTTTTCGTACTCGATGCCGAAATCGTTCAGGATCGAAAGGGTCTTGAAATAACGTTCTTCGCTCCCTTTCGAAAGGTACTTGTCGATTCTTGGAGCGTCGGCGGCGATCTTCTGATCGGCTTCGACCTTGCAGTCGAGAATCCGCATCGGGTTGAGTTCCAGCCGCTCATGGCAGTCGCCGCACATTTCCTCGATGTGCCCGGCGAAATAGGCTTTGAGGGCCTCACGGTAATTCTTTCGCGTCTCCTCGTCGCCGATCGTGTTGACCTTGAGGTGGACATTCTTGAAGCCGAGCATCTGGAAAGACTGAACGGCGAGCAAGATGCACTCGGCGTCGGCCTCCGGGCTATCCTGCCCGAGGCATTCCACGCCAAATTGGTTGAATTGGCGGTAACGGCCGAGCTGCGGCCTTTCGTAGCGGAAAGCCGGCCCATGGTAATAAAGCTTGATCGGGGTGTCGAGGGTGGCGTAGAGCTTTGCCGCTCACGATGGCCCGGGCTACGCCGGCGGTGAACTCCGGACGCAAGGTGACNGAACGGTCGCCTTTGTCGAGGAAGGTGTACATCTCCTTGCGGACGATATCACTCGATCCGCCGGTTCCCCGCGAGAAAACCTCGGTGTATTCGAGCACCGGAGGGATGATTTCCGAATAGCCGTAAAGCTCCGCGGCTGAGCTCATCACCATTTCGATGTAGCGCTCTTCGGCGGCTTCTTGTCCCACGACGTCGTGGGTTCCTTTGACTGAGGCGATTTCCATGTCTCTATTCCTTTCGTTAATGATTGACGCGGTTGACTTCGTAGACGCCCTTGACCCCTAAGATGGCGTGGGTGTCGTCCTCGAGCGTCTTGCTATCGGGGACGATAGATCGTGAGGTTCACGACGCTATTCATGGTCGACACGATGATGTGGGCCCGTAGGTCGTTCACGGCCGCGCCCTTGCTCGAGAGAAGNGCGAGGATGTCGGCCACGAGGCCNGGGCGATCGTTGGCGTAGATGCTGAGGTCGACCGGGTAGGTCGAGATGCCTAAGTCCTCTTTCCATTTGACGGGGATGAGGCGCTTTTTCTCGTTGATGACGTTGACGCAATTCACGCGATGGACCGTGATGCCTTTGCCCTTGGTGATGTAGCCGACGATGTCGTCGCCCGGAATGGGCGAGCAGCATTTGGCGAGGGAGACCGCGATGTTCGTGGCTCCTTCGACGGTGACGGGGTTGTGGTCGTCCTGGGCGGCGTTATGGCGTTCGATCTTGGGGCCCAGGTCCTTCCGCCGCACGTTCAGCAGTTGGATGATGGCGAGGGGGGTGGGATTTTTGTTGTTGATCGCTGTATAGAGTTCGTCGAGGTTCTCGACGTGGTACTCGTTGAAGACTTTTTCGTTTTGGAGTAAGTTTTTCCATCTCCTCTTCCTCGATGCCCTTGGTTATGGAAGGAATCGAGGCACGACTCTTTGCCTTTGCGGATGTTCTCCTCCGCCATGAATTCGGCGGCCTTGGCGTTAAGGGCCTTTTTGATGTGGGCCTTGGCCGAGGCGGTTTTGCAGATATCAAGCCAGCCTTCGTTCGGGCCGGGCGAGTTCTTGGAAGTGCGGATTTCGCAAACGTCGCCGGTTTTCAGAGTGGTGTTGAGCGGAGCATTGACGCCNTTGACNGTGGCTCCGATGGCCGCATCGCCGACCTTGGTATGGATTTTGTAGGCGAAGTCGAGAGGCGTGGCGCCCTGAGGCAGGTCAACGACCTTTCCAAGCGGGGTGAAAACGTAGACATTCGCGTTGAAAATGTCGTTGCTGAGGGCCGCCATGTAATCTTTGGCGTCCTCGCTTTGCTCGCCCGAAAGGGAGACGAAATCGCGGAACCAGTGAAGCTTTTCCTCGATGTCCCGCTGCTCTTCCTTGGCGTTATAGTGCTCGCCTTCCTTGTACCGCCAATGGGCCGCGACGCCGCTCTCGGCGATTTGGTCCATCTCCTCGGTCCGGATCTGCACCTCATAGAAGTTTCCGTCGCCGGAGATGATTGACGTGTGAAGCGACTGGTAGAGGTTGGGCTTCGGCATGGCGATGTAGTCTTTGAAGCGGCCCGGAATCGGCTTATACGTCGCGTGGATGATGCCGAGGATTTCGTAGCAGTTCATCTCGGTCTGCGTGATGATGCGGACGGCCAAAACGTCGTAAATCTCGTCGAAGTTGTAGCCTTTCTGGTACATCTTCCGATAGATGGAATAGATCGATTTAACCCGCGATTCCATCCGGAACTTGATTTTGTTTTCATAGAGGATGTCCGCGATGCGCTTTTTAAGGGCTTCGAGGGAGCCTTGGCGGTTCTTCTCCCGTTCGTTAAGCAGGTGAAGGATCTCGCCGTATTTCTTCGGTTCGAGGTATTTCAGCGAGAGGTCCTCGAGTTCGGATTGGATGGTATAGATGCCGAGTCGGTGGGCGATGGGGGTGAAGACGTCGAGGGTCTCCCGGGCGAGGGCCTGCTGGCGCTCAGGACGCAAAGCGTCGAGAGTCCGCATGTTATGGAGGCGGTCGGCGAGTTTGACCAAAATGACACGGACGTCCTTGGCCATCCCGAGGAAGATCTTCCGATGGTCTTCGGCCTCGAAATCCTTCTCGGTCCGGTGGGAGAGCTTCATCCGTTGGATTTTGGTGAGCGAATCGACGATGACGGCGACGTCGTTGCCGAAATGGGTTTTGATGTCTTCGATGCTTTCGTCGGTGTCTTCGACGACGTCATGCAAAAAGCCGGCCGCGATGGTGTCGGGCCCGCTTTGCAGTTGGCAGAGGATATAGGCCACTTCGATGGGGTGCTGAATATAGGGTTCGCCAGATTTACGAAGGACTCCGGCATGCTTGGCCGCGGCGAGATTGTAGGCGTCGTCGATGAGCTTGCGGTCGGCGGGGTCGCCGATATAGGTGCAGTAAAGATCCCGCACGTCCTGGTAGGTATGCATCGGATAGCCACCGTTCGGGAGGAGGGGTTTGCCCTCGGCGGGGGTTCCCGCGCTGGGGCTTAACGGTTGAATTTTACTGGGTTCGTTTTCCGCCATGTCGTAGTAATTATATACTACGAAACAAGAAAAAGCCCTCGCTTCATGTCGGAAACGAGGGGTCGTTAGACAATGTATAGTTTCTTCTATCATTGGCTAGGCTTATTCGAGGTATTGATCCTAGAAAGTAACAACGAAAACCTTATGAATGCTTATCGGCCAAGAGATCGAGCGATTGCCGGCCATTCCATTCGTGGAGGGAAAAGGCGACTTGCAGGGCCACGGGGTCAGGCGAGTCGAAGGAGCTGGAGGAGATGGAAAAGGAGAAAAGGCGGACGCCGGGCAGGAGGCTCGTCGAGAGGTATTTTCCGTCCTTAAGGTATTGGAAGGTCGTGGGGTCCAGCTTCTCTAAAAGGAAGAGCGGGGCTTCGTGGCCATTGCCGAAAGGCCCGAANGAGGCGATAAGGCGGAAGTTCTCCATGGTGCATTCACTGAGGAGGAGGGGTATAAGGGGTTTCTCCTTCCGCTCGATTTTGTGCTTGAGGGCACTATAGAGGAAATCCTTTTTGAAGAGGAGGAAATCCTCCTCCTTGATGGCCACTCCGCCGGCGAAGCTATGCCCGCCTTTGCTGAGGAGCGGGGCCTTGGTGGCTTGAAGNGCCTTTAAGACATTAAAACCTTCGTCGCTCCGGATGCTGCCGACGAGGATATTCGGCTCCTTGAGCGCGGGCGAAAAGACGCAAACGGGCTTCCCGTATTCCTCGAGGAGACGGGAGGCGAGCAAACCATTGAGGCCCTCGGGCGTTTCCGTCCGAACGACGATGGCTTCTTCGCTTGGATCGATCGACAACGAGGCTTCGGCTTGCCGGGTCAGATCCTTTCTTTCGGTGTTGATGTCCTTGAGCCAAGACGAAATGCCTAAGAGATCGGCTTTTTCCGGAAAGGCAAAATAGTTCAGCAAGCGGTTGATTTCGGTGCCTTGAAGGAGCCGTCCCACCGCATTGATTTTCGGAATAACTTCCATCTGAAGCGTTCNCTCGTCAAGGGAAGAACGGTCGCTTAAGAGCGTGATGGAAGGAAAACGTTTCTCGGAAAGACATCCCAGGCCCAGCCGGACGGCCAAGCGGTTGACCCCGGAAAGGGGCATTGCGTCGCTGAGGGTGCTAAGGGCCCCCAAGGTCAAGAGATATTCGTCGTCGTGGCCGAGCAAGGCCCGTACGAAAAAGTACGATAGCAAGCCAGCCGAGATCGGTTCGGAAAGGCCCAGGCGGGCGGCATGGACGAGGGCCACGCATTCGGGCTCCGTCCCGTCGAATTCATGGTGGTCAATGACAATGGCGTCCATCCCGAGTTCGCGGGCCTTAAGCAAGGCCTCGTGGGCGGTGACCCCGTTGTCGCAGGTGACCAGGAGCTTATAGCCCTTTTTCGCGATCCGCTCCACGTTGGTGGCGTTCACGCCATACCCATCGACGTAGCGGGAAGGAAGGTAGGCCGAAACGGCGAGCCCGTAATCGTGAAAGGCCCGGAAAAGGATCGAAGCCGAAGAGATGCCATCGGTGTCGTAATCGCCATAAATGAGAACCGGTTCGTTCTGTTGGCGCGCCTGCTCAAGGCGAGCGAGGGCCAACTGGACGTTACGATCCTCTTTAATTAAAGGGAGATCGGCAAAAGAGGGGGCGGCGTTTAGCCGTTGATAATCCCTTTCGGTTAAGCCGTAGTAGCTTAACAATTTTTCGAGAAAAGACGGCATTAGTCGTTGATTCCGATGAAGACGGCTTCTTCGGGCTCAGAGGATTTCTTCTTCGGGGCTTCAAGAGACTTCTTGCGGAAGTTGAAGGTGAAGTGGAAACGGGAGAAGAGCTTCGCGAAGAGGACGGACAAGGGTTCAAGGANAACAAGGAGGGCGATGCCGAGGACAAGAAGGCCCACGAGCCAGCCGAGGAAGATCGTGCTCCACTCCGCGGGGGCGAAGCCATAGAAGAAGACGGCAACGAAGGAGGAGAGAAGCAGCATCACAACGAGATCGCCCGCGCCTTGCTTATTGGCAGAAACCAGGCAGTTCGTGCGGAAGGTGAGGTTATCCTTATCCCGATCACGGGATTCGCGGAAGAGCTCTTTTTCTTTTGCGAGAAGATAGATGGAATAGACCAAGGTCAAGAAGCCAATGGCCACCGCGCCGAGGCTCACGAGCGGAGTGACGGGCAAGCGGGTAAGGGCGAAGAAACCGCAAACGATCAAAGAGGAAGCGGAGGCGGTCAAGCCAGCGGCCAAACCTCTCGAAGGGCGATAACGGAGCATCATGTAGATAAGGTCGGCCAACAAGCCAATGCCAAGGCCAAGCCATAACGAAGCCATCGAAGGAGTGCCGACGGAGCCCTCGACGTTCTTGACGCTCGTCGTGATATTGTCGGTGCCGGCATAGGTGCTGACGGCTTTGTCGATGACGCCGTCTTTGCCGAACAACGTGGTGAACGATTCGCCGTTAAAGGAGAAATCATAAGTGAGGGTGGGATCATAGTATTTCGCCATTTTCACGGTGAAGTAGGTGATGGTGAAGTTCTCTTCGGTATCCGTGTAATGGACGATGTACGGGGTCTTGGAGCCATTGAGGTCGCTGGCGACCATTTCGACTTCGGAGAAGGCCTCGGAGGTCAAAAGGGTTCCGTCGAGCGAGATCTTGTAGAGGACGTTCGTCTCGAGGTCATCGGTCGACTGAAGTTTGTTGACGCTCGGGTCGCTGATGTCGGAGGGGAGGCGGTATTCGACGTAGACTATGGTGCTGTCGCTCGAGGTGGCGGCGATGTTATAGGCGCCGTTCGAGGTGGCGCTGAAGACGCTCACGCCGACGACGGAAGCGATCAGAAGGGCTCCCATGAGGACGGAAAGCCATTTGGCCGGTTTCTGGAAATTCTTCTCGGCGAAGGGGCCGAAATAGCTCGGCTTCTCGTCTTTGAGGGCGTTCGGGATCTTGGTCGAGTCGACGTTGTAGACGCGGTTGACTTGGCCTTCGACGGTGTCGTCGTTGGCGAGGAGCCAGCCCTCAAGGCGGAGCAAGAGAATGTTAGCTAAACCCCCAAAGAAGGAGCCAAAGACGAGCACGAGGCCGACTTTGCCCACCACATCGGGGATGAGGCCGTAGATGCATAGACCAAGGATGATGCCGACGAGGCTGGCGTCAATGGTCGGCCACAAAGATTTCTTCGCGGCTTCCTGATGGGCTTTCTTCGTCGAGCGTCCAAGATAGAGTTGTTCTTTGATCTTGCTGAAGTAATAGCTGCCGCCAAAGGCGGTAACGAGGGCCACAAGGATCAAGCCGACGATGGCTCCGATGCCGAACTGGGCATGGAAGTATCCGAAGAGCACGAGCGAGCCAATGATGGCGATCGCCGCGTTGCTGATGATGGCAAGGGACCCTAGGCCATAGAAGAGCACGAGCATGAGGCAGCCGATGAGGAAGGCGATGAGGCAGCTGATGAGGGTGGCGCCCCAAGCCGGGGTGAGACCCCAATCAGAATAGCCGACGAGATTCTCGACGGTGGCGTTGACCTGTTCCTCGAAGGCGAAAGTGACGTCATAGCCAATGCCGATGTCCGAGAAGCTCTTGGCGTTAAGCATCGACATGTAGAGTTTGGCGGCTTTGGCGGCCGAGCCGGCTTTGTCTTTGTCGTAAGTGCCGGTTTGTAAAGCGGCCGAAGAAGGGATCAGCTGAACGGCTTTGAAATCGTCCGCGTCGCTGGTCGCATCGCCGTCATACCAGGCGTAGTCCTGGCGTTCGGCGAAGAAAAGGCGGGAGCCGACGTTCGCATCGGAGTCTTCGCCTGAGGCGATCGCCGTGGCGTAGCTGTCGCCAGCCTCTTTGTTGACCCAGAAGGTTACGAGGCAATAATCGGCCTGAGTCGAGGTTTCTTGGTTCGCTTCGGTGGTGTTGTCTTTGCAATAAGTGAGGAGTTTGGCGAAATCGCCATCCTTGCCATATGCGGTGCTGTTTTCGTTGATCGGCATCACGACGACCGGAAGGCTTCCGGTGCTCGTGGTGATGTATTCGATTCGAGCGGTTTGGTCGGCGAATAAGTCGCTCCAGCCCGGCAAAACGGCGTAATCCGTTCCCGTGGTCTTGGAGGCGTCAACGGAGAAGTTTCCGCCGCTGAAGGGGAGGTACTTTTCNAAATANTGGTATTCGAGAGAATCGTTGCCTTGGGCGCGGAGGGAGACCCTGACCGTGTCATAGCCCTCTTTCGTGACGGTGCCGCTCGTGCCCCAGTCCGAAAGGCGATCTTCGATTTCGGTGGCCACGGCATCCACCGCGGCGTAACCGTCATTGTCGATGTAGTAAATCGGATTCACGCCGTTGGCGGTTTTGCCTTTTTGCGAGATCTTGAAGACAAGGTCGCGGCCAGCGGATAAAGAGACGTCAGTGTCTTGCGAAACAAGGGTTGGCCCAATCGTGCAGGCGGCTCCTAAGAGCAGCGATCCGGCCAAGAGAATGTATCCGATTTTGCGGCGCATATGTTAACCTCCGATAATCGCGTAAAAGAACGCGCTGTTCGCGTGTATAAGCATAACGCACTCGCGCGCGGATTAACAAGTTTTTTTGAGCGTTTAGAAGAGAGACCCTTGATGGGGCTTTTTGAGGTGGGCGTAGGCCCTTTCAGTCGCCACGCGGCCCCGGGGGGTCCGGTTGATTAAGCCAATCATCAGCAAATACGGCTCATAGACGTCCTCGAGGTTGGTGATTTCCTCCCCGATCGAAGAGGCGATTGTCTCGAGCCCGACGGGCCCGCCATGGAAGCGTTCGATGATGGCGACGAGATACTTCTTATCCACGTCATCAAGGCCGAGATCATCGATCTTGAGGGCCTCGAGAGCTTTGATTGTGAGAGGAGCGTCGATTATGGCTTTGCCCTCGAATTCGGCGAAATCCCGCACCCGTTTNTAAAGGCGGTTGGCGATACGGGGCGTGCCCCGGCTCCTTGAAGAGAGCAATTCCACCGCTTTCTGCTCGATTGGCATCTGAAAAACCTTCGAGGTTCTTTCAAGGATCTGCCGTATGTCTTTCTCGTTGTAGAAATCGATTTTGGCGCTGATGCCAAAGCGGGCCCGAAGGGGTCCGGACAGGTCGCCGGCCCGGGTGGTCGCGCCCACTAAGGTGAAAGGAGGCAAAGGCATCGTGAGGGGCTTCGAGTTCCCATCGCGGTTAATGAGNATNGAAAGNTTGAAGTCTTCCATGGCNCCGTAGAGCACTTCCTCGACCACGCGGGGAAGACGATGAATCTCGTCGATGAAGAGGACGTCGCCCGGCTCGATTTCCGAAAGGATCGCGGCCAAATCGCCGGCCTTTTCGATCGAGGGTCCGTTGATGGTCTTGATGTTGGCGCCCATCTCTTTGGCTATCACGTAAGCCATCGTGGTCTTGCCTAAGCCAGGAGGCCCATAAAGCAAGACATGATCGAGGCTTTCTCCCCGCTTCTTCGCGGCGGTTATGAAAACGCGTAGGTTGTTTTTTAGCTCTTCCTGCCCAACGTAATCTTTCAGGGTTTGGGGCCGCAAGGAAAACTCGCTCGAAGAATCTTCCTCTTCTTTATGAGCATCAAGGAGCCGGCTCATCTTCCGTCCTTCCGTAAGTGTCGTAAGGCCACCCGCAGGATCTCTTCGTTACTAAGGTTGGGTTCGTCGACGGCAGAAAGGGCCTCGTCGATGTCCTTGGACTTGAAGCCGAGGGCTTTGAGGGCCTGCTGGACTTCGTCGAATTGGGCCGGGTTCCCTTTCTTGTCGGTTTCGGTTAGNTGNCCTTTGAGGTCGAGNATGATCTGGGCNGCGGCTTTNGGGCCGATGCCAGGGAGTTTCTTTAAATAAGCCGTGTTGTTGGCGGCAATGGCTTTATAGAGGTCGTCCGGGGTCGTGGCCCGGAGGGCGTTAAGGGCGGTTTTCGGGCCGATGCCCTTCACCGAAATGAGGGACATGAAGGCTTGGCGTTCGAGCGGGCTCACAAAGCCCACGAGATAATGGTCATCTTCCCCATAAACCTCATAGGTGAAAAGGGAGGAGTCCTGGCCGACTTTCCAATCCGAAGGTCTTGAAACGAGCAGTTCGTAAAAAACGTCATGGACGTCGATGACGAGACTGTCTTGATGGATTTCCGAAATCGTTCCTTTTAGACCGTAAATCATGCCTGTTACCTATAGAGGACAAACGTGAGAAGAAGCGTCAGAAGGATCAGCACCGCAGCCACCAGCCCGGCGATTCCTTCTTGCTTCTCCCGCTGTCCCATTTAACGACATTATAACCTCGCTAGAGTCTCACGAGGATATTAAGATAAATATTCGAATTGGAAGCTGCCAAGTAGCACGGTGTCCCCATCGACGGCGCCGGCCTTTTTGAGGGCTTCTTCCACGCCGATTTTATCCAAATAATGGACGAGGCGGGCCACGCCTTCGTCGTTCTTGAGGTTCGTGGTTTTCTCGACGTATTCGACCTGTTCGCCCACCACGCGGAAATAGCCCGGCTTGATCTTCTCGATGCGGAAGAGCGGCCCTTTCTTCGCGTGGCCGTCGTAGACTTTGACACCGCCGGTCTCGAGGCCCTTGATGGGGAATTCCGGAGTGGTCGCAATGAGTTCGGCGGCCTTCTTGAGAATGTCGTCGATGCCTTCGTGGGTCAAAGAGCAGAGCGGCAGCGCGGTGAGTTTGGTTTTCTTCTCGAAAGCGGCTTTTCTTTCCGCGGCGCCTTCGGTGTCCATCAGGGAAGCCACCACGATCTGCGGCCGCTTCTCGAGGTTGGCATCGTAATCCTTCAGCTCTTCGTTAATCGTGAGGTAAGACTGATAAGGATCGCGCCTGCCGTCCATGGCCACGAGGTGAATGAGCACGCGGCAGCGCTCGATGTGGCGGAGGAATTGGATCCCGAGGCCTTTGCCTTCGTGGGCGCCTTCGATGAGACCTGGCATATCGGCCAAGACGAAAGAGGTGCCATCCTTAAGGAAAACCACGCCGAGATTGGGCTCGATGGTGGTGAAATCCCATTCGGCCGTCGGGGCGTTGGCCCGGGTGGTCACGTTAAGGAAAGTGCTTTTTCCGACCGAAGGAAAACCGATGACGCCGACGTCAGCGAGCATCTTGAGTTCGAGGATGAGGCGTCTCTTTTCTCCCGGATCGCCGTTTTCGGCGATGCGCGGAGCTCTCATGCGGGGGGATTTATACGAAGCGTTGCCGCGGCCGCCTTTGCCGCCGCGCGCCACCGTGACCGTTTGGCCTTCGGTTTTGAGATCGGCCAAAACCTGGCCCGTCTTCTCGTCGCTCACGACAGTGCCGACCGGAACTTCGACCATGACGTCAGTGGCGTTATGGCCATACATCATCTTGCCATAGCCTTTTTCGCCGTCTTGGGCCTCGATGAGGCGGGAATGGCGGAAATTATAAAGGGTGTTGAGATTGCGCCTAGCGACCAAAATCACGGAGCCACCGCGGCCGCCGTTGCCGCCATCGGGTCCGCCGAGCGCGGTATTGCGGTCATGAAGAAAGGAGATGGCCCCATCCCCGCCTTTGCCGCTTCGAACTTCTATAACGCAACGGTCAGTTAACATGGTTGATTACCTTCTTTTCTTCTTCGGAGAGCAGATAGCCTTTTTTGGCTTTCTTGATGAGTCTTAAATCGCGATAGAAATCCCAACTCGTCTTGAGGGGCTTCTTGACGGTGCTGTCCGGATCGTCCGACCACTCGACGGGAACCTCGAGGGTTCTTATGCCGTTGAGACGGAGGAAATAGCAATATTCGGCGTCGAAGGCGAAACCGTCGATCCGTTGATGGGTCGCCATCAGGCGTCCGATATCCGAACGGAACAGTTTGAAGCCGCATTGGGTATCATGGACCTTGAGGCCGTACATCATCCTCACGAGGCTGCGCGCCCCCCAGTGAAGGATGCGTCGGAGGAAACCTTGCTTGGTTAGGATTTTGGCGCCTTTGGCGTTCCGACTGCCGATGAAAGCTTCGTAGTTTCTTAGTTCGGGTGCGATGAGGTCGTAGGCTTTGAGGTCAGTCGCGAAATCGGCGTCGAGGAAGAGGGTGAAATCGCCTTTCGCTTC
>Ga0065701_1040491_pt1 | contig 15323 bp, 17 predicted proteins | sample Biomet1_FD_59088 | JGI IMG/M metagenome (GOLD analysis project Ga0065701, IMG submission 59088) | Microbial communities from bioreactor (seeded with anoxic lake sediment) at LBNL, California, USA - Biofuel metagenome 1 version 3... | ecosystem: Engineered > Bioreactor > Anaerobic > Unclassified ...
CAGCCAATGATGGAATTGTCTCCGAATCTCCGGGAAAAATTCTTAGATCGGGAAAGTCAATGGTGTGAACTACAGTTTCCAAGTATGTATATCGCACTTATGGGGGCGAACTCACCGTCAAACCTATCCAGCCGGCCAGCACGATATATATTTTTTGATGAAATCGACAAGTATCCGAAGTGGTCTGGGACAGAAGCCGGCCCGCTAGAATTAGCCGAAGAACGAACAAAGACATTTTATAACAAAAAGATAGTCAAGGTATCTTCTCCAACGCTAAAAAGGGGGAACATTTGGCAAGGTTGGTTAAACGCCGATGCAAAATATAAATATTATGTTCCGTGCCCACATTGTGGAGAATTTCAAGTCCTGGAATTTAAACAGATAAAATGGCCGGAAGACAGCACCCCACAGCAGGCGAAATATGCCGCATATTACGAATGCAAGTCCTGTCATGAGCATATTGACGACCGTCATAAAATGCCGATGTTGCGTGCAGGCGAATGGCGACGAGTAAAAAAAGTCAACAAAGAATGGGTTGAATTAAAGAACGTAAAGGGACGGGTGCATTCGGTTGCCTATCACTTAAATTCAATTTATTCTCCGTGGCTGACTTTTGGCGACGTTGCCGAAAAGTTTTTGTCGTGGAAAGACGAGCCGGAAAAATTGATGAACTTTATCAATTCGTGGTTGGCTGAACCTTGGGAAGACAAGGCAAGCAAAATGCAATCTGATGTTGTTATGGAAAAACAGGGCGAATATGAACAGGGCCGCGTACATGAAAAAGCGCAGCTGCTGACGATGGGTGTCGATGTGCAGCTGGATCATTTCTGGTGGAGCGTTCGCGCCTGGGGACCGGATTTGACCAGCTGGCTTGTTGATTACGGTCGGGCAGAAACCTGGACGGACATTGAGGCTGCCATGAATCGGAATTATTGTGATGCGAATGGCGAGATTTACAATGTGAATTTATGCTGCATGGATTCCGGCTATAACCGGGATGAAGTTTACCAATTTTGTGCAAAATGGGCAGGCGTATGCGTACCGACAAAAGGGGCGTCGAAGCAAATGACGTCACGATATAGCGTATCGATCATAGATAAAGGCCTAGGAATCGGCCTACGCCTTTATGTTTTTGATGCCAATCAGTTTAAAGATTTTATTGCTGGACGATTGTCAATTGAAGCTGGCGACAAAGGCAGCTGGAATGTATACGATGGCATCGATCGCCGGTATTGCGATCAGATATGCGCCGAGCAGAAAGTCGAACACAAAGACAAAAAAGGGAGAGTGACTTATACATGGGAACCGATATCAAGCCACGCGCAGAACCATTTGCTGGATACAGAAACAAATAATGCTTTGGCAGCGGAAATACTCGGCGTGCGGTATTTGACCGATGAAATTGAAGAAGAACCGGAAAAACCGACAAACGAGCCGCAGAATGATTGGTTTGGTCAAACAAAAAATTGGCTATAAAAGGGGGTGAACCATTTGCAGACATTGGAAGAACAACTCGACCGTGTGCAAAATGCAATAGCAGCCATTGAAGAAGGGGCGCAGGAGTACCAGATTGGCACCAGGAAGCTGACCAAGGGCGACCTTGCGACGCTCTATAACCGCGAAGGCGATTTAAAAGCAGCTATTGCCGCACAAAATGGCGGCAGGACAACATTCGCGCAAATGGGAATGCTGTGAACATCCTGGAAAAAGCGATATCGATTGTATCGCCGGAATGGGCGTATAAAAGGGCTGCATTTGCCGACGCCGTCCGAAGCTATGACGCGGGGCGGATTGATCGTTTCAACGACACCTGGACGCCGATCAATATGGACACAGAGAACTCGGACAAGATGCAGCGCGATCTGATCAAAGCCCGGGCTCGGCATTTGGAAGACAATAGCGATATGGCCGAATCAGCAATCGGATCAATCGTCCGCAATTCCGTCGGCACTGGTATCCAGCCACAAGCCAGAACGCCGGACGACACAATAAATGCAAAGCTGGAAGACCTTTGGAAAGAATGGATCAAGCAGGAAAACTGCGATATCACAGGACAGCAAACATTTTATGAAATGCAAGAGCTGCTGCTGCGCCGAAAAGTAGTCGACGGGGAAAGCATGGTACGCAAAGTTTATGATAAATCCGCACGGATTCCGCTAAAATTACAGCTGATTAAGCCGGATTTACTGGATTCATACTTATTGACCGCGCCAAAAACAAACCGGATCATTCGGTCAGGGATCGAATTAGACGATTATTTAAAGCCTGTCGCGTATTGGATACAACACAAAAGCCCGGATGGATACATCACATATCAGTCCGACCGCGTGCCGGCAGATCAGATTTTGCACCTGTGGCGGAAAAAGCATGCAGACCAGATCCGGGGAATATCAGAACTGGCAACAAGCATACAGCGCATAAATGAAACGGATGAATATTTGCGAGCGGAAACAATCGCGGCAAAAATAGCTGCTTGTTATGCTGTTTTTATTACGACGACAACGCCAGGGGGGAACCTGACCGTTGGCCGACAGACAAAGGACAAAGAAGGGAAGCAACTGGAAAGCATTCGCCCAGGGATGATATCAAAATTACGCCCAGGCGAAGACATAAGTGCGGCAAATCCCGGACGGTCTGCGACAACAGCTGGCGACTATGTAAAAATACAGCAGCAGCTTACAGGCTCCGGTCTGGGCTTGTCGTATGAGCTTGTCAGCCGTGACTTTTCCAGGGCAACGTTTTCAAGTGCCAGGCAGGGACACCTGGAAGACCGGCGGACATTTCTACCAATCCAGGGCTATATGATTTCTCACTGCTGCCGGCCAATATGGGAGGCTTTCGTCGATGCTGTTGTCTTGGCCGGACTGGTGAACATACCAGATTACTGGACAAATAAAGAGGCATACCTGGCCGCTGATTGGATCACACCGGGATGGGAATGGATTGATCCGCAGAAAGAAGCAAATGCGGACGTAACACTGATGCAAAACGGCGGAATGACGCTGGCACAGTGGTGCGCACGGCGCGGTTACGATTGGCAAACTCAGCTTGACCAGATGGCCAAAGAAAAAGCATATGCCGAAAGCAAGGGGCTGGATTTGCTGATTCACAAGCCGGAGGCCGTCCAGGCGGCAGAAATGAACCACAAGGAGGGAGAAAATGGGGAAGAATAACAAAAACAAATCAATGTTTCGCGAAATGACGCTCGACCGGGCTGCCGTAAAAGACGACCGCACGGTCGAGCTTTCATTTTCCAGCGAAACACCATACAATCGCTGGTTTGGCCCCGAAATATTGAGCCATGAGCCGAGCGCTGTCGACTTGACACGGCTGGAAGAAATCGGTGTGCTGCTTTTTAATCATGATTCATTTACACCGATCGGGCAGGTTTTATCTGTTAGATTAGACGAAGCGGCCCGTAAATGTACTGCAATTGTGCGGTTTGACGAGGATGAAGAATCCGAAAAAATATATCAGAAGGTCTTATCCGGCACGCTGAAAGGCGTATCGGTAGGATATAGAGTCAGCGTATGGGAAGAAGTGAACCCGAACGCTATGAGTACAAACGGCAGATTTGCCGGACCGTGCTCAATAGCGACGCGGTGGATGCCATACGAAATATCAATTGTCAGCGTACCGGCCGACGCCTCTGTTGGCGTTGGAAGATCCGCAGACCAAGAAGAAGGGGAGAATAGAAACATGTCAAAGAATCAGACCACGCCGGATGTACCGCCGGCAGATAACGACCAGGAAAGAGCATTGCCGCCGGTAGCACCGGATGCACCGCCAGACGTAAACGATGCAGTGGCAAGGGGGATCGTCGCAGAACGTGCCAGAGTGGCCGAAATTGGATCGATGTGCCGCTCGTTTAACATGGACCCGCAGGAATATATTTCAGGCGGGAAAAGCGTGGAGGAAGTCCGCAAGATCGTCCTGGAAAAAGCAATGGAGAAAAATAAGCCGACGCCAATTTCGGTAGGAAAAGAAGATATTGAAAAATTCCGCTCAGCCGCCACTGATGGCATGGCTATGCGCGCCGGCCTTGCTATCGAAAAGCCGGCAGAAGGGGCAATGGATTTCCGTGGCATGAGTTTACTGCGCTTGGCACAGGACTGTATTGAACGCCAGGGCGGTAAGGATATGCGCTATGCAGACAATGACACGCTGATTCGCGAAGCTTTGACCGGCACAGGAGCATTCCCGGGGATCTTATCCAATGCGGCCAATAAATCAATGGCTCAGGCATATCAGACAGCCCCGACAACCTTCCAACTTTGGACGGCAAAGGGCTCAAATACCGATTTCAAGGATGCGACGCGCTACAGATTAAGTGAGGCGGATGAATTGGAAAAAATCGGTGAGACGGGAGAGTTTAAGGATTCGAAAATCACTGAAACGAGTGCTAAAACCAGCATTGCAACCTATGGCAAATCGTTCGGCATCAATCGCCAGGCTATTATCAATGATGATATGGGTGCACTTAATCAGATACCGGCACTGTATGGCGCTGCCGCTCGCCGCATGATAAATCGCTTGGTTTACAAGATCATTACGGACAATCCGGACATTGAAAAAGCAAAACTTTTCCACGCAGATCATAAAAACCTGGGCACTGGTGCATTGAGTGTTGTCAGCCTTGGGATAGCAAAAGCTGCAATGGCTAAACAGAAAAATATCGGCGGCAAAGAAGCATTAAACATTCAGCCGGCATACCTGATTGTGCCGGTGGATCTTGAAACCCCGGCAGCACAGCTGATTTCGTCTGTTGTTGACCCGAGCAAAAGCAATGCGACGCCGAATCCATTTGCAAACAAATTGTCAGTCGTATCAGATCCGACGCTGGAAGATGCCACACCGTGGTACCTGGCCGCCGCACCGGGAATGTGCCCATCGATCGAAGTCACATATCTGAACGGCGTCGATCAGCCGACCATGGAAAGTACAGTGCTTTTCAACACGCTCGGCATCAAGTGGAGAATTTTCCTTGATTTTGGCGTAAATCTGATTGATTTCCGTGGGCTCTACAAGTCCACTGGCATATAAGGAGGAATGAATAAATGGCAACAGCAGTACACATCCAAAAAGGGGACATTATTGATTTTACAGCGACAGCGGATGTCGCTTACCTCGAAGTGGTGCCACTGGCTAATAAAATCGGGATCGCTTTGGAACCTATTGCAACGGGCAAAACAGGATCTTTGTCTGTGACTGAAGTTTGGGAATTACCGGCTGCGGCGCCGCTTGAAATTGTCGCCGGTGATACTGTTTACTGGAATAAAACGAACAGCAATATTGATAAAACGAATAGTGGCGTTTTGGCGGGATTTGCAATAGCCGCCAAGACTGCAGCGGGGACCACTGTTCGGGTAAAAATCGGCTAATGTCGTTTAAAGATGTTCTAGCGGCGGACATGAAGACTGTATTTTTAAATACAAAAGAATTTGCCGAGATCCATAAAATTGATGGCGAAGAAATAACCTGCATACTTGACGAGGATAAATCGTCGCAAAATAAAACCGATGGCGTATATAATATGCGCCGTCGGTTATTTGTTTCCTTGGAAGCTCTTGGCTATCGGCCAGAGCCGAAACAAAAAATAAAGATCGACAACGACTTTTATTACGTGGTGGATTGCATCGACAACGACATGCTAGAAGTTATGCTGGAGGCCCGGCAATCATGATTGAATTTAACGTCTCACAAATTGAGCGAGCAGAAAGACTGTTGGGAGAAATCCCGGGAGCATTGCCAAAAGCGCAAGCGTCTGCCATTAACCGCAGCTTGATTACAGCGCGGGCGGAAATCGTCCGGGCAGTGAGAAAAGAATATGTGATTAAAGCAGAAGACGTGCGCAGCACGATAAAGGTGACAAATGCAAATGCAGCATCACCGATAGGACGGATCAAGTCAATGGGCGGGCCGATCCCTTTGGTAAAATTTGATGTCAGCAAAGACAATCCGGTTCGGGCTAGGGTAAAAAAAAGCGGCGCAAAGAAACCGATAAAACATGCATTTCGGCAAACCATGGGCAATGGCTACCAAGGTATATGGATAAGGGCTGGAAAGAATCGGTATCCACTGAAACAGCTGTATGGGCCATCGATCCCGCAAATGGTAGGCAATGAAAAAGTAATAAAAAGCGTTGAAGAAAAAGCGATTGAAACACTGGAAAAACGTATCGATCATGAAATTAATCGGATATTGGAGGCGGGAAGATGAATGCAGATGCATTGATGGAAAACCTGGAATATGCGCTGGCGGAAGCAACGAAGAAACTGCAGCTGCCGACCCAAAAAGGGGAATACACAGCGCCTAAAATTGCCCGCGGGTACCTGCCGGCCAAAAATCCGAAATCCGACCAGGAAGACATACCATGCGTGATTGTACGCCTTTTAGGAGATGAAACAACCGACGAAGATACAACGGCGCAGGTAAAAATTATATGTATTGCCTATTCAGAAGACGACGAGCAGGGGTGGCGGGAGCTTTTGACCATCATGGACCCGATAAAAACATATTTATTGGAGCACAGAAATATCGGGGGTTGTTACCGCATAGGATTGCCGATGAAACGCGACATCCCGGAAGAACAGGGGCCACCAGAATGGTACGGCACATTTACTTTAAACATTGAAATTCCAACAGTACAGGAGGTGAATGAAGATGTCAGAGGATTCCTTACAGGACAAGACGGCACTGCCTGCAGATGAAGTGGTGCAGGAGGTAAAAACGGAGACGCCGGCGGAAATAAGCAGAATATATGTCGGGCCGAATATCCCAAAAGAGGGGCTGCCTAGATTTCGCGTATACAAAGGCGGGCTGCCGGTGCATTTTGACGAGCTTTTCAGCGCATGCCCAGCAGTGAAAAAACTGTTTGTTGATGTAGACAAGCTGTCAGAAGTGCTTAACCTCACCAGCCAAACGGGATCGGCCTATCATACGTGGTACGCCGAAGCTGCAAATTATACAAAAGGAGCGTGAAAAAATAAATGAGCGATTACAAACATGGAGTGTATACCTCGGAAGTCGCCACGTCCATAACAGCACCGGTGCAAGTCAGCGCCGGATTGCCTGTTTTTATCGGCCGCGCGCCGGTGAACTTGACGGCGGACCCGATAGCATATGTAAATAAGCCGGTTTTAGCTTACACATATGCCGAGGCCGTGACGGCTTTGGGGTATACCGATGATTTTACAAACTATGAGCTTTGCGAAGCTATGAAAGTGTTGTTTAAACTGTACGCCGTCGCGCCGATCGTGTTTATCAACGTCATGGACCCGACGAAGCACAAAACAGCGGTGCCGAATGCGCCAATTTCGCTCGCATCGGGGGCGGCGGTAGTTGACAAAACTGGCGTTTTGCTGACGAGCTTAAAAATTAAGCTAACAGAGGCGGGCGAAGACTTGGCGAAAGGCATGGACTACACCGTGGCTTTTAACGACGATCATAAACCCCTGATCACAGCACTGCCGGGCGGGGCGCTGGATGGAAAAACGACTGTATTTGTGACGTATGACCATCTTGACCCGTCGAAAATTATGGAGGCAGATATCATCGGCGGCGTCGATGCAATAACCGGGGCAGCATCGGGCAGCGAGTGCATTGACCAGATCTTTCCCAAATTGGGACTGATTCCTGGGCTCTTAGCTGCGCCAGGGTGGACCGAAAAACCGAGCGTTGCGGCTGTGCTTAAAGCAAAAGCGACGTCGATCAATACGCTGTTTAAAGCAATGGCTGTTTGCGATGTTGATTCGACGGCGGCCGACATTTATACAAAAGTGTATGAATGGAAATCAAAAAACAACTATACAAGCGAATTTCAGATAGCCTGCTGGCCGAAAACAAAGCTGGATTCGGAAGTCTATCGTTATAGCACACAGCTGATCGGCTTAATTTGCTACACGGATTCAAAAAACGATGATGTCCCATATGTATCACCATCGAACCAAACGCTGCAGATCAATGGCATCGTAAACGAAGAGGGCAAAGAAATCATCCTGGGGCCGGAGCAAGCTGCATACCTCAATGGAAAAGGGATTGTAACCGCCACAAATCTGATGGGAGCCTGGAAAGCGTGGGGGAACCGCACAGGGATATATCCTACGTCTACAGATCCGAAAGATGCATGGATTCCGGTGCGCCGCATGTTTAACTGGATAGGGAATACGCTAATCATGACATATTGGCAGAAAGTCGATGCACCAACGAATAAACGTCTGATTCAGACCGTTGTTGATAGCATAAATATCTGGCTGAATGGACTTAGCGCAAAAGGAGCGATTTTGGGCGGACACGTTGAATTTAACGCAACAGAAAATCCGGCCACAGACCTTTTGAACGGAATCAACAGATTCCATGTGTATATTACGCCACCAATCCCGAACGAGGATATGGAGTTTATCCTGGAATTTGATGTTTCAAATCTTGAAAATCTGTTTGCAGCATAATAGAGGGGAGGAAAAACAATGCCTGATATCAATGTAATGCCGGAACGAATTACCGGCTATCGCGCCTACCAAGATGGCGTCGATCTTCTGGGGGTTGTCGACGTGGAACTTCCTAAGATTCAGCTTTTGAGCGAAACACTTAAAGGCGCTGGAATTTTGGGCGAAATTGAAACACCGACGGTCGGCCAGACAAAGCCGCTGAAAGTTAAGATTAATTTTCGGACAACAAACAAGCCGATGCTTAAATTGCTGGAATGCACCGGCCATAATCTTGAATTTCGCGAAGCCGTGCAGAAATACGACCTGGCGGCCGGGAAGCGCAGCTATGACAAAATCCGGGTGGTTGTCAACGGGTTTCCGTCGGAGGGAGAACTTGAAAAGCTGGAATCAAACGGCGCAAATTCAAGTTCGATTGAATTAAATTGCGTATATCTGAAATACGTTATCAATGACGAAACGGTGCTGGAAATTGATAAAATCAACTATAAGTACGTTGTCAACGGTAACGACAGCTTGTCGATCGTCCGTGAAGCACTTGGCTTAATATAAAAAGAGAACCCACGTCATAGCTGGCGTGGGTTAATTTTATAAATGGGAGAGATAAAAATGAAACTGAAAAAAGCAATCGTAAAAGACGGGAATGAAATCACAGAATTGAACTTTGATTTTGACCAGATAACAGGCAATGACATTATTGCCGCCGAAAAAGAGGCCCGAATGATGGGAGACAAAACGCCGGATACGTGTTTTTCGAAGATATTCCAGGCGATTATCGTCGCAAAAGCGGCGGATAAACCGATCATCGTGGATGATGTCATGGATATGAACGGGATGGACTTTATTGGTGTAACCACGAAAGCGGCCAATTTTTTATTCGGCTGGGCATTACCCAATGCCCAGGGAAACAGCTAAGAAAGACCGCTGCCAATTTAGCACGATGGGAAAAAGTAGCCTATTGGCTATCATTGCCGCTGCAAGAATTTTATGACTGGGTGACTGATATCGTAGAAAATGAGGAAGAAAGGAGGAAACGCACAAAATGAGCAAGTTATTTCAGATCCAGCTCGAAATTGCTGGACGGATGGGAGCTGGATTGACGAGTGCCTTTTCTTCCGTTTCTGCGCAAATGCATTCCCTGGGCGCTCAATCGGCAGCGCTGCGGGGAAATTTAAAATCACTGGACGCCGCTTACAACGGCGGAAAAATGAGCGTCGATGCATACAAACAATCGCAAGCCCGCTTGAAAGCACAGCTGGAACAAACCCAGATGGCACAATCAAAGCTAAAGGCCGCACAGGCAAGATATAACGAATCAAGCCAAAGGGCAGGGGAAGTCCGGGGGAAAATCATTGATACGGCAATAACTGCAGCACCGATGATCGCCGCGACGAATGCAGCAATAAACTTTGAAACGGCCATGAATGGCGTCGCAAAGCAGGTCCAGGGCGTACGCGACGACAATTTGCAGCTGACGCCGACGTATTACACGATGCAATCAAATATCATGGCTCTAAGCCGTGAAATGCACATATTGCCGACCGTGGCTGCTGATACAACAGCAGCGGCCGCGCGCATGGGTGTGCAGGGTGAAGAAGCCTTGAACGATTTTGTCCGGATGTCAATACAGATGGGGATCGCTTTTGAAGGTTCGGGGGATCAGATTGCCGAGCAGATGGCAAAAATCGCGAATATCCGGGGGATAAAAATTGACACCGAAGCCGGCCGGGAACAAATCAGAGACCTGGCGGACACGGTGAACTATTTAGACGACCAGACAACCGCGAAAGGCCCGGAAATCATAGAAACACTGCAGCGTATATCCGGTACAGCAGCACAGTCAACATTTACCAATAATGATCTGGCTGTACTGGCCACGACAATGATTGACCTTGGCAAAACGCCGGAAATCGCAGCGACAGGGCTAAATGCACTCATGAACCGGATCGCAACGGCCCCGTCACAAGCAAAATCTTTTCAAGCGGCACTCGACAGTTTAGGATATAGCGCAAGAGAGCTGCAAGCGTCGTACATGTCAGATTCGAAGGGCACAATTTTCGGGCTGCTTGAAAAAATAAAAACCTTGGATACGGCTGGACAGGCAGAAGCATTGACCGGCCTGTTTGGCGCTGAATACCAGGATGATATTTCGGCACTTGCGGCGGGAATGGATAAACTGAAAGGAAACTTTGATTTACTCGACGATGCTGCGCGCAAAGGAAGCATGGAAAAAGAATTTCAAGCTAAGATGCAGACGACACAATTTGCAATCGAGGGCGTAAAACAAGCGGCGGCAGAAACCGGAATATCTCTTACGCAAGCCTTTTTGCCCAGTGTGCAAATGGTCGCGGGAGAATTTCAACACGCTGCGCAAAGTTTGCTTGCATTCCAACAGGAAAACCCGGCACTGACAAATGCAGTAATGATGTCGGCAGCCGGCCTTGTAGGCTTTAGGATTGCATGGCTGTCGGTATCTTTTGTAATGGGGCAGTACAAAGCACAGGTCGAAGCAATTCGCCTGGTAATGGCAAGCCAAAACGCGCAATGGGCAATTCAGCGAGGCAGGATGCTGCTGTCGGCGGCGGCTACAGGGACCGCAACAGCGGCACAATGGAGCCTAAATGCTGCAATGATGGCAAACCCTGTCGGCATAGTAATTGCCGGCATCGCCGCTTTGGTCGGGATTGGTTACTTGTTATATCAAAACTGGGATACCATAACGGCGTTTATGGGCAGTGCATGGGAAACGGCCGGCAACAAAGTCGAATCAGTAAAAGCGAGCATGGTCGCCGGGCTTGATGCCGGGTGGACGAGGATAAAAAGCGGCGCGGCGGCAGCCGGCAATGCAATCCTAAACATTCCGGGGGCGATTGCCTACGGGATAGGATATGCAGTCGGATACCTTTATACTGTGCCTGGTAAAATCAGCGTTTTTGTATCAGAGACCGGCGCAATTTTAATGCAGCTGCCGGAAGAGTGCATGACGGCCGGTGCAGCATTTATTGCGGCGACTGAAAGCTGGGCAAGCAATGCCTATACGTCAACAGTGACCTGGATATCGACAACGGTTTCCGAGGGTGGAGCATACCTTATGAATTTGCCATCAACATGCGCAGCAGCCGGGGCAGAATTTGTGGCGGCTGCTGAAAACTGGGGGAGCGAAGCATATAATGCTGTAACAAACTGGATTGGACAAATACCAAACGCAGTATCAAACTATATCTCAAGTGCTTGGCAGAACCTTAAAGCAAACTTCACGGTTGGCGTATCAGCGGGGAGCGGCGGGGAAATTGCGTCGAATGCATCCGGCGGGATTTATGGCAGAGGCGCGTTTTTGACAACGTTTGCCGAAGAATCGCCGGAGGCGGCTATCCCACTTGACGGATCAGCGCGAGCAGTCAGCTTATGGCATCGCGCGGGCGAGGTTTTAGGCGTCAATGGCAGCGGAGGTGGAAGCGTCATAAATGTTTCGTTTGCGCCTGTAATAAACGGCGGTGGCCCGGAAGTAATGCAGCAAGTCCAGGAGCAGCAAAGCAAATTTATGGAACAGCTACAGGACACGCTGCACCAGAATGCGAGGGTAAGCTATGGCGTCTGATACTTATACGACGAAACAGGGCGACATGTGGGACATGATCGCCTTTAATGTTTACGGGGACGAGAGAAAAATGCATTATCTTATGGATGCGAACAAAGAACATGTTGAGACAGTAATTTTCCCGGCCGGAATACCTTTGACAGTGCCAACATTGTCAACAGTGCAAACGGCCAATTTGCCACCGTGGAAGAGGGCAACATCATGATTGCACGTAATACAAGCCTAGACATTACGTATGAAGGAAAAAACATTACCGAAGACCTGCGGCCGCATTTGAAAGGCTGGACGTATACAGATAATTTGTCTGGACAATCAGACGATTTGCAAATCACGCTGGAAGACCGGGACCATTTATGGATGGGGGCATGGTATCCGGATCACGGTGCAAAACTCAAAGCGACGATGAAACGGACAAACTGGACAGCGGAGCAAACAACGAAAGAGCATCCGCTAGGAATGTTTGAAATTGACGAAATCGAAAACAGCTATCCACCGTCAGAAGTAACGATCAAAGCCCTGTCGGTATTTCAAAGCACGGCGCTGAAAGGCGAAACAAAAAATCGTTCATGGGAAAAGACAAAGCTGTCTGTCATTGCGAATGATGTCGCCGGTGGCGCGGGGATGGAACTTTATTATGACGTGGAGAACGATCCAGAATATGAACGCAAAGAACAGACAGAAGAAGAAGACTTGCCGTTTTTGCAGGGGCTTTGCAACGAGGCCGGACTGGCGCTGAAAGTATCAGATGCCCAGATAATTATTTTTGATGAATCAAAATACGAGCAGGAAGATCCGGTAGCGACCATTGATTTTAAAGAATTTCAGATCAAAAAATTTCGCGGCCGTGGAACAATCAACGACACGTATCGATCAGTCCGAATATCGCACCACAGCCCGAAGGGGCGCGTAAATCAAGAGTATGCATATACACCACCGAGCCCACCGCCTACAGGCCGGGTACTTGTTATACGGGAACGCTTTGACAGTTTGGCCGAAGCCGAAAGAAAAGCAAAAAAAGCGCTGCGGGATAAAAATTCGAAAGCCTGGTCCGTCAGCTTGACGATCCTGGAAGATGTGCCACTTGCGGCATCGCAAAATATCACGCTGAAAAAATTTGGCAAGTATGATGGGAAATGGATCATCACACAGGCGACGCATGGACAGAGCAACAGCGGCGACGAAACGAGCCTGCAGCTGCGCCGGTGCTTGGAGGGATATTGATGGACAACAAAACAAAAAACCTGTTTAGGATCGGGATTGTTTGCGATTTGGACCCGCCAGGGCAGCGCGTGCGTGTGAATTTTGACGATTTGGGAACGCCATCACCGTGGATGCAAGTGCCGGCGTTCGGCGCAAACGGCGACGATTATTATTGGATGCCGGAAATCGATGAACAAGTGGCTTGCTTTTTCATGCCGACCGGGAATGAGGAAGGATATGTACTTTTCAGTGTCCGGGGCGATGCGAATGCGCCCAAAGCTGGCGATGCAAATAAACGGTATATCCGTTTTAGAGACGGCGGCCTCATAGAATACGATAAGGGATCGAGTACGTTGACGATCGAAGCAAAAAACATTGTCATAAAAGGCAATATTGCAATGACCGGAAAAATGACATCAACCGGCGGGATGGTATCTGCTGGTGACGTTGTTGCCGGCGGGATTTCGCTGGAAGGGCATGTCCATGACGGAGTTGAATCCGGCGGCAGCAATACAGGAGGTCCACAATGAGCATCGGAGTTTTACAGGGAAAGACCGATACTGGCGAACTGGTGCAGGTAGTTTTCGAAGCTTATTACAAAGCCGAAATATCCGAATCAAAACAGATGGGGAATGCAATTGCAACAAAGCTGACGGGACTATCAAGCGCCGCACGTTATAAGTCGGGCATAAATATAAAAATATTGACCGTGGACAATTTCCAACGGTCGGGAGAAGGACGCTGGGCAACACATGAAATAATCGGCGCAAAGAACAAACCGCTGAAAGAATTTTTAGGACCGGGATTGGAGAAGATCACATTCTCGGTTTTTTTGTCGGCAAGTTTGGGGATAACCCCGGAAACGGAGCTGGAAAAGTTGCGGAAACTGCGGGACAGTGGCGTCGTTTGTGATTTCGTCCTTGGCAGTAAGCCAGTGACAACAAACAGCTGGATTCTCACATCGTTGTCCGAAGATCACAAAATCAAGGATAACAAGGGACAAACAGTCCAGGCAGTTGTGAATGTCAGCCTGGAAGAGTACGCGAAAGGGGCGACGACAAGTGGCTGAATATGATTTGACGTTATCCCCGAATTTGACAATCGATTTTTTTGCTGCCGGGGATGCCGAGATTTTACAAAACGTTGCAATGGTTTTTGCCAGCGTTGCCAAAAGCTGCCCGATGGCAAGGAAATTTGCCTGGGATGGCAGCGTCTTGGACAGGCCGCAAAATTTGGTGCAGTCAGTTTTTGCCGCTGCTATAATGTCAGCCCTGGCGGAATACGAACCACGCGCAAGCCTGGTACAGCTCGCGCCGACTGCTGTCGATGATGGGACAACGACATGGAAAGTAAGGGTAAAAATAAATGAGTAGTTTGAACAATTTGCCGGATATCACTTTTGCCGAAAAAGACGCGGCGACAATCGAAACGGAAATCATTGAACAATATCAAGAGACATCCGGGACAACGCTGGCGACCGCTGATCCACGAAAAAAATTGCTACAGTCGCAAGTCCCGATCCTTGCCGGCCAGCGCAGCGCCATCGATAAAGCAGCAAAAAGAAATCTTTTAGCATATGCTGACGACGATTTCTTGGATCATATCGGGGTAATGGTGGGCTGCGCCAGAATAGCAGCTACAACGGCCAATACGACGCTTAGATTCACTTTAAGCAAGTCGCGGACAATCAGCACATTAATACCGATGGGAAGCCGCGTGACAGCTGGCGACAATGTTTTCTTTGCGACGACGGCGGACTTACTGATCCCGGCCGGGGAATTGACGGGAGACGTCGGGGCAGACTGCTTGAAAATTGGCGAAGTCGGGAACGGGTACGAAATAAACTCGCTGATTACCCTGGTTGATCCGACCGCCTACGTTTCGGCCGTAACCAACATTACAGCCAGTGAGGGCGGGGCAGATGCCGAAGACGACGAAAATTTCCGAGAACGTATCCACTTGGCACCGGAGAGCTTTTCCTGCGCGGGACCAGATGGCGCTTACGAGTATTGGGCAAAAACCGCGTCGAGTTTGATTATCGACGCAAAACCATACAGCCCGACGCCGGGGTGCGTTGATAT
>Ga0065701_1012736_pt1 | contig 15234 bp, 14 predicted proteins | sample Biomet1_FD_59088 | JGI IMG/M metagenome (GOLD analysis project Ga0065701, IMG submission 59088) | Microbial communities from bioreactor (seeded with anoxic lake sediment) at LBNL, California, USA - Biofuel metagenome 1 version 3... | ecosystem: Engineered > Bioreactor > Anaerobic > Unclassified ...
AGCTAAAAAAATGGAACGGAATTTCTAAAAAGAAACTCAAACCCGGATCATACATCACTGTACAGATGTCCGAAAAAGAGGTACCCGTAAAGGAGAGCAGAAGTGTATTAGTTGCAAAAGCTACTAAGAAGGAAAATAGTGCTAACGACGAGCAAGCGACAAAGACTGTTACCTCTAAGAAATCGCACAAAGTGCGCAAAGGCGATACACTCTCGGGAATCGCAGATAAATACGGAGTGTCNGTTNANCAGCTGAAGCAATGGAACAAAATATCCAAGAAAAAACTCAAACCCGGATCGTACATCACGGTACAGATAACTAAAAAAGAGGTACCCGTAACCCTGGGTTTACAGTCCAAAGAAGAAAATCAACCGGAAGAAAATATAAATCCATCCGAAAAAACACACATTGTAACCAAAGGAGAAACCCTATATTCTATTGCAAGAGCCCATCGCATTTCTGCTCTTAAAATAAAAGAGTGGAACAACCTTACCAACTACCTTGTACACGAAGGGGATACGTTAGCTTTCGCGCCCAAAGCCTCGTTAGCCAAGATCAAAGAAAACAAACCCGTTAATGACACGGTGCGCGTACAACAAGCTGTTGCTCCAACTCACCCCCAAGAGCAGGCTCAAGATTCGAGTACGAAACCAGTAATTCCCAATATTCCGACTGCAGACAAAATCGACACCCTTTCTACAACGTATAAAGTAAACAAAATACATGTCGTTCAGGATGGAGAAACGCTCGAATCGATCGCAGAGCTCTATCAGACAACTCCCACTCAAATAAAAGCATGGAATGGTCTCTCCAGAAGAAGGAGTAAAGTTTCCACAGGTCAAAAGCTCACCATTGAAACCGTAAGAAAAGAGTATGTTTTGGTTGCTGCCAAAAAGAAACGTCCCACAACCAAAGGGAAAACCATTTCCGAAACGAGTAAAACAAATGAACTCGAATGTGGAATCTTCAGCACCAACCAAGCCAGCAGAGACCAAATACACTGTCAAAAAAGGAGAGACGCTCTTTTCCATTGCAAAAACGACCAATCTCACCGTTGACCAGTTGAAAGAGTATAACCATCTTGCGTCTACCGATGTAAAAGAAGGGATGGTATTGAATTTGATTTCCGATTCAACAACAACATCCACCTCTAAAAAACCAGAAACGACTAAGAACCAAATAAAAACCATTAGTTACACCGTGAAACCCGGGGATACGCTCACCTCTATTGCAAAAGACATACAACATATCTGTTGATGAACTGAAAGCTGCCAATGAAATGGTATCTGGTGAGGTCAATATCGGACAGCAGTTGCAAATTCCAGCGCATTAATCTCCGTGAAAAAAAGATATTTCATCTGGCTTTCGTATAACGGAACTCACTACCACGGGTGGCAAATACAACCCAATGGAGTTTCCGTACAAGGAAAGTTACAAGAAGCGCTCTCGCTTCTGCTACGGGAGCCTACCGATGTGATAGGAGCTGGGCGCACCGATGCCGGAGTACATGCACGTACGATGGTGGCTCATTTCGATGCCGAAGAGATAGCAGACACTTCTTTCTTTGTGAAAAAGCTAAATGGTGTTCTCCCAAACGACATTGCCATTCGGGAGCTGAAAAAAGTTCGAAGCAATGCCCACGCGCGCTTTGATGCCCGAAGCAGGACGTACGAATATTGGGTCACTCCCGAAAAAAATCCGTTTCACCTCGAATCGGCCGCACGCGTACATAGTCCGCTTGATTTTGAGGCAATGAATACCGCCGCTGCCGTTCTGAACGAATACATCGACTTTACTAGTTTCAGCAAACTCCATACCGATGTAAAAACCAACAATTGCACCATTACGCAGGCATACTGGGAACAACGGGGCGATATTTGGGTGTTTACCATTACCGCGAACCGATTTCTGCGAAACATGGTCAGAGCAATCGTCGGGACTCTGCTCAAAGTCGGCCGGAGTCAACTAACCGAAAAGGATTTTCGGGACATCATCGAAGCCAAAGACCGGGGAAAAGCAGGCACATCAGCCTACGCACACGGACTCTATTTAGTGGATGTCTCCTATCCGGAGACTATCTTTGAGCAGAACGAAGGCACTGATCCGATTCTTGCAAAAGAACAACCGAAATAAAAACCTGATAAAGAATGCCATAAAAAAAAGTGCATTTTTTGCATAAAAAAACAAGGTCGAATGTTTGCTGGTTTCAAAAAAAGCATTTACCTTTGCATCACTTTTCTGAGAGACATCAAGCGCAACAAACGCCGATAAACAAAGGAAAGCAACCTTCTTCAGTAGCTCAGTTGGTTAGAGCACCTGACTGTTAATCAGGGGGTCGTAGGTTCAAGTCCTACCTGAAGAGCAAAAGCCACTCAAATGAGTGGCTTTTTCATTTTTGAGTCTCCGGAATGAGCCGATCCAGATCAATAATCCGATCAAACCAGGGAATCAGACTTGCCCGATGAGTAACAAAGATAATTGTAATGTCACTTTTTAGCTCAACCAAACATTGCATAATAAGCGACTCCGTAGAAGGGTCGAGCGCCGAGGTTGCCTCATCCAATAAAAGCACTTTCGGATAACGCAACAGCACCCGTGCAAGCGCCAAGCGTTGACGCTCTCCCCCCGAAAATCGATACTGATAATTTGTAATCCTTGCATCAAGACCCTCTTTCTCGCGGGTAACAAAGTCCGCCGCGTTCACCCTGACCAACACCTCCATAATTTCCCGATCACTTATATCATACGGTGTATCCCAGACAAGGTTCTCCCGAATTGTTCCGTCGACAAAATAAGATTCCTGGGTCAAATAACCGATCTGCTGCCGCCAAAGCATTCCTTCTCCCTTTTCAAGAGTTCGCCCACCAATCGACAATGTACCAGACTGAGGAGATAACAAGCCCGTGATCAAATCAAGCAGAGTTGTTTTACCCCTTCCCGACTGACCGACAATACCCGTTACGGAATGCGCCGGTATCAAAAGATTGATCGTATTAAAAACAGGGCGACCATTGCCGTACCCAAAAGAGATGTTACACAACGCTATATCTCCATCGAAAACACCCGAAGACGACCCGATTGATTGCTGAAGAACCTTATCCTCCAACTCTTTGTCCATATCAATAACAAGATTCGTACGATTCAAGATTGGAAACCATCAGATCAAGATAGGTATTACAACCCGTAAAGAGCGGAAACAGCCGTCCGAACAACAAGATCAGCACAAAAATAGACGTAAGAGGCAATGCATCGATACGATAGCCGGTATAAATCACAACTATCAGACCGATAATTCCGGCAGTAGTAAAAATCAATTGCGACAACCCCCTGTTTTTACTTTGCTTACGCTGCAGATGGAGCATCCGGGTATTCATCCCATCGTATTTTTCATAGCAAAACCGCTCGGCACTATGCACCTTTGCCTGTTTTANCATGGTCCAGAAATCATCTATCTGTTTGGTCATCTCGCGGAAAACCCCAATATTCGATCCACCCAGCGAGAGCGACTGCAAAATAAATTTTTTAAGCAACAAAAAGCTAACCAGACCAACCAGTAGAATAAGACAGGTAAACTTGACCGAAACAAGCAACGACAACATCACATTAGCCACAATCAGGATCGAAGAGGTAAACAAATTCATCAATGCAAAATAATAGGTCGCCACTTTCGGAATCTCGCTCGACAATACCTGAATATATTTATGCCGACTCTTGCTGGCCAACAATTCCCAATCGGACATGACGATCTTACGAAACAAACGCTCCCTCAAAGCATGAATAAAACGCTGCTCGTATTCCGACTGCCACTGCGACTTATAGTAACCCAGCAGAGCTATCAGAGCCAACAACACAACAAAACAAACAAGAATAAATTCAAGAGAGAGCTGAAATCCCATCCAACCAGTGAAACTTTGTAACCAGTCAACAAGCTTATTATGCGTAGTCGAAGGTTGAGCCCCATCAAGCATGCTCAACAGAGGAATCAACATTACAATGGATACTCCCTGATTNAATCCCAACAACAAAGTCANCAGGAATACACCCACCAACTTCGACGGATGATTTCGAGAGAAGAAACTAAAACTCTGTGTAATTTGACGAACACTACGCATGAACAATCCTTCGTTTAATGTAACTATATGGACGATACAACAGATAGACAAGACGAGACGATGAGCGAATGCAAAACAAATCACCCGGAGAAATAGTCATCGACTGCAAGAGGCGCAGTTTATAAACGAATGACTTACAAAGCAACAATCTGTATCGAAGATTTGCCAAACTGCCCAACACCGATCCCCGCTCCGAAATCTCTTCGTTTATACTCTTCAATGGATATGTTTTGAGAAAAGATGGCACTTTAGTGTCCGTCAACAATGATTGTGTCGTATTGAAAAAATAATGCAATAGGAAACCCGTCTGCGACACCATACGCCCGGCTTTTAACTCTTTCACCAACTCCATCCATTTTTCAGTATCGACAGCTTCAAACGGAAAATCTTTAATATCGACCAGCCACTTCAACCGTTGCCACCCATGTTTAGCCCCGTGAATAATCAAATACAAAAGATTTAGTTCAGGAGCAAACACAACCACTTCTCGCCCAGCAAAGGCAATGCGCTGGCTGTTATTCTCAATAATCCGTTCAAATTGTTTTGTCCGAACCGGAAACGGAATGTATACCGACCAGTGAATTTCCACCATAAAGCCATGCTCCTTATGTGCATAGGCCAAATGATGCACACAATCCATCAACATCCGCTGACGGATCTTTTCTTCCGGCCACGACCAATTTTCAACACCGACATACCCCTGCAACACCAGCAGTCGATCAACGCGATCCATATCGGCACGATCCAACAACAGCAAATCGACATCATGCGAAAGCCGCACCGAAGGATCGTTGTAGAGTTGTTGCGACAACACAGGCCCTTTCAGGCACAAAAAGGCAATACCTCCGCCCTGCAACAGGTCGACAACCTGCACAAAATACCGAACCTTATCCAGTTGCTGCATTTTCTCGGCAAGGTACTCCTTACTCCGGTTTTCACCCAACAAACCATCTATTTGCTGATGACTTAAGCGATGTCTGGAATAAAGAAGCTCCCGGCTCAACATTAAGTTTATCATAGTAATCCCCCTTAAAATTCAACATTCTCTCAAGCACAAAGCTAACAACATATAATTCTAAATCACAACTTTTATGGAATTATTTTTCCATTCAATTTATTTATAAATAATAAAACGTAACGATAGGTGCAAAACGTTCAATTTACAGTTAATTTATGTCAATAAATTGAATTCACTCTTGATTTAAGCATTTTATTCGCTTATATTTGATAAATATTTATATAAAAAATGCAGCAATATTTCGGGTTCGGATTAAATATTGAGTCGGAAATTGAATTTCCGGAGCTGCTGCAAAACACATTTGTTCAGGCAGACGTTACTATTTCAATCGGAGATCTGAACCAACAAAATGTGGCTTTTATCGCATCCGGAGATGACGAATTCTTTTTTGAGGCAAAGGGAGTCGCCCGTTATTTCGCATTTCAGGGCAAGCGAATGATTATTGACCCCGAAAAGGGAGACGTAGATCCCCGAAGCATCCGGCTGTACGCTCTGGCCACCGTAATGGCAGCCATCCTGCTTCAGCGGCAGATGATTCCGTTCCATGCTTCGGCTATCTCCGTCGATAACAAGCTCATCCTTATCTCGGGAGAGTCGGGTGCAGGGAAATCGACAGCACTGACCGGATTAATTTTGCGGGGATACGAGGTCTTTAGCGATGATGTGGTTGTTTTGAATCGCACCGAGTCGGATGGAGTCTCGGCTTTTGCATCCTACCCAATGATAAAGTTGTGGCACGACTCCATTACAACCATAGATGATCCGCAATTCAGCGATTGTTCGTTTCGGATTCGGCACGATTTGGATAAGTACGGCTTCTTTTTTCACGATACGTTTGTAAAGCAGACCCAACCGATATCCTCCCTTATTATTATCAAAAAAGGAGAACAACCTACCTGCACGATGCGACGACTACAGAAAACGGAAGCTTTTGCCGAAGCATACCGTCAGCTATATCGGCCATCGTTGATTCGGGGCAAAGAACAAAATACAATTTGCTTTCGAACCATATCGGCATTGACACAAACAGTAAAAATCTTTGAGATAACCCGCCCGGCAACGTGTCCACCGGAGCAATTGGTCTCATTTATCGAGCAGGAGTTATTGCAACCGACTGCTTGTATGGTATAGATGTCATTCACGATCGTTTGCATATTCAAACAATGAATTGATGGAAACAATTTAAGTTACGTTTTATTGAAATTATGCATTAAGACAGATATTCAACATAAACATAACACATAAGTTTAACATAAATGTGCCATATATCAACAAACAACATGTTTAATTTAATCATTTACAAAAAGATGGAAACTATAGTACTGGGAAAGACCCTGAAAATTGAAGTTACTTTCTAATAAGTAAAGAAAACTCTTGATGGTGGAAATTCGAATCAAGATTTCGTGGAGAATAGTTGAAAAGTTTTTCATTTTGCAAAAATGTAAACGCTTAGCATTCTTGTCATTAATATAATCAATGCTAAAATGGTTATATTTTACTTGAATACAAGGCAAAGGTTATTTGAATGTACACAATAACTTTTGCCTTGTTGTTTAAATTATTCTAATTCATAAAGACTTCAATAATATTTAATGAGTGTTATTTTTGGTTTGTTCTATAGAGATGGTAGGCTCGTTTCTGACGAACTCGATGTTATGTTTTCTGGAATGAAACACTTCCCTCACAACAAACGCGACATGATTATACATGATAATTGTGGGTTTGGAAACATGCTGAATTATAATACACCTGAAGCTGTAAATGAATCAATGCCGAAATGGCTTCCACTTGCTCAACTTTTATTCGTAGCCGAGGGACGTATTGATAATCGTGATGAACTTTTCATTACACTTGGAATTCCTGCTGAAAAACAGAAAACAATGCCGGATGGCGATTTAATGCTTGAAGCATATATGAAATGGGGGGAGAGCAGTGTTGACCGACTAATTGGGAAGTGGTCTTTTGCAGCTTTCCACGCAGAGAATCAAAAACTTTTTATTGCACGGGACAAATGCGACTATACTGAAATTTGTTACTACATTGATGACAAGGTTATTATTTTTGCAACTTCAAGCAAAGGCATTTTGTCACTTCCATTTATTAAGAAAGAAATCGACGATCTGAAGATTGCACGATTCCTCATAGTATGGAAGGGCGATTACGACAGAACATTTTTTAGGCACATCAAGAGAATTTTACCATCCCACACGCTACGCATTACACAAGACACAATAGAATTACATCGCTATTGGAATTACACCAAGATTCAATTGCGAGAAGGTCTGTCACAGCAAGAATATATTGATGATTTGTTTGATAACCTAAGTAAAGCTGTAGCAGCAAGGTTACGATCTTACAAACCGATTGCAGCAACGCTGAGTGGAGGTCTAGATTCTAGTACTGTATGTGCAATTGCAGCAGAACAGATGAATCTAAAAGGAAAACATCTTCGAACATACAGCCATATTCCAGAATTCACCCCTTCCAGTACACTCTCGAAATTTAATTTTGGAAATGAAAAGCCCTACATTGAAACCATCGTCAACAAATGTAAAAACATTGACCCAATATTTCTTGATTCAAGTACAATATCACCACTCACAGGAATCGAAGAAGCATTCCGATTAAATGGAGAACCTTTTCATGCCGCAGGTAATGCCTACTGGATTGTTGATTATTTTCATGACTGCAGTCAAAGAGGGTTATGGAACAATTCTTATGGGCGAATTTGGTAATGCGACAATTTCATGGACAGGAATGGAGGATGCACTTTCGTTTAAGAAAATCGTCAATCGTTACGGAGTTATTCGTGCGTTAAAAAAGAAACTATTGAAGCCCATTTTATATGGAAATACATCTTTGGCTCGCACTTACAAGAGTTTGATATTCGGTAGTCAACCTTGGAAAAAAATTTCTTACTGTACAAAATCATTTCAAGAATCATTAAATCTGGAAGAACAGATCAAACGGTCTGGATTTGATCCAACATTCAAACGCTATTTTTCCAATCCAAAGGATCAAGCATTCTCAATCCTTGACGGGGGTGTATTGAGATACTCTATTGGTGCAAACATTGGATGTATGACTGGTCTTGAATTGCGTGATCCGACAACAGATTCACGTGTTATTGAAAGTGCACTTTCCATTCCGAACGAAATGTATCTCGGAAAAATGAATAAATGGATTTTACGCACAATGATGAGGGAAAAACTTCCGGAAGAGGTGCTTTTTAATACAAGAAAAGGTAAGCAAAGACTCTAGATTTTAACCGCAAGACTCTGTGCTCATGCAAAAGAAATGAACAGAATTATAGACGAAATGGAGGCAGTCGGCTTCGGTAGAATTGCTGATATCGATCGAATTCGCTTAGATTGGGAAAAAATACAAGTAAATAGTGATGACTTCCATATTGATACTGTATTTCACCTACTTAGGCCAATCGCTGCTTTCATTATGTACAAGTCCATTGACGAATGACAAATACACATCATATTTATTCTCAATTAATAACATAAGGTAATATCTTACCCTATTCTCTCACCCTTTACAATCCCCCAAAAGCGACTTTGATATGCCGGAATGAACGTTTCGTTATAATACAACATATTTATTACAATACTCTTACCATCTGCCGTTCCGATCCGAAGCTGAGAGGAGGTAGATTCCAGAATTTCTCCCGGATTACACTTCATCATCGTTTGATTCTCGATTTGCGCGTCCATCAACTTTAGCTCCTGCCCTTTGAACAAAGTAATTGCGCCCTTATTCCACGGATTGCAAGCCCGAATTAAGTCACAAATTTCTTTGGCAGTCATACTTTTCCAATCAATCAACACATCTTTTCCTTCGGGACGACTGTAGTAAGACGCCAAGATCGTTGAAGAGGGTGGTAATGCGATAACCGGAATACCGGAGGCCATCATGTTAAGAAGAAAGAAAACCCCCTCCGCACTCATATTGCTCAGATACCTGCTGGCTGTTTCATACGCAAAAAAATCCTGATTTGGATACTCCTTCTGCCATGCAACAGGACCTTCATCGTATTTGTCCGACAACCGATGAATGGAGATACCTAATTTTTCCACACCATGCTTCAATTGCCAGAATAGAGGTATCGGCCCTTTGTAGCCGGGGAGCAGACTGAAATGTATATTGAACAGACAGGAATGCACTTGGGGGGTAAGCCTGCTTACATCGATTAAACGGCCGTAGCCCATGATGAAATAAGCGTCGCATTTTGTCTCTTTTATCCATGAATAAAGTGTGCATTTTGTTTCTTCTGTGTTCAGTGTAATTTGCATTTGTTTTGCAAAGGCCGTTGTGTTTTGCAAACACGACATTGATCCGCCATCTGCAAAAAAGATATACACTTGCAGCTTTTGAGCCGCAAGTGTATATGCCAAAGGAATAATAATATCGGATGTCGATATAATGCCTATTTTCATTTCCAACTACTATTTCGAGGCTGGATACAATCCATTTATCGAGATTATAAAATTGATGGTAAGGCAAGGCATAACGTTATTGTGTGCTACTCCGCTTCCTACTGGGGCTATAGCGATTGAATCGAGAGGAGAATCCGGTGTTCCTCCGGATGGAAGAGAAGAATACAATTTAACATCAGAGTACCCGGCACCCTGAGGAACCGATTTTGCTAGCATATGGGTACCTGACGGATCACCTGTAGTGGCATTGTCATTGTATGCCAATAGATTATGATTATGAGCCGGTATATTCGCACTNAAAAGAGCAACAGTTGCATTTCCGCCAAACATTCCGGTTGTATATTTAATCTGGTTAAGGTTACCTCCTCCTACAGCAACCCTTGACCTTAAATCAGGAAGACAGAATGTTTTCGCACCATCTCCGCCATATTGTGTTCCCAAGAGAGAAAAAAGAACCTCATTCTCGCTAATAGGTAATGCTGAACCATCGCAAAAACGCCAACCCAAAGGAGCATATGTTCCTGCAAACATTTTTATTTCGCCCATATATGATATAACCATTTTTGTATAAGTTTTTTAATTAATACTAATAAGGCCTTGGAGGATAATATCCCTGAGTTGCGATACAATAAACGAGCGTAAGAAACGGCTGCCTGTTATCGTGCGCAACAGAACCTCCGGATGATTCTATACTGTCCGGATGGAGAGCTACTATCTTACTTCTATCAGGAACACTACTCACATAAAATGATGCATTGGATGCATTTTTTTTCAGTTGATTCGGATCGGTAGGAATACATGGGTTTCCCAAAATATTGGTTCCGGGCAATGAGGTATCATAAGAATTATGTACAACCATTGAATGGGAGTGGGCAGGCATGGTAGCTGTAGTCAGTTTTACAAAGTCTTCACCACCCACAGCCCCTGTCTGATATCCGGTTCCTGAAACAGGAGAGACACCGGTTCCAATAATCACTCTACCGTTTAGGGTTGGCAGATTGAACGTTTCCCGTCCATCACCACCGAATTTATTTCCAATTAATGAGAATAAGGCCATATTTAATTTTACCTGTAATTGTTGCCCATTACACAAAGCCCACCCATCGGAAGAGGGTATTTGATCTGATGCGAAAAGTCTGATTTCGCCGACATAACAATCCATAATATTAAAATTTTAGGTTTTTAATCGTGCTCGGGAAAAGTGCCATCTGTAGCGCAAATACAATACTGAATTGGAACATAAGGCATCATATTATTGTGAGGTAATCCATTCCCCTGCGCATCTATCATTGCGGGATTTTGAATAAAATCGGTTGACTTGTCATTCACATCATAATAACTATAGACACTTGGAGTTTTACCATCTGGAGCTGTTGCAATAGTATTCGACAGAAAGACCGTTGGACCGGGGGTATTGGTTGCCAGACTTTGTTCTGTTGTTCCGTGTTTGTCACCGACGGCCTGATGAGTGTGAGTCGGCAGACTACTTACTGTTAATGTAACTGTTTCATTTCCGACTCGTTTGCCCGGGACGTGATTTGGACTAGACACAGGAATACCAACAGGAACAATTCCTTGAAGATTAGGGAGCGTGAAATAAGTTTGCCTATCACTATCTCCAAAATTAGTCCCAATAAGAGCAAAAAGCGCCTGGTATTCAGGAATCGAAACACGCATACCATTACACGGCAACCACCCCTCGGGATAAAAAGTGTAGGGGAAAGCCCTAATTTCTCCGATAAAATTAGAATCCATAAAGTTTGTGTTTAAAATTAGAGATAAAGTTTTTGTAAATATAAACTATCAAAACCCGAAATATCACCAAGCAGATAAATTTCTTTAGCTATATTAACTTACAAAACACAGAAAATATAAAATCAGCTATCAGTTTATAGTTTTTTATATCTCCAAAGCACAGAAANNAAAATACAGACAAGACAAAGAAAAGAAGCAAAGCTGATCATTCAGAGGTAGTCGAACAAGCATATAATACAACAAGAAGAGTATAAAGACGAAGACAAAAGAGAAAGAAAAACAAGAAGAATCAGCACTTGTAAATTTCTCTCATTTCGGCATTTCCTTTAGGAGTCACCCAGGTACAATCAACTACCAGCCAGGCATGCGCTTGCAACCGATGTTGCGTATTGAACAACAGTCCGAAATACATAACCGATCCGATATTCCGGCGTTCGAGCATCATCCGGGCGGCACACGACGAAACCAGGCACCGGTTTCGCCAAAAGGCCAAGCGACCTGCGCGCGAAACCGCTATTCGAATAGCGACAACCACGTCATCCCGAGTGCATTCCGGAAATCTATCCGCCGACCGAAACCGACGAATACAGCGACGGAAAGGCAAGACGGAAAGCATTATTTTTGCAGAAAAGAGCAGAAAAACCGCCTCGAGCAACATTTTTTTTTCGGCTAGGGAGAGTCGCATGACTTTTTTAATCGAGTTGTCGTTTTTCAATAACCTCATTTTGAATTGCATTATCTAAAAACGATTTGACCTCAACCTCACACCGTTCTTTTTCCACATTGAATTCGTTGAGTAAGTTTTCTACAATCTCGTCAAAGCCTTTCGGCTGCTGTATCAGATCCCAAATCCTTTTTCCAACCGGATTCAGCCCAAAATACTTTCCCTTCTCCAGATGCATCATTACCTGACTATCTTCCAATTCGCCATCAATAATTTGTGAATTTCTGCAATATTTCTCCATAATTCAAATGAATTTAATTAACACAACTACAATTAAATCAAGAAAAACAATAACCGACACAAATTTATTATTATTTTTACAATATTTCCGTTTCACATAGTAAAAAAATAATACAGAAGAAAAACAGAACGGGAATACGCCATCACTTAGTATGAAGAGCAAAGGCAAGAAAGAAATTGTACTGACAACTGGTAAGTGTAGGATACGGTTTGCATCACCAACAAGACGACGAAAGGATCGACCCAATTAGGAAGAGCATGCAGAAAGAGGACACCCCATTGCAACAAACCGGGAATGAGTTACTCTCCGTTAGGCAACAGAAAATAAATAGCAAACGAAATTGCGTGAATGAAACAAAAAAGGGAGTGCTTACGAAAAGCACTCCCTTTTTGTATACGTTTAAGATAGAATTACCATCTGTTGCTATTGCGACGATCGCCATAACCGCCACGACTACCACCACCGCCATTGTTGCTGAATTCGCGACGAGGACGTTCTTCGCGCGGTTTAGCAACGTTTACATTGATAGTCATACCATTAATTTCAGCTTGATTCAAAGCTTCGATTGCTTTGTTTGCCTCAGCTTCGTCCGGCATTTCAACAAAACCAAATCCTCTTGATTTACCTGTGAATTTGTCGGTGATTACTTTAGCTGAATCTACTTGTCCGTAAGCTTCAAAAACTTCTTTTAACCCGTTGTCGTCAACACCATAACTAAGGTGCGAAATGTAAATGTTCATGTGAAAAAATAATTAAATAATATAAAACCGCAATTATGCCATTGAAAACAACTTGGTAAAAATCAAAATCGCTATCAATCATAATCGAGGCAAAGATAGTGTTTTTTTATGAACTCCAACATTGACACCATTTTTTTCGGCTAATTATATATAAATTCAGAGTTAAATATAGTTAATTTACCGCAATCTATTTGTAGGAATGAGATAAATCAATTAAGATAATTAGAATCGAATAATCAAGAACAAGCCGCAAATTCAATTCCTACAACGTGCCTCAACCCCACCACCCGAAACGTCTACCTGGCACCAGAAACGGACTATTTCTCGTCTTTTTATGCTTAAAAACAATCAGAACAGATTGTTTTTATTAAAAATAAGTGATAACTTGCAACGGTTTTCATCCGAAAATCAGTTCTATTCTGAAAACAACATGCACCTCATTACAGGCTAACCGGCATCTCTGTTTTACAGACCAAAATACTGAATGATAGGCTTCAAAACTCAAAACAAGTCATTTCCATGAGTTACCTGAAATTCGACAAAACATTATTGACCAATCTGCAAAAATCGTTGCGGAAAGAGATTTTGCGCACCAACAAATCGGGTGCCTACAGCGCAAATACAATCACCGACTGTAATACCAGAAAATATCACGGTCTGTTGGTTGTTCCGATTCCCGATCTGGATGACAACAACCACGTACTTCTCTCGTCTCTTGACGAAACGGTAATCCAACACGGAGCTGAGTTCAATCTGGGCTTGCACAAATACGACGAGAATCATTTTAGCCCCAACGGGCACAAGTATATTCGCGAATTTCACTTTTGATGTCGCGGCGCGAACCATATACCGGGTAGGTGGTGTCATTTTGGAAAAAGAGCGCATTTTNATCTCACACGACAGCCGCTACCTGATTAAGTACACGCTATTGGACGCGCACTCGCAGACAACATTGCGCTTGCGCCCCTTTTTGGCATTCCGAAGTGTGAACGACCTATGCAGTGCCAACAACATAGCAAACACCGGTTACACCGAAACCGAGAATGGCATTGGCATGTGTCTGTATGAGGGATATCCCACACTTTTTATGCAGACCGACAAACGGAACGACTTTGTCCATCGACCTGACTGGTACCGTAGTGTTGAATATCCGAAAGAGCAGGAACGTGGCTATAATTACAAGGAAGATCTGCTCATCCCCGGTTACTTCGAGTTATCGATCGCCAAAGGAGAGAGCATTATTTTCTCGGCAGGCACTTCGCCCGCAGATACGAAAGAGTTGAAGTCGTTGTATGAAGCTGAACTTGAGAAACGAACCGTTCGGAGTAGTTTTTTCAACAGTTTGAAAAATGCCGCTCAACAATTTTATCTCAAACGCAACGGCGACTACTATCTTTTGGCCGGATACCCCTGGTTTAAAAGTCGTGCCAGAGACGAATTCATTGCCCTGGCCGGATGTACACTTGCCATAGACGACACCGCTACTTTTGAAAAAATCATGGCCACGGCTTTGGTTGCTGTCAATAATTTCATTGCGGGGAATCCGATCGAGAAAACGATTTACGAATTAGAGGCTCCCGATGTGTTGCTTTGGTTTGTACGCACCGTTCAGCAATACGCAAAAGCTACCTCCATCGAACAGGCGGCTCAACTTTATGGCGAAACGGTTTTACAAGTGATCGCGTTTATACGCATGCAAAATCACCCGAATCTGTTTCTGCACGAAAACGGCCTTTTGTACACCAACGGAACTCAAACTGCTATTTCATGGATGAACGCGGTTGAAGACAATCGTCCGATTATACCGCGCACGGGATATGTGGTGGAGATAAATGCCCTTTGGTACAACGCATTGAGATTCGGAGCCGAAATAGCCAAAGCCCGGCAGGACGAATATGCGGCCGATCTGCTCGATTATCAGTCGGAAATGACACGCCAATCGTTTTGTCACCTATTCTGGAACGGAACCTACCTGCACGATTACATCGACGGAGATTACAGAGACTGGGAAGTGCGTCCCAACATGATCTTTGCAGTGTCACTACCCTACTCTCCNTTGGANAAGGNNCAACAAAAATCGATTGTNGACATCACCACNCGCGAGCTACTNACNCCCAAAGGNNTGCGCACGCTCAGTCCCAAAAGNCCATTTTACAGCCCGGCTTATGTAGGAAGTATGCTCGAACGGAACCGAAATTA
>Ga0065701_1012729_pt1 | contig 15211 bp, 14 predicted proteins | sample Biomet1_FD_59088 | JGI IMG/M metagenome (GOLD analysis project Ga0065701, IMG submission 59088) | Microbial communities from bioreactor (seeded with anoxic lake sediment) at LBNL, California, USA - Biofuel metagenome 1 version 3... | ecosystem: Engineered > Bioreactor > Anaerobic > Unclassified ...
TTATTGGCGGCGCAGCTGGCAATATGCTGCCGGTGCCGATGATGAATATTTTAAATGGCGGCGCTCATGCGGGAAACAATATTGATGTGCAGGAATTTATGATCATGCCGGTGGGGGCAGACAGTTTTAAGGAGGGCCTGCGCTGGTGCACCGAGGTATTCCATGCCTTAGCCGGACTTTTAAAAGCCGATGGGCTTGTTACCTCCGTCGGTGATGAAGGCGGCTTTGCTCCGGACTTGTCAAGTGATGAAGAGGCGATTTTATATATTCTAAAGGCTATTGAAACAGCTGGCTATAAGCCGGGCAAGGATTTTGTCCTGGCAATTGATGCTGCGGCCAGTGAATGGAAAGCGGACAAAGTCGGTGAATACCTGCTGCCAAAAGCGAAGAAAAAATTTACGGCAGCACAGCTGGTGTCCTATTGGCAGGATCTTTGCGAGCGCTATCCGATCTCATCGGTTGAAGATCCGCTCGATGAAGAGGACTGGGGGGGCTGGCAGCTCTTGACTGAAAAGCTTGGAGGACAGGTGCAGCTTGTTGGAGATGATCTGTTTGTAACGAATACGGAGCGGCTGCAAAAGGGGATTGATCTTGGCTGTGCCAATGCGATTTTGATCAAGCTCAACCAGATCGGCTCCCTGTCGGAGACGCTTGATGCGATCAAGCTCGCCCAGCGTGCCGGTTATAAGGTGATTGTTTCCCATCGGTCAGGAGAAACGGAAGATACGACAATTGCCGATCTGGCGGTGGCTTTAAATACGGGCCAGATTAAGACGGGAGCACCAAATCGCAGTGAACGCGTGGCCAAATATAACCAGTTGCTGCGCATTGAAGAGGAGCTGGGAACAGAAGCGGTTTATCCTGGCAGCAAAGCTTTTTAAATCGTAAGATAAATACAAATGCTTAACAGGTCTGTACGGAAGGTGGTACAGGCCTGTTTTCGTTACCGGGATTTTTTCTTGTATAGTGAGAAAATTAAGAATATAATAAAAATATACAATAAAAATATAAACGGAAGGGGAAATACGTGTGTTAGTTGATAAAATTATGGTGGCTTATGATGGCTCAGAGCATAGCCGTAAGGCGTTTCAGTGGGCTCTGGCACTTCAGAAAATGGAAGGTTCGGTGTCTACGGTGGATGTGGTCATGGTGATGCCAGCATTGTCAATGCCACAGGTTTTTCAGGATGAAAAAAGGGTTATGGCGGCAATTGAGAAACAGAAGGAAACAATGGAACGGGAAATGGCGAAGCTGGTAGAGACGGAGGCTGGTCAGAAGATAACTACTCATATACTGGAGAGCAATACGTTTGGTTCGGGTACAATTGCGCAGCTTCTGCTGAAATATGCGATTAAAAATGGCGTGGGGGTCATTGTCACCGGGACTCGTGGTCTGGGTGGGTTTGAAGGCCTGCTGCTCGGCAGCGTTGCCAGCCAGCTTGTCACCTATGCCGAGGTTCCGGTATTCGTCGTCAAATAGAATAGCGTATATCGAGGAGGAAGTAACACCCGGCAGTGGCATCCGCTGCCGGGTGTTGCTATCGGCAAAGAAAATTTTACCTATATTTTACCTGGTCGTAACACAGTTGTCCCCGGGGTTCTCTAAAATAAAAATAGGGAAAGGTAGCCAAGACGTAGGCTGAAAAGCTGTTGTCTGGTTGCCTGAGTCGACCGGAAGAAACAAATAAAACCGGAGCGCAACTATTTTTAGGATGAGGATGATCTGAATGATGAAATGGAACAAGGCCGGACAAGAAAGTCATGGAATGCCGCAAGCCTGCGTATGGCTGAAAAAAATGTCCGCTAAAGTTGAGCAGTACAGGCAAGGCGCGAATGTCCTGCCCGGCAAGGACGCCACCGCAACGGTTGAACCAGGACACGAACGTTTTTTTGCCTGGGGGCAGTGGCTTGGTGCTTGCTGGAGCATTGGCGGGCAGATACGTCTGGCGATTTTGAGTGTGATCAGTTTTTATATTGCGATTTCCGCGTATTCTTATATACAGCTTACCCAGATTACAGCGGAATATAATGATATTTTACATAAAACAGTGAAGCTTGAAGCGGCCGCTAAAGACGCTGCCTGGTATCTGAGTCAGTCAGCTTCGGCATTGCGCGGTTCGTTGCTGACGGGGGATCAAAAAGAATTGGATTCTTATCCGATTTACAGTGCCAAAGTGGATAGCAGTATTGAGGTGCTGCTCGATTTGGCGGCGGATCCGGAAGTGAAGCGATATGCCGAACAGATGGAAGAGGGGAAAAATGCATATTCAGCCAGCGTATATGCTATAGAACGCTGGCAGAAAGAGAAAAATACGCAAGCCCTGGCAGCAGAGGTACAAAAAAGCAATGAGAAAATTTCACAGGCAATGAAAGCCGCTGAAGCGATTGAAAAAATAGAAAATGAGGAGCTTTTACATAAGAGCCGGGAGAACTATGAAAAGACCGACAGAATAAAGACCGACCTGCTGGGGATGAATGTATTCACCGTACTGCTTGGGTTGGGGCTGGCAGCAGGAATCAGCCGCCGGATTTCCCGGCCAATACAGCAGTTGGCCGCAGCTGCCGAGAAGATTGCTGCCGGCGATCTGAAGGAAACGGCAATTCCGATTGACAGCCGCAGTGAGGTCGGAGTCTTGGGCCGGGCGATGAAGACAATGCTGGAGGGATTGCGGGCAATTATTCAAAATATCAATCACAGTTCCAAACAGGTAACCGCTTCGAGTGAACAGCTGAATACGCGCAGCGCTGAATTATTTCACGCCGTCAATAGTATTGCCGAAAATGTTATGGAGGTGGCGGGCAGTACACAGCAACAACAGGCTGCTGTCCTGCGGGCGATATCACTGGCTGAGGATATCACCTTTGGCATGGACCGGGTGAGCCTGCGCACGGCTTCTTTGGGTGAGGCCTCAAAAACGGCGGCGTTTATGGCTGGTGAAGGGCAGGAATCCATTGAACATGTCATTGGTTATCTGCAGGGGGTCAGTGCGGAGATGGAGCTCACCACCAGACAGACGCTGGCCCTGGGGGAAGCGTCCAAACAAGTGGAACAGATCATCGGAATGATAAAGAACATAGCCGGCAAAACGAATCTGTTAGCACTCAATGCGGCGATTGAAGCGGCGAGAGCTGGTGACGCCGGACGTGGCTTTGCTGTTGTTGCGGCAGAGGTGCGGGATCTGGCAGATCAGTCGGGCGGAGCCGCGCAGGATATTGGGCAGATCATGCTGGATATACAAGAAAAAATCAGAAATATTTCGGAAGGCATACAGCAAAGGAATGAAGCCTTGGCACAAGGCGTTGCCTTTGCTGGTGAGGCCGGAACAGTTTTTAGTCATATTGCCGGACAAATCGATTCCCTGAATCAGGGGGTTCAGGAAATCCGGGATACTGCGGCAGTGTTGAATCAAAATGGCAGTACGGTGCGTAAGGCTATGGCAGATATCGGCCAGGCAGCGCAGGAAAATGCCGCACGGGCCGAAAAAATCAGTTATGCCAGTGGCAAGCAAGCGACAGCGGCCGAAGAAATGGCTGCAGCCAGTCATGAACTCGAGAGTCTGTCGGGGGATTTGCAAAAAGTAGTGTTGAAGTTCAGCTATTAATTTTTGCACTGGAAATTTTTTCTATATGGCTGAAGCTTTGGATAAAAAATGGCCCCCTTAGAGTTAGAAGTATTTGATCTAACTTTAGGGGGCCATTTTCATGTGCGACATCCTTTTTTTTGCTGCCAGATATAGGCTGCATAAGCACCAATTGCGATCAGCACAAAAAAGGTCAACCGCAGCATATGGTCGTGATAAGAGGCCAGATCGTGGCCGATTGAAACTTCAATCAAGGCCGAAGGGAATTTTCCCAGCAGGGTAGCCAAAATGTAGTCGCGGGCAGAAATCTCGCTGAGGGCGGCGAGGGCGGTGATCAGACCGGAAGGAATGAACGGAATACTGCGAGCGATGATCATGATCTTAAAGCCGTTTTTGCCGCTGTAATCGTCGACCTTTTTCAGCATATTGCTGCGTCGGATCAGTGCAGTTGCGCCGTCTTGCCCAAAATACCGCATGATAAAAAAGCTGATGATTACGCCGATCGACTCGGCTAGCCAGGAGATAATCGTGCCGGGGATAATGCCGAAGATAATCCCATTGGCAGCCAGCAGAAAAATATTTGGCAATACGGCGACCACGTTGATAAAGATGACAATCATTATGCTGACCAGCATCGCGTAGGTGCCAAAGGATCGGATGTAATCAATGATTGCCGATAAATCACCGGATAAAAGCAGACGGGCAATTTGTTTCCAGGGGGCCGGATTAACGAAATATATAAGGCTAAGCCCGATGCAAAGGGCAGCCAGACAATAGAGCTTGCGCTGCAAGCTTTGCGGTTTTTCATTGACGGATGAATCTGTGGTAAACATGTTAAAACCTGCCATTCTATAGATAAGGTCCGGGCAATGGAAAATAAAGTTTTCCGGTGCCCGGCCAGATGGATATTTTATATTTTACGAGATATTTATGAAAAGGGGCTGTTGAAAAAGAATACTCTTATTAGATCATATAACGAAAATATTCAAGGCGCAATGGGTTTGAGAAAAATAGAAATACGGCAGCAGTTTCTGGCGTAACGAAGAGCGGACGAATAGATAGCAAATGGGAAAAGTGAGAAAATCTTCATAAGATATTAACATTTCATGCATAGAATCTGCATATTTCTTTTCTATAATAAAACAAACAATACAAGGAGGTTTTTTATGAGTATGACAAATTATATGGAATTGCTGGCGGTTAACCAACCGTGGAATTTGCTGATCTTTATGGTGATTCCAGTTGTTTTGGCAGAAGCGTTGGTTGCAACTGAATTCTTTACCGTATTTCTGCAAAATAAGGTAGATAGTGCCTGGCGTATATGGAATCGATATTTGGGAATAGCAGTCGGTTTTTACTTTACTGGGGTATTTGCTTATTTGATTACCCAAGTCGTGCCAAGTATTGAATGGCGTGGATATGCTGATATAATTGCCGTTAGTGCCTACTTAAGTGGAGTGATCCCGCTTTTGAGCATTGCCCTGCTGGAATTGGGACTTTGGGGAAGGCACTTTGATGACCGGCAGCGGACGAAGTGGCACTTCGTGTTACTGATAGGATTTTTGGTGGTCAGTCATATTGCAATGATTTTTGGTATGGTGAATCCGGAAATTACGGGCTGGAAGCCGGTGCATAGCATGGAACAGATGATGAACGATAATACTATGAGCGGTATGCAGTCGCAAATGCCAGGCAATGGACACAAGATGAATCGGTAGGAAAAAGCGAAGCTTGAAAAACAGCTTCGCTTTTTTGTATTTGCAAACGGATCATTTTCGTTTAATATATATTTCAAGGAGGGGATTTTATGGTGCAGTATTCTGTACTTGTTGTGGATGATGATGTGAAGTTGCTGGAAATTATGAAGGCGTATTTTCTTAAAAGAAAATTTTGTTGTCTACACAGCTGGTGATGGACAAGCGGCCTTGCAGATGATAGACAGATACAAGCCAAGCATCGTGCTTCTTGATCTNATGTTACCGGGGGTGGATGGGCGTGAGGTCTGCCGTCGGATTCGCCAGCACAATGATCTGCCGATCATTATGCTGACGGCTAAAGATGATGAAAGTGATCGGGTGATTGGTCTTGAAAGTGGGGGCTGATGATTATGTGACGAAACCCTTTAGCATAAAAGAAGTTATTGCTAGAGTTCGGGCTCTTTTGCGGCGCGTTCATGGCGAAGTCATTGAGCCTAAGCATATACTGGAATTTCGTGATATGGTGATGGACTTACAGCAGCATGCGGTCTGGTATAAGGGGACGGCTTTAGAATTGACTCCGATTGAGTTTAAACTGCTTGAAGTCCTGATGAAAAGTCCCCGGCGAGTATTTAATCGATTGCAGCTGATGGAAAACACGCATGGCTTTGCTTTCGATGGCTATGAGAGAACGATTGATGCGCATATCCGTAACTTGCGTCGCAAAGTGGAACCAGACTCAAAAAAACCACAATATATCCTAACGGTATATGGCGTGGGCTATAAATTTGCTGGTGATGAAAATGAAAAAATTTAATAGCCTTATGTATCGCATCACGGGTTTGACTTTTTTATTGCTGACGGTAACGGTGCTTAGCCTGATTTATCTGGCAAACTGGCAGATGGAGGCCCTGTTTCGCGAGTATTTGACAATGCAGGGCGCAACGTCGGACCTTATGGCCATGAATTCCATGGGAACACCAGAACTGGATTTTTTGCATTCGGTTCACGAATCACTGTTGTGGGTGGGGATGGTGTTTGCTTTGCTCGGCTTTTTGGCCAGCTATATTCTAGCACGCAATATAACAGTTCCGCTGCGTGCTTTGCGCCAGGCGGCGGAGCTGATCCGTGGGGGCGAGTTGGGCCGGATGGTGCGGGTACAATCAAAAGATGAGGTTGGTGAGTTGGCAGATATTTTTAATCAGATGTCAGCCGGCTTGGCTAAAAATGAGCGTCTGCGCCGTGAACTGCTGGCGAATATCGCGCATGAATTGCGGACTCCATTGACTATTTTAAATGGCAATCTGGAGAGCATGCTCGACGGCGTAATCAAGCCGGACCCGACAAGGCTATTTTCTATGCAGGAGGAGGTATTGCGCCTGACGCGGCTGGTGACAGATCTCAGGGATTTGTCCTTAGCAGAAGTCAGGCAGTTGGAACTGCATAAAAAGGCAGTGTCGATAAATCAATTGATTGGGCGTGCGGCAGATATGCTTTTGCCGTTACTTGAGGAAAAAGAACTGCTGTTTTCTTATGAACTGGCGGATAATCTACCAATGATTAGGCTCGATGAAGACCGGATCCTGCAGGTATTGTATAATATTATAGTAAATGCAGTTCGCTATACAGATGCGGGAACCAAAATTGTCCTGCATAGTGAATTCCTGCCGTCTGAAGCTGGAAAGAACCAGCTGAAGGTTCAAGCTCGCGATTTTGGACCGGGAATTTTACCGGAAGATATGCCATATGTTTTTGATCACTTTTATCGTGGAGAAAAATCCCGCAATCGCCAAAGTGGCGGTTCAGGAATAGGGCTGGCTCTGGCAAAGCAGCTTGTTGAAAGCCATGGCGGAGAAATTTTGGCAGAAAATACGGATCCAAGGGGAATGCAAATTACGATTTTTTTACCTTATTTAGACGAATAAAGCAAAAAAATTAAAAGCAGGAGGTTGCTGTATGCCCCCAAATAAAAGGATGGAACAAACGACATATCGTATTGCCGAAAATTGTTTGAAAAATTTATTGGCATAAAATAAATCCATAAGAAAACGTCGCTGCAGGCTTATTTTTGCCGCGGCGTTTTTTTATGTAGAAAAATAATGGCATATAGACCGATCGTCGATGATAGCCTAATTATTTACAAATTGTTTACCTGAGCGTAATATAGCCAGACCGGGTTTGTGTTATTTTTAAAGCAGGCTGAATATACATAGAGGAAGTACTTCTTAAGGAAACAAGGATACTTAAAAAGAGCTTTTTGAAAAGTTGCAGCCTGAATAGAATAGCAGGAGGAAATTCTTTTTATGAACAAAACGCTTATAACCACCATCACGACGGCAATGATTATGGGGACGGTCAGTACAACATTTGCCGCAGCGGATCCGTTCAGCGATGTTCCTAAGGACAACTGGGCGTATGGTGCTGTGACAAAACTATCGCAGGACGGAATCTTAGAAGGCTATGGAGATGGATCTTTTCGCGGCAATCAGACCATAACTCGCTATGAAATGGCACAGATTGTAGCCAATGCGATGACAAAGCAGGCCCAGGCCAGCGAGGAGGATAAGGCGGTTATTGAAAAACTTTCCAAGGAATATCAGGATGAACTCGTAAGTCTTGGGGCGCGGGTTGGTAAACTTGAAGCTAAGCAGCCGAATGTGGCTTTGAACGGGGAGATAAGAATACGCTCGACAAGTGGCTCGTATGATAATGGGAAAAAAGCGAGCAGCGTAAATTCTGACTACAGATTGCGCCTCAATGCCACAGCAAAAGTAGATAATAATACAACAGCTGCCTTTCGCCTGGTAAACAGAGAACCGGACATCAATAAATTTAATACCAGTACCTCGCAGACTTTTGGCGGCAATGGGCAGTCCAACGCAAATAACAATACGGCTATTGATCGTGTCTATCTGACGAGTGACTTGGGGAATAATACGAGCGTTGTTGTTGGCCGGCAGCCTTTTATTGTTGATAAAAACGGTATGCTGGTTGATTCAGGAGCTTTGAGCTATGATGGAATCAGTTTTGGGGCGAAAGCAGGGCAGTATAATCTCAGTGCCTCTTATGGACGGTTTATAAAAGGAGCGACTTATGATGGCGGCTCCTGGGGCGCGACAGCGCTTTTTGGTAATCTTGACGTAACTGGGGTCGGCATCAGCACGACACAAAAAAATATCACATATGGTATCAGCTATTTTGATCTCGTTAATAGTCATGCGGATATCAATGCAAGTCTCAATCCCCAGGGGGCTGATACACATATAAAATGGACCATTGCCAATGTCAATTATCTGCTAAATCCCAAGCTTTCGGTGGGAATGCAGTATGCACATAACGGCGGTACGGCCATGAATCCGCAAGGATCTGCTAATGGCAATGATAGCAATATGTGGTCCGTTAATACGGTGATTGGCACGCAGAAATTGGTGAAGCGGGGGGACAGCAATGTATCGCTTACCTATGTTGATGCCAAAGCCAGTTCAATGCTCGGTGCCCTGAGCAATCTGCCGATTGTAATCAAGGATCAGGCGGCTGATTTCAAGGAATATTTTATAGATTATAATTATGCTTTTAGCAAAAATTACACGGCAACGCTGGAATATGCAAAATTAGTCTCACCAGCCGATACGGTTGCAAAGCCTGAAGATCAGCACCAATATCGTTTTTGGCTTACGGCCAAGTTTTAAGGCGTTGTAAATTTAAAATGGTTTTGGTCTAAAATCAAATAAATCAACGGAGCTTTGCTCAAGTTATACAAATAACGCCTCCCAGCTGGTGTCAAAAAGCAGCTGGGAGGCGTTATTTTTTGCATAAAACCCGTCAGGTACAAGGGAGCGGAGCTTGCAGATAAGCGTTTAGCCGGGCAGGGTTTCAGTCAAAGTTGGGATTATTTTTGTTTTATGCATTTTACCGGTCAACGAATTGTTGTCGCCGAGTGTGCTGATCCCAGTATCCTTAGCTCCGACATCATTGCCACGGGTTCGGCGCTGGGAAATTACCTTGGTTCCCTGTACCGTTGTGATCAGCACGGACCCATCCGGCATGATTTTAGAAATGGTTACAGCCGGCTGATCTGCAGCTTCGTCGGTATTGGCAAACGGGGGATTGGCGATCTTTTCGGCGATGATTTCAGAGAATTTTTTCTCTAAGGCGCCATCTTGAGATTTTTTTTCGGCAGTTGCTGCCGCGAGACAGTTATCGACTGACTGAGAAGACGCGATACGAATCATAAAGATACATCTCCTTTAATGGTTTTCAAATTATTTCAAGGCTATATATCTATAGTATCGTTTGTTCCCCGGATTTGTTAAATTCATATATCCTTGTCCTGCGGTAGCGTAAAGATATGCATACAGTATCGATAGGTTTTCCCTGTGTAAAGGATATGTTTTATATATGACATTTGTTACTTGAAAATAAAGGGTTTTCAGTGTTACTGGCGAAATTAATTAACTGGTAAAGTTATCTTTTGTAGAAATACAAAGTGGGTTGCGGTTGATATATCGGCTTGTATTTGTATGATTAGTAAGTTGGGTGAAGCATGAGAAGTCAGATAATAAATTCCTTGTCGTGTGAGGATACACAAAGGAATGTAACGGCCTACCACAAGGCGCTTATAAACGAGGTATGCTGCAAGTTTGGATTTGCCGATTTTTCGGTACAGCAGTTTATTGCCTTGCGGAAAAATGTCGAAGTCGGGTTTGTAGCGACAAGACTCACGGACTGGGAATGCCGGGCTATTTTTGAATACGGGAAAAAGCATGTGTTTCATGAATATTATCCCCTGATAGTTGATTTGATAAAAAATGTGACAATTCCGCGTAAAGAAAAGGATTATGGCTGCACGATAAATTACTATCACATGTTTCCGCCGTTGTACCATGAGAAGATGATATACAGTTTTTTTGTTAATTTTTTTGATAAGCCGCTGTTTAAAGCGTTTACTCCGGAAAAGAGCGTATTAGAGCAACAGTTGATGAAACATATATCGGCTTTCCTGTGTAAGCAAAATAAATATGGACCGGAGCAAATTAATGTGGCGATTCTCGATGATCAGTTTTTGGTGGTTTTGATTTCCGGGCTGTTAACACCTTTTTTGCAGGATGCCATAAAAAACGGTATGGAGGATGATGATCCTTTTATTGCAAAATTATTTGTCGCCGAGGGGAAGACTGTACTGGAGGATATTTTGGCCCAATACTTTTCAACCCAAGCCTATAATCCATTTATTTATTTTGATAAAAGCAGTGATAAACTCATTATTTTATCAAGTCTATCTAAAAAGAGCTGGCTTCATTTTTTGTCGGCTGCATTTGAATGATTTGCGAGCTGTATTTTACGGAAATAAAAATTTCTTAGGAAATATTGTGCAAATCAAGAATGCATCGTATTGTTTAGGCAAATTTAATATATAAAATATGCTTTTACTGTTAGCTTGAATGGAATATTTTTTATAAATATAGCTGTTCCATGCGCTTGTACAATCTGTGTACAAGCGCATTTTTTTGCAGATTGTTTTAGTTTTAGTTCACACGAACTCGTGAAAAGGGGAACTTGAACTTATGACGGGCAGCGTATTTCTTGGAAAGGAGTTAGGGGAAATGAATATGGATGTACATGTAGCCAGACAGCCAATTTTTGATGCAAAGCTAAATGTTTTTGCCTATGAATTGCTGTTTCGCCAAAAAGTGGCAGATGCTTATGATGGAAAAGATGGAGATAAGGATACAAACTGTGTGATTGTTAATTCTTTTTTACTGATGGGAATACAGTGCCTGACAAATGGGAAAAGAGCATTTATAAACTTTACGGGAAATGCAATAAAAGGAAATATTCCGCGCAGGCTGTCAAAAGATTTGATCGCGGTTGAAATCCTGGAGGATGTTGTTCCTGATGGTGAAATTATTAAAGCTTGTCGCGAACTGAAAAAAAGAGGTTATATGCTGGTGCTCGATGATTTTGTGTGCTTGGAACGGTTTTCTGCTATCATTCCGCTGATTGATATGGTGAAAATTGATTTTCGGCTGGTTCAGGCAGGAAAACGGAAAGAGCTGGTGCGTACTTTGGAAGAATACCCTGTAAAATTTTTAGCTGAAAAAGTGGAGACATATGAAGAGTTTGCTGAGGCTGTAAAAATGGGGTTCTCGTATTTTCAGGGGTATTTTTTCTGTAAGCCGCAATTGCGGTCGCATCGGGATATTGTGGAATACAAGGAAAATCATTTGCAGATTTTGCAGGAGATTCACCAGCCGGAAATGAGGTTTTCTCGGATTGAAAAAATTGTAAAGCGAGATGTGGTTTTATCTTACAAACTGCTGAAATTTATTAATTCTTCGATATTTGGTCTGCGCAGCCGAATTTATTCTTTAAGACAGGCGATGCTTCTTTTGGGGGAAAAGGAGTTGAAGAACTGGATCCTGCTGTTGGCATTAAAGGATATTGTGCACGATAAACCACGGGAGATTTTGGTGGAATCACTGATAAGAGCCAAATTCTGCGAAACCATGGCCGCGGATAAAATGTCCCCGCGTGCTGTGGAAAATGCTTTTTTGATAGGGATTTTTTCGTATCTTGATGTGCTGCTTGACCGTCCGATGCGGGAGGTCCTGGATGAAATTCATTTGTCAAAGGAGATAAAAGCTGTTTTGTTGGGAGAGGAAAATAATCAGCTGGCTTCATTATACAGATTAGCCGTCAGCTATGAAAAGGCAGACTGGAAGGCCTATACAAAATTTGCTGCCGAGATGAACCTGGAGGACAATGCTGTAAGCCAGGCCTATCGTAAGGCTGTCAAGTGGGCAGGCGAGATTGCGTAGGGCTAACAGCTTGTAGATAAAATACTTATTTTGAAAGAAAAGGGATGTGTAAATGATGGACATGAAAGAAAAATATAAGGTGGACATTGAGGTACTTAAGCTGACAGATGTAATTGATCTGGGGTTTTTACAAAAATTTCAGGATGACTTTGCGGAAGGGGTCGGCATTGCCAGTGTAACAGTAGATCCCGAGGGCAATCCGATAACAAAGCCTAGCCGCTATATCCGCATGTGCATGGATTATACGCAGTCAACGGAGCTGGGGCGAAAGTGTTGTGCCCAGTCGCACAGCCAGGGCGGCCAGCAGGCGGCGCGAGAAGGGAAGCCTGTCATCTATGAATGCCATGCTGGATTAATTGATTTTGCCGCACCAATCCTCATCGAAGGCAAACTGATGGGCACTATTTTGGGTGGGCAGGTTCTGGCGCAGGAACCGGCAAAGGAGAAAATATATAATAAGGCAAAGGAACTTGGGATTGATGCGGAAGCATATTACGCCGCTGCCCAGGAAGCGAAAGTTTTATCGCGGTCAAGTATTGAGGCAGCGGCAAATGTTTTGTATGTTGTCGCCAACAACATGTCGAATGCGGCTTATCAAAAATTAAAATTAACCGCAGCAGTAAACACCTTGAGCGACGGGGCCCATCAGATTTCGGCAACTATGGAAGAATTGGCCGCGTCCGCGTCGACCGTAAGTGAAAACCAGGTATCCTTAAACAATGAAATCAGAAATGTGAGTACAATTACCGGTAAAATTGATGAAGTTATGGAGCTTATCAAGGATATAGCCGATGAGACACGGCTATTGGGGCTTAATGCGGCAATCGAGGCGGCCAGGGCCGGCGAGGCTGGCCTGGGGTTTAGCGTAGTTGCGCAGGAAATTCGGACACTGTCTGATCAATCAAAGCAGACAGTTGGCAAGATTAAAGATCTAACCAGTACAATTAAGGAATCGGTTGATCTGACGGTAAAAAAAGGCGATCAGACAACGGAAACCGTGCATCAACAGGCAGCTGCGATTGAAGAAGTAACGGCGAGCATTGAAGAGATCAGCAGCTTGGCTGAGCTATTGCAAAGTCTGGCCCACAGCAAATAAAACGAGATTAATAGATTTTGTGTAGCTGGGGCTCGGGAAAACTACTATACTGGAGGAGACTCCTTTTATCATTTGAATGGTAAAGGGGGTCTCCGTTTATTGTCAGATCGTTGCAGCATGAGGTTTTTTATGTGGGGGAGAGCCTTGGCGTGATTGACACTGCCGCAGCTGCTGCCTTATAATAAAAATGGTTCTTAAAATGGGAGTTTTGGCCTATAAGATAAAATATGTTAAAATTCAGACGTTTATGGTAAAATATGGTCAATATAATGGCATGAAAATCATGGATGTATAGTGAGAGAGGACGGCTGATTGATGGGAAAAGCAGCGGCGAACAGAAAGATTTTAAAACAGGATACAGGATTTCTGGTTCCGGGAATGCAGCTGGCACAGGATGTATATAAAGAGAATTCCTCAATTCTGGTGACAGAAGGAACCATTCTCAACCCGGAATTGATTGAAAAATTCAAAATTTGGGACATTGACCGGGTGGATATTGTAGCTGAAATTGAACAAAATCCGATTCTTGATCCTAAGATGCAAAAATTTTTAAATAGCTATAACCAATCCGTTGATGTTATGCGACGGACTTTTGAGGATATCCGGCAAACCCAGGATGTTCCGGTGGAAACTTTTACGGAAACGGCGAATGAAATTGCGGATAATATAACGGATGGAATTAATATCATCGATCAGATTTATGATTTCCCGGTGAGTGATGATTATACTTTTCGTCACAGTGTGAATGTAAGTGCCATTGCTGCACTTATTGCAACCTGGCTGAAATATCCGGCGGATAATGTAAGCGCGATTGCTCTGGCGGGGCTTTTGCACGATGTGGGTAAGTCACAGCTGCCCCCGGAGCTGCTGAATCAGACGAATGCGCTTGCCCCGAATGATTACAAAGTGTATCAGACACATACGCAGCTTGGCTATGAGCTGGTGAAGAAAAAGTCGGAAATTGCTGAGAGCGTATTGCTGGGAATTGCCGAACACCACGAAAGAGAGGATGGATCAGGGTATCCTAAAAAATCCCGCAGTCAGAGGATTCATCCATATGCAAAAATCATTGCAGTTGCGGATGTTTTCGATGAGTTTTTGACGATTAATTGTGAAACGCCTGGTGCAGTCAGCCCCTATTTCAGTCTCGACAGCATGCGGGGCGAATTATATCGTCTTGATGCCAAGGCCTGCATCATTTTTATGGACAATATGATGGATTTTTTGTCAGGAAATCAGGTTATGCTTACCAACAAGCAGGCCGGAAGAGTGGTCTTTCTCAATAAAGATATGCCATCTAGGTCAATTGTTCAGCTCGAAGATGGTAGTGTGGTTGATTTGGCGGAAAAAGACAATATATATATTCATTATATCTTAAAATAGCAGCCGCAATATATCCCCCTCAAAATTGGCAGGATTTAGCTGTAAGGTGACGAAGGTATAACGATAAATACTTGTATAAATAAGGAGGCGTGAGAAAATGAGATCTTTTGAACAGGCCGTGGTGCTAAGACGGACAAATTATGCATTGGGAAAAGATAGTGGAATTTCAGTGGAGAAAATTTTAAAATCACTGGAGACCGTGATACCTGCAGTTCCTTCAGCTTTTAATATGCAGTCGGCGCGGGTTGTGCTGGCTTTGGGGGATAAGCATCAGGAGATTTGGGATATAACGAAGGCAGCTTTACAAAAGATTGTCCCAGAACAAAATTTTCCTGACACAGAAGCGAAAATCAACGGGTTTGCGGCCTCGCAGGGCACATTGCTGTTTTTTGAGGAACTGGGGACGGTAGAACATATGCAGCAGACCTATGCCGCTTACGCAGAAAATTTCCCTGTCTGGGCGCAGCAGGCAAATGGCATGCTGCAATTTGCTGTGTGGACAGCACTTTCTGAGCTGGGGCTGGGCGCCAATCTCCAGCATTATAATCCGCTGATTGATGAACCGGTAAAAAAACTGCTACAAGTTCCAGCTAACTGGAAACTTGTTGCGCAGATGCCGTTTGGCAAAATTTTAGTC
>Ga0065701_1012730_pt1 | contig 15207 bp, 15 predicted proteins | sample Biomet1_FD_59088 | JGI IMG/M metagenome (GOLD analysis project Ga0065701, IMG submission 59088) | Microbial communities from bioreactor (seeded with anoxic lake sediment) at LBNL, California, USA - Biofuel metagenome 1 version 3... | ecosystem: Engineered > Bioreactor > Anaerobic > Unclassified ...
TTAAACATATTGTTTTCTTTTATTTGATGCGACAAAAGTAAACTAATCTATTTGTATTTCCAAATAATTATCACAAAAAGATATTAATAACTAACAATTTAATGGATTTACATCTTCCTGTTCTACTTCGCAACCCAGGAACTGCATCTCTTCCTTAACCTTTTCTTTAGAAAAAGTAAAGTAGGTACAAACAGCCTTTGTGCAAAGTTCGCCGGCTGCATTATACAATCGTCCCTCCACAGCAATTATATTGCGTTTTATTTCCTGAATACTTGCCCGAAGAGTTAGAACATCGTCATTGGTGCTAACAGATTTCATATACCGTGTTTCCATTTTTGTGGTAACACCTGTAGTTTGAAGTTTACGAAGAATAGCCCATGCACAGATTTCATCTAGCAAAACAGCCTGAATACCGCCATGCAGAGTATCAACCCACCCCTGAAACTGAGGTTGGGGTTTCCACATACTGACAACCTCGTCACCGTCTTCATAGAAATCCATTTTTACTCCGCTATCATTGTGCTTGGAGCAACCAAAACAGTTATAACCTTCTTTTTTAATCCACGGATTTATAATCTTCTTCATCTAAAAAATATACTTTATTTATCTTTATATTTTTGCAAACCTCCCTTCAGGAATTCTACATACTTGTCTATATCTTCATCATATGAATAAGACTTGTTGAGTGGATTTCCTTCATTATCCAATAATACATAGAAAGGTTGCGCATTTGCACCAAACTTGCTTCTTTGCAAATAACTCCATTTATCGCCCACCGTTTTCAGTGTTCTTTCCGTACCATTTTCTGTAACAATTATCGGTGCAGAAAGAGGTTTCTTATCATCCACATACAAAGAAATCAGCACATAATCGTTTTCAATAATATTGCTTACCTTCGGATCAATCCATACTGCAAGTTCCATCTTTCGGCAGTTTACACATCCAAATCCGGTAAAGTCTACCATTACAGGTTTACCTTCCCGCTTTGCATATTCCATTCCTGCATCGTAATCATCAAACTTAGCACGTACTTCATTTGTATACAGATTAAAATCCTGAGTCTTCATGGGAGGAGCAAAAGCGCTAACGGCTTTTAAAGGAGCACCCCACAATCCGGGAACCATATATACAGCAAATGACAGAGAAATNAGTGCCATAAAGAAAGAAGGAACAGTAACGTGTGATTCTTCATCATCGTGTGGAAAACGGATTTTGCCTAATAAATAAATACCTAACAGAGCAAAAATTACAATCCACAGAACAAGGAATGTTTCACGATCAAGCAATCGTCCAGCCATAAGCTAAGTCGGCCGACTGAGAAAAATTTCAAAGCGAAAGCTAGTTCAAGGAATCCCAATACCACTTTGATCTTATTCATCCAGCCACCCGAGCGAGGCATTGACTTCAACCAGGAAGGAAACAGTGCGAAAAGGGTGAAAGGAAGTGCCAAAGCAATGGCAAATCCAAGCATTCCAATAGCAGGAGCAATAATTCCTCCGGTAGTGGAAACCTGTACCAACAAGAATCCAATAATTGGACCTGTACATGAGAATGAAACAAGTGTTAACGTAAATGCCATCAGAAAGATGCTAAGCAATCCGCCAGTCTTCTCTGCTTTACTATCCACTTTCGTACTCCAGGAAGAAGGCAGGGTAATCTCAAATGCGCCAAAAAACGAAGCTGCAAAGATTACCAGCATCAGGAAGAACAGAATGTTGAATACTGCGTTTGTGGACAAGGCATTAAGTGCGCTTGCTCCAAAAAGAAGCGTTACAGCAAGCCCCAGAGCTACATAAATAACAATAATGGAGACACCATACAAACAGGCATCCCGAATTCCTTTCTTCTTATCTTGCGAGCGTTTCAGAAAGAAGCTTACTGTCATTGGGATAATAGGCCACACACAAGGAGTAAAGAGCGCCAACAAGCCTCCCAAAAATCCGGTAATAAATATATAGAACCAGGAATAGTCTTTGTGAGCCACTTCACCGCCAAAGCTATGCAACTCATTAATCACCGGTTTCCAAAAATTAGTTATTGTAGCGGAATCGGCCACAGCCACTGTATCTGTTGCAGCAACAGACAGCGTATCAATTGGCAATATAGTTGCTGTTTCTGTTTTTGCTTCTTCTTTCGGAGTTACAGCAGCCTCGGCAACAGCTTTCGCACTTCCTTTTCCCTGATAGCTAAATGGAACTTGTGTAGGCGGCAAACAATTTTCATCGTTACATGCACCATATTCCAAATATCCTTTTATGCTATATGTGGCTCCGGTAATCTTTATTTTTTGAGAAAAAACAGCACTATGCGAAAAATAGCGAACTTTCATCTCAAACAACTTATCAAACTGCTCTATTTCTTTACTGAGCGGAGTCAGCTTACCAATTAATTTTGCTCCTTCAATTTTATCAGTATTAAAAGTAGCTGATATTGGTCCCCCTGAAGGAAGATTTACGGAATAAACGTGCCATCCTTTGTCAATGGATGCTGTAAAACGAATTTCCGCCTCTGTTTCACTGATCGTTTTAAATTCGGTTTTAAAGCTTACCGGATCTTGTATCTGAGCAGAAATGCTATCTGCCAGCAAGAGCAGCGAACAGAATAGAAATAGTATTTTTCTCATTTATTTATTGGAATTAGTTAAAACTCATAGTCCACACAAGCACGGTTTTCTTTTACCTCTGCCAATATTTTTCCGGCAGCTACGTGCAAAGGATGTTTTGCATAAAAGTTGACATCCTCCAATGAATCAAATTCACTCACTAACGCAATATCATAAACTTCTACAGGATTCAAATTAAATCTTACTTCAATGCTGCGAATTACATCAATATCCTTTGGCAAAGCTTCAATAGCTTCTTTAAATTTATTCATTACAGCAAGTTTATCACTTTCGGATACTGTTTTTTTAAGCTGAAACAATACAATGTGTCGTACCATACTTTGTTTTATTAATTAATTTGTTCTATTTTTGTATATAAATTCAATTCTAATGAATTTATAGCAAAAGTAAGTTATTTGTTTTAAAAAGCAATATTAAACCATGTTAATAATAGGCATAGCAGGTGGAACAGGTTCCGGCAAAACAACCGTTGTCCGTAAAATATTTGATAGTCTTCCAAAAGATGAAGTCGTGTTACTTCCACAGGATTCTTACTATAAAGACAGCAGTAATGTTCCCGTTGAGGAAAGACAATTTATTAATTTTGATCATCCGGATTCTTTCGAATGGGACCTGTTGTCAAAGCATATCCAACAGCTAAAAAAAGGAAAAAGTATTGAACAGCCTACCTATTCTTATCTGACCTGTACCCGCCAACCCGAAACCATTCACATTGAGCCACGTGACGTTATCGTTATAGAAGGAATTCTTGCTCTTTGTGACAAAAGATTGAGAGATCTGATGGATTTAAAGGTTTTTGTGGACGCAGATTCCGATGAACGATTGATCCGTGTAATAAACCGGGACATTGTGGAAAGAGGACGTACAGCCGAAATGGTTATGGAGAGATATACCCGCGTATTGAAACCCATGCATCAACAATTTATTGAACCAACAAAGCGATATGCCGACTTGATTATTCCGCAAGGTGGAAATAATCAGATAGCAATTGATATCTTAACTATGTATATTGAAAAGAATCTGGGACTGGAAAAATAGAAAATAAAGTGTATGCATAAACTTCTTCTCATCTGCCTTATTCTCTTTTCATTGCTAGCCTGCAAGAATGTGCATACTAGCCAGACAGATGCGAATGTTTACGATCTGCCTCAAATAAAAGATAGCGGAGAGCTGGTTGTTCTTACACTTTACAGCTCCACTTCTTACTTTATCTACCGTGGTCAGGAAATGGGATTCCAGTACGAACTTAGCGAACAGTTTGCCCGTTCTCTGGGATTAAAGTTGCGGGTAGAAGTGGCTAAAAATATTCCTGAACTGGTGAGTAAGCTGAAAGATGGTAAAGGAGATATGATTGCATATAGTCTGCCGGTTACAAAGAGAATGAAAGATAGCCTAACCTACTGCGGACTGGAAGTAATTACACATCAGGTTATTGTTCAACAAAACAATCAAAAAGCTGATCCACTAAAAGATGTTACTCAACTGATAGGGAAAGATGTTTATGTGAAACCCGGAAAGTACTATGACCGATTGGTTAACCTGGATAAAGAGCTGGGAGGAGGAATCAAAATCCATAAGGTTACAAATGACAGCATTACAGTGGAAGACCTGATTATTCAGGTTGCCGATGGTAAAATCCAGTATACAGTGTGTGACAATGACCTGGCAAAACTGAACTCTACTTATTATCACAACATTAATATTAAACTATCCGTTAGTTTTGACCAACGGGCATCATGGGCCGTAAGGAAAGACTGTCCACTTCTTGCAAAGGCTGCCAATGACTGGTACAAAAAAAATAATGACTTCTCCTGACTATACAGCCAGTACGAAAAGGTATTTTGAGTTAAACAAGGTAACTATACACTCACCCATCCTTTCCATTCAGGATGGAAAAATTTCTCATTTTGACAGGCTATTCAAAAAATATTCAAAAGAAATTGATTGGGACTGGCGACTCCTTGCTTCGCTTGCTTACAACGAATCTAATTTTGANCCGAAAGCTGTATCATGGGCTGGTGCAAAAGGATTAATGCAGTTAATGCCTGCCACTGCCAGATCATTGGGATTATCTTCCGGAGAAGAAGACATTCCCGAAGAGAGTATAAAGGCAGCAGTAAAGTACATTTCTTCCATCAACAAAAGTTTTAGNATGATTCCCAATAAAAAGGAGCGACTAAACTTCATCCTCGCATCATATAATGCCGGATTGGGACATATCTATGATGCTATGGCACTGGCTGAGAAATTTGGGAAAAATAAATTTGTGTGGTACGACAATGTGGAGGACTATATCCTTTTAAAAAGCAACGAAGAATACTTTACTGACCCAGTCTGCAAGAACGGTTACTTCCGTGGAATAGAGACTTTCAATTTCGTTCGGGATATAAATGAACGCTACAAGGTCTATAAGAAAAAGATTAAGCATTAATCATGTTTATTCAGTTACCAATCATTGGAGAATAAATAAAATCCATAAACCAATGGTTCTCCAATCATTGGTTTATGGATTTTATTTATAGGCGAATGATTAAAACTTCTAACGATTTATCTATTCGATTCTTTGTTACAAACATCCAACTATGAAAGCTTCCATATCAGGAAACTTTTCTTCAACACTTTGAAGTAATTTAAACTGTGCTTTTGAACGTACCAGATTGTGTTCTGGATATTTAATTTTATAATATGTATCTCCGTTAATATAATCAGCAAGAAAACGTACTAACTGCATATATGGGAATAAAGCTGCTGCATAAGGAAGATTTTCTATTTCGATAGGAAGCAGAAATGAACGTGCAGATTCCAGATATCCTTTTGTGAAGGCTTTAAAAATTTCCATATTGAAATTCACATCATCAAGATTCTTACTGTCTTCATCACCTGTATTTGCTGCAGTGCGAAGGAAATCTCCATAATCAGAAAATATAAAACTTGGCATCACCGTATCCAAATCGATTACACAAAGCACTTTACCATCCTGACCAAACATCATATTGTTTACTTTAGTATCGCAATGGCAAACTCTTTTAAGAAGTTTACCTTCTCTGTACCAACGTTCGGCTTTGCACATCTCATCAGCGCGTTTTTCTATTTCATCAATTAAATATTGTACTTCAGACAAACGTCCCGAAGCATTCTTTTCAACAGCCTCACGAAGTTGCTTCAAACGGAATTCCATATTATGAAAATCAGGAATTGTTTCTCCAAGCGTCTCTGGAATATCAGACAACATAAACTGGAAATCGCCAAAAGCTACACCAGCATCATAAGAAGAAGCAGCGTTAACTGTCTCATGAGTTGTAGCATTAGAAATGAAAATTGTGACTCTCCAATAGCTTGTTCCATCAAAATAATAAAGCTTATCATCATTAGCAGGTATTATTGTGATAACCTTACGATCAAGATCAGCTTCATTCTTTTGCTCTAATTTTTTACGAATAAAGGAAGTTACCAGGAAAATATTCTTCTGCAACATATCCACATCCTGAAAAATTGCATTATTTATTCTTTGAAGAACATAGTTAGGATTCTCTTCACCCTTTATTCTTATTTCATACGAATCATTAATCAACCCAGTTCCTAATGGAAGTATCTGATCTATAGCTCCATTAATTTTAAATTGAGTAGCTATTTCAAGTAGAGTATTCATTGTATTATTATAATTAGATATTGTTTTCAGACGCAAATATATTAATTATATTTATTAATACGAATACTTTTATACAATATTATAAATAACACAAGCAGTAAATTATGAATATTTAAACAACATTATTAATTTATGAACTACATCAATATATCAAATAAAATCTTTGATAATCAATGCGCCATAGTCCAAGCATAACATTGCAAAAGTGCAATGTTATGCTATATTGTAAAATTAATGATTAAAAAGCTATCAGAACCGATTGATCCCTTCTAGTCGCAGTAACATTTTTTTTGTATCTAACCCACCTGCATAACCGCCTAATGAGCCATCAGCAGCAATCACCCGGTGACAAGGAATAATAATAGCAATTGGATTTTGCCCGTTGGCAGAGCCTACAGCACGGCAAGCTTTGGGATTCTCCACTTTTTCAGCCAGTTGTTTGTAACTGATAGTTTGCCCGTAAGGAATGGTTTGCAGAGCTTTCCACACAGACTCTTGAAAGTATGTGCCTTCGGGAGCCAAAGGTAGTGAGAAGTTCTGCCGGTTTCCGGAAAAGTATTCGTCGAGCTGACGAATACACTCTTTCAACACTTCCGGAATAGTTTCAGAAGATACTTCGGAAGATTCCTTAAACAATAGCTGAGTAATATGAAACTCTGTAGATTTAATCTCAAGAATTCCCACAGGAGAAGAGTAATAAAAAGTATTCATCGGTACCAGCTTATTAAATTAAAATAATTTCAATTTATTCTTTTGTGCTTCATCAATTGAAACTGTATCAGCTTTCTTATTCACATTCTTCTGGCGAAGGATTTCATATTCTTGATCAAGTTCTTGGGCCAGTTTTTCCTTTGCTTTTGGATTTAGCAATTGAGATGCGATAGAAGCATTTTGTGATGCATCCTTAAGATGAGCAACTATTCCACTATAAACAGGTGCAATTTTAAGTGCCGTATGCAGTTTGGAAGTAGTTGCTCCACCTATCATCAAAGGAATATCGAGTCCGGCTTTCTGAAGTTCAGTAGCCACATGCACCATTTCTTCCAATGAAGGGGTAATCAATCCACTCAGTCCAATAAAATCGGGTTTTTCTTCTATTGCACGCTGTACTATTGTTTCGGTAGGAACCATAACCCCTAAGTCAACGACCTCGTAATTATTACAAGCCATCACTACAGAAACAATATTCTTTCCGATATCATGAACATCACCTTTTACTGTAGCAATAAGCATCTTTCCAGCCGAAGATGAGCCTTCAGTCTTTTCTAATTCAATCAACGGTTGAAGTATCGCAACAGCTTTCTTCATGGTACGAGCTGTTTTTACCACCTGAGGAAGAAACATTTTACCAGCACCAAAGAGGTCGCCTACCTTATTCATTCCATCCATCAAAGGACCTTCGATAATATCTACAGCTTTTTCATAGAGTGGAACCGCTTCGGCTAGATCTTCCTCAAGGAAGTCACCGATCCCTTTTACAAGGGCATACTTTAATCTTTCGTTTACATTCTCGTCTCTCCATGCGTCATGTTTTACAACTGCCTGATTATTATCCTTACCAGCACCTTTAAGACTTTCAGCCGCTTCAATCAATATCTCTGCCGCATCCGAACGACGATTAAGTACCACATCTTCTATCTTTACCAGCAAATCGGGATCAAGATCAGTATACATTACAGCTGTTGCCGGATTAACAATTCCCATATCCATGCCTTGTTGAATGGCATAATAAAGGAATACGGCATGCATTGCCTCGCGAATATAATTATTCCCTCTAAAAGAGAAAGAAAGGTTACTGATACCTCCACTAATGTGTGCACCCGGAAGGTTTTTCTTTATCCATGCTGTAGCATTAATGAAGTCTACTGCATAATTATTATGTTCTTCCATTCCGGTAGCAATTGCCAGCACATTGGGATCAAAGATAATATCATGAGGATTAAATTGCACCTTGTCTACCAATAGTCGGTAAGCACGTTCGCACACTTCAATTTTACGTGCACAAGTGTCGGCCTGTCCTTTTTCATCGAACGCCATAACCACAGCTGCTGCGCCATATTTCTTTATAGTGCGTGCATGTTCAAGGAATGCCTCTTCGCCTTCTTTCAACGATATGGAATTTACAACAGATTTTCCCTGCAAACATTTAAGTCCGGCAACAATCACTTCCCATTTAGAGGAATCAATCATAACTGGCACACGAGCAATATCAGGTTCCGAAGCTATCAGATTAAGGAAAGTTGTCATTTCCTCTTTCGCTTCGAGCAAACCATCATCCATATTTACATCAATAATCAAAGCACCATCTTCCACTTGTCCGCGGGCAATGGAAAGAGCTTCATCATATTTCTTTTCCTGAATGAGTCGAAGGAACTTACGTGAACCTGCCACATTACACCTTTCACCTACATTCACAAAATTAATTTCAGGTTTCACCTCCAGTAGTTCTAATCCCGAGAGCCACATACAATCAGGATTTGACACTGGTTTATGTGGAGTCTTTCCTTGAATCAAAGCACCATATTCTGCTATATATTTATCGGTAGTTCCACAACAGCCACCAATAATATTTACCAATCCTTCATCAATATACTCTTTAACTTGCTCGCCCATTTCAGCTGGTGTCTGGTCATATTGACCCAAGCTATTGGGAAGACCTGCATTTGGATAAGCACTTATATAATAAGGTGCGCGAGCAGCCAGACCTTCAAGGAATGGCTTTAACTGCTTGGCTCCAAAGGAACAGTTTAAACCCACCGAGAAGATAGGTGCATGCTGCACAGAAGCAAGAAAAGCATCCAAAGTCTGACCAGAAAGAGTACGCCCTCCTGAATCTGAAACAGTAACAGAAAGCATAATAGGCAACTTTACACCTTTTGCTTCCATAGCGCTCTCAGCCGCATAAATAGCTGCTTTTGCATTTAATGTATCAAATATTGTCTCAATAAGAATAGCATCCACTCCCCCTTCAATCAAAGCCTCCATCTGTTCCTGATAAGCTGCCACCAGTTCATCATACGATAAGGCACGAAAAGCCGGATTATTCACATCCGGAGACATGGAACACGTTTTATTGGTAGGTCCTACAGATCCAGCTACAAATCTTGGTTTGTGAGGAGTTATTCGAGTAAATTCATCCGCAACCTCACGGGCAATCTTCACTGCTGCAAGGTTAATCTCACGCACATATTCCTGTACATGGTAATCTGCCATAGAAACTGTAGTAGAGCTAAATGTATTTGTTTCAATGATGTCGGCTCCTGCTTCAAGATACTTTTTATGAATATCCCGGATTACATCCGGACGAGTGAGGCAAAGCAAATCATTGTTTCCTTTCATCTGTCCGGGAATGTGCGTAAAACGTTCATTACGGAAATCCTCTTCTCTAAGATTATACTGCTGAATCATTGTGCCCATAGCTCCATCCAATATGAGGATGCGCTCGGAAACTAACTGTAGAATGGTTGGTTTCATTATATAAATACTATTTTAAAGCTGTTCAATTATTATTTAAACAGCATTCGAATGCAACTTGTTTATAAAAAGATAATTTTTAAGCCGTAAGCACCAAACAGCTATAAATGCAAAGCCCAGACGACTAAGGACAATCCACCAAAAACTGATGCCAAGGGCTACAAAAAGAAGCGTATCTTCAAGTAAAGAATGAGATACAGCTAAGTGATGATTGAGCACATTTGCCTCATCTTTAGTTAGGATTCCACTTTCTGTTTGTTCAATCATTATTGCACCGCCATAAGCCAAGCCTACCACATTGCCTACAATCCATAAAAAAGAGGCTCGTTCGGGCATACCAAAAAAGCGCATAAACGGACTCAGCGGACGAGAAATTACATCAAATAAGTTATATTCCTCAAGCAGTTTCTGTAATATCATCAAAGCAGATACAATCACCAATATAGTAACAATCAATGTTATAGACGTACTAAACCAGGCTTTAAAAACTTCCCCTATAGAGGAAAAGACTTCCGGTTGGGTTACAATTTCAAAGCGTGCAGTAGAAAGAGGCATTATTTGATTCAAAACAAATGCAACTATAAGTGCCATACCAATACGAAGGATACACATCCACCAGAAAGATGAACCGGTTTTCTTCTGAACAGCACTTTCAACTAAAAGATTATGTGCTATAAGGCACATGATAGCAATAATGGTAGCTTCACGCAAAGTAATGGTCAAAGAAGTCATCACAGCAATGGAAGCATACAAAGGAAGGAAAATACTGGTTAGAAAAACAACGGCAGTTTCACCCGGAAGTCCAATTAAGTTAAATACCGGGTTAAGGTATTCTGCCAGATAGCTCAACATGCCTGAATATTGAAGAAAACGCACAAGAAGTGAAACTGGAAGTATAATTTTCAACAGCCATAAACTAACCTTACCTGCTTTAGGTAATGCAGATTTAATACATATCAATAGACGTCCGGGAAAGTCTTTCATCGTTATTTTTTAAACATTCTGTCCATGTCACGCTTGTCGTCTTTTTCTCTCAACGACTGTCGTTTATCATATTGCTTTTTACCTTTAGCCAAAGCTATCACAACCTTAGCCAATCCTTTTTCGTTAATAAACATACGGACTGGAACAATTGTAAAACCAGTTTCTTTGGTAGCCCTATCCAGTTTCTTCAGTTCTTTTCTATTAAGTAATAGCTTACGGTCACGGCGGGCTATATGGTTATTATAGGAGCCATAAAAATATTCGGCAATGTGCATATTCTTCACCCACAACTCTTGTCGGGCAAAGAAGCAAAAGGTATCTACCAGACTGGCTTTGCCCATACGAATAGATTTAATTTCCGTACCGGTCAATACTATACCGGCTGTGAAAGTATCCACCAACTCATAATCGAAAGTTGCGCGTTTATTTTTTATATTTACAGGAGCTTGTTTCATAAGTCTAGTTTAGAATAATAGTCAATTGATTAAAAATGAGTTCAATTATCCACGGACAAAGAATAATCACTAAAGAAGAGAAAATGGAAAACCATGTGCTTTTGTTATCATTCATCTTCAGAAGAATTCTTGCTCCTTCCCAAATTACGTAAATAATGTAGAACTGAAAAATCAACTTGAGTATAAAAAATGGAGGAATCAGTTCCACTATAATTTTCAAAACAAAAGGAACAACCATCGCGTATCCCACAAGTTGTTCTGCTTTCGGCATATCACAATCAACACGAAACATGCTACGCGCCATCTTGCTTACAGTCTTTGCCGCGAGGAAATATCCGGCAAATAGAGCAACAAAAACGCCACAACATCGAGTCATGGCTAATTGAAAAAGTTGGTTAGTGGTGAGGTCTTCACTTGCAAAGTTGTAAAGAAACACACTTGCAAAGACAGCCATACCACATAAACCAATCATAGGATAAACAAAAGTAGCCAAGCCCTTTCGTCTATCCTCTTCTAAACTAATTTCCTCCCATGCCTTAGCAGGAGAGGAAATCAATAAAATAACTTTCTTAAATAAATTCTTGTAATTCAATTCTTAATATCCGTATTTGCACCGTGCACTCTTCACTATTGTTTCATAGGTACTCTTCGCCGAGATTTTTACCCAGATTGAATCGTTTTTCGGTTGTATGTCATCAATATATGTAGGCATTTTAAAACTATATGGTATTTGTTCTGCCTGATAATAAGCAGTACCGGTACTTCCACCATTAGAGTAATTCAATGTTACATAGAGTGTATCGTTACCTACTTTTTGTTTGTACATATCAAAGCTAACATTCTTACCATTCACATAAGGAAATGATAATGACACTGTTATATAATTATTTGCTATATAAAAAGCATCAATACTTGTTAAGTTATAACTATTTTTCAACGTATCCGACTTCTGATTAAAATCTTTAGTTACAATTACACTAGCTGAAACAATAGTTACGTCATAACTAGTTTTGCCGTCTTTTAATACCTCTCCATCAGCCAACTTATAGTATCCAATTATTCGTGTCGGATAAGTTCCATCAGTTAGTTTCAAATATGATGGGTTAGTTGGGGTTAAAGTAAGGCCATTATCTGTAAGAAGAGTAATACTACCTCCAAGATAACCCTGATTAACTGTTGCACATTGAGAAAAATCCCATGATGATGATGAACTACCGTCATTTTCAATACATGAAGACAAGAAAGGAACCATTATTAAAGTCAGGCACAAAACAATAAATTTAATCTTTTTCATTTTCCGTGTTATTAAGTTTGAATGTACAAAATATAATATATCAGAAAAACGCAGCATTTCGTATATTACTGCATAGCATTATATATTTTTTGCAAATTCCTCCAAATGATTATCTATATATTCAGCAATAGTAGCAGATATTTCTTCTTCAGTATTCAGAAATTCTTCTTCAAGATCATCAAACACTTCATACTGCTCGTACATTGCCATAAAATCATCCTCAGTTCTTTCCTTTTCCAGATCTTCTTTATGATCATCATATATTTTTTTTGCTTTATAAATAAGCTTAGAAAAATCATCAAGTCCAAACATTCTCATGGATTTAGCAAAAGGATTATCAAAAATATATCCTCCATATCCATTTTGGATAAGCTGTACAAATCCACCTTCCATCACCTCTTCCCGAAAAAAATGATATGCAAGCACAGAGTGTTGAAACCCATTAAGCAGATTCATTGTTTCAGCTTTCAAGTCACCGCCTATCACCTCCAAATATTTATTGGTAAATACACCGATAAACTCATCCATTCCAAGAGACGCAGCTTCTTTTAACGCACTATCCGAAATTTCGATTGTTGTAGCCATTTATTATTTGTTTGTTTTTAGAGCTGTCAAAGATATATATTATTGGGTAAATTATCCAAGAAAATAGATTAAAATATGTTTTTCATTGATATCTGAGGTATTTAAATATTTAAAACAAGATTTCCACAAGAATAAATAATAAATCCACAAAAAGGATAGAAATATGAAGTAATATTGCACCAATGAATTAACTAATAAAATCAAAATACTGTTATGATTAAAAAGATAATCTCAATGTTGATCTTTTCTGCATCCGTATGCTTAGCAGCCTATGCACAAACTCCTGCATTTCCAGGAGCTGAAGGTTATGCTCGTTTTACAACCACCGGCGGACGAGGTGGAACTGTTTATCACGTTACAAATTTAAATGACAGTGGTACAGGCTCACTCCGATATGCTGTAGCCTTGTCTGGAGCCAGAACTATTGTTTTTGATGTATCAGGCACCATTGAGTTACTGTCTGAATTGAAAATATCAAATGGAAATGTTACTATAGCCGGACAAACGGCTCCCGGTGATGGCATTTGTGTGAAGAATTATAACGTTACCATAAATGCAAGCAATGTGATTCTCCGATTTATCCGTTGCCGCCTTGGAGTGGATAAACCAGATGCAGACGGACATATAGACCGTGATGCTATGTGGGGTCGTAATCAGTCAAATATCATCATTGACCATTGTACAATGAGCTGGTGTACAGACGAATGTGGTTCTTTTTATGACAACACAAACTTTACCATGCAGTGGTGCTTGTTGGCTGAGAGTTTAAAAGGATCGCTTCACCCTAAAGGATATCATGGATACGGTGGTATCTGGGGAGGAAAAGGAGCTAGTTTCCATCATAATCTATTGGCTCATCACGACAGCCGCAACCCTCGTTTGTGTGGTACCCGTTACTCTAATCAACCAGATTTAGAAAAGGTTGATTTACGAAACAACGTTATTTACAACTGGGGAAACACAAATAGTGGATATGCCGGTGAAGGTGGCAGTTACAATTTTGTGAATAACTACTACAAATCAGGGCCAGCCACAAAATCAGGCATTAAATATCGTATCTTCCAACCATCGGCAGACGACGGAACCAATAACCAGCCAAAAGGCATTTATGGAACTTTCTATGTGAGCGGAAACTACATGGCCGACAAAGGTACCAACTGGGATTGGAGCGGAATTAATATAGACAGCGGCAATAATAGTACAATGACTGTAGATAAAATAAAATCGGCTACTGAATATGAACATGCAGCCGTAACTACTCATTCAGCAGAAACAGCTTTTGAAAAAGTTCTTTCTTACGTAGGAGCTTCCCTTCACAGAGATAGCCAGGATGCACGTATTGTGGAAGAGGCCAGAAACAGAACTTATACCTACAAAGGATCACTGCTTGGCGGACTTGGTATTATTGACAATCCGAATGATGTGGGCGGATGGCCAACACTCAACTCTGAGACAGCCCCCTCAGACACAGACAAGGATGGTATTCCTGATGCATGGGAGACAGTCAATGGTTTGAATCCTAACAGCATAAGTGATGGATCCGCCTTATTCAAAGACGGAAGTGGATACACCAATCTCGAGGTCTATATAAATAGTTTGGTAGAACAAATTATGAAAAGCGGAAATACAGATGCGGAAACAATAATAAATGAAACATATCCAATATACACTACTCCCACCGCCATACCTTACACAAATAAAATATCACCCGTATGTATCTATAAATGCGGTACAAAAAGCATAATTAAAGGCCTTGAAGGTAATACACAAATTGAAGTTTATTCCCTAACAGGACTTTTATCTCAAAACCTCCACACTACAGAAAGTAGTGTGGAAGTTGAAATTTCCCAGCCATCCATCCTTAAAGTGATCCAGGAAAAAGAAACAACCGTCTTTAAAATAGCATTATAGCACTTCCATCATCTTCTCAAATTTACTCTAATGCTACCTAAATGCAACATTGACTTTACAAAAGAAAGATAAATAAAACTATTTAATTCATTTCTTTAAAAAGTAACGAACCATACGTTGCAAAAAATGAATCATGCGTTGCAAAAAAAGAATAAAAGAACTAACTTTGCGTTCGATTTGAAAAAATCGAGGTTACGAGTTTTTTTATTTAATACGTAAAAAAGAGCTAATA
>Ga0065701_1012746_pt1 | contig 15203 bp, 16 predicted proteins | sample Biomet1_FD_59088 | JGI IMG/M metagenome (GOLD analysis project Ga0065701, IMG submission 59088) | Microbial communities from bioreactor (seeded with anoxic lake sediment) at LBNL, California, USA - Biofuel metagenome 1 version 3... | ecosystem: Engineered > Bioreactor > Anaerobic > Unclassified ...
CGGCCTCATCATAATACCAGTAGTTTAAAATCCCGGCTCGATTCATCTGCCATTTATTTACTGCCACTCTTTTTTCCTCCTGCGTTATAATCTTCTGGATATGTACCACTTATTCGAAACAATGCCGGCAAAAGCTCGATGAGCTCCATCTCTTCTTCAAATCTTGCCATTCCCCAAGAAAGCATTTCGTCTAAAATCGTATGTGCAAGCCGCTTCCCGCCCATTTCACGAAACTCCTTGGTCCAGCCGCTGCTGACTCGCTCTGCAAGTTTCTCTAAAAACTGACGAAATTCATGCAGACTCAGCAGCTTTCGTTGTTGCCAATCCGGTTGTTCCCGGTATACACTGGAAAACTGCAATATAATATCATGTACACCTCGCATACGATAGGGGAAAATATCTTTAAACCAAGTATTTCTCTCATAACTTACAGCCATCGCTGTATCTTGATAAAGTTCTAATTCCAAATCAAAAAAATCATTGATTTCGTCATTGATCCTGGAAACCATATTTCTCAAATAAACGAAATCTTCCTCACTTTCTGCCTTCCGATAATAAACCGGCTCCAAAAGCAAGCTCCGATAAACGCGATTGCGTTTTCTGCGAAGCATATCTGCCGGTACAGCAGACTCTCCCATAAAATCTGCTGTACAAAGCTCTTCAACACTATGATATTCCTTTACATCCCTTGGATAACTGCGTAAAAAACAACGTGATAAAATGCTTACTTCATATAATGCTTCACCAGCTAAGACGCCCTCGCTCATACCCTCATGCAAAAAGGCATCACTCTCATCATCAACCACACGCAGCACTTGAATGTTCAATAAATAATTGATAATGCGAATAAGTGCTTTCCGCCAGTTATATGATTCCCAGTTTAATTCTTCTACAGTATCTTCCTGCGGATAATAACTCAGCAACGCTTCACAAAGATCGCTAAGTAAAAATTGCCCATCAATCTCCTGCTCCTCCAAAAAAGCCATTGTGCAACAAAGCAGGACATAATCTCCCGGCGTCTGCATATCGCTAATCCCCAAGAAAGCTTGTGGTTTTGCCGGTATTTTTTCCAACTTATAAAAACGTGCATTTACTAAAAGCGACCAACCGCATTTTTCACGAAAATATTCGCGCAGTCTTTTCTCATAACGGCGAATCATGAAATATTCGTCCGGCATGTCGCGACGCAAAATCCACTGTTTTTCTAAAAGAAGTTCTGCCGCCTGTCGAAGTTCCTCTTTTTCCAATTCTTTCTCCACGGACTCAAACCGCCTCTCCTTTTTTCACCATAAGCTTCATCGCCGGCAATAGAAAATCGCCATCATCACAGCTAAGACAAATCGTTCTTTTTTCCTTAGAATTCCAAACCAGTTTCACAATACGCCCAGTCTCTGTTTGAATTTCACCCGTGACCTGCTGCATACAACGAGCTACCCATCCCAGCAAAGTCTTACGTACCTCTATCGATATCTTGGGCAGTTTTTCCAATGCAATCACCCCGTCAACAACCAGTGCATCCAATAACTCATCATGTTTCTTACGCTCTGCCAAGTAATCCCGCAACAACTCCATCTTCTTTTCCCGCTGATCTTTGATGGCACTTTGACGAGTTCTCTCTCGATACGTATTAACACGCGGCTTGACCTCTACTAGAGATGGTTCCTCATCTTCGATATGGGCATCTATATTATCACTCTCCCGTGCCTGAACAAAAAAATGCCGTACACAAGACACGCCAAAAAGCACTGAACTAAGCTCTGCTGCTTCCTTTTTGTCCTGGCAGCCTGCGAACCATTTCGCTAAATAAAGATAATCATTTTTGCGACTGCGAACAGCTTGATGTTGTTCTGCCAAACGCTGTGCAAAACGCGTAATACGCCGGATGGTCTCCGTTGTCTCTGTATAAAGGACCTGCAGCTCACTCATACGATAACCTGTACCCATGAACCAATCCTGCATTACCGTATAGCTCTCCCTAAAATCCTCGATATACGATTCTCGGCTCTGCTGATCACCCAAACGCGGAATTTGCAATTGATACTCCGCAAGCCGCACAAAAATTTTTTCAATATGAGATGCTGTTCCTTCATTAAAAAGCTTTTCAATTTTTAGTGAAGATCTCTGCAATCCTAATACAAAACTTTGTAAATATTGACTGAATTTTTCCTTATAAAGAATAAATTCACTAGTTTGCATGCGCTCCTCAACTTTTGCACTTTTTAAATGCGCTAAATAATCAGAAGAGTTTTGTACAAGGGAACTAAAAAAATGCTGCAAATCCAGCCAAATTTGATTAAGCTCCGCCAAACTGAGCGTATCGGCACGTTCAATCAAGTCTCTCAATGCATTCAATATACGATTAAATTGCGTTGTTTCCAGTGATCCGCCAAACTCTTCTCCAATAGACTGTAAACGTCCAATCATGCGCTCAATTTCTACCGTGTATGGCGTACATTGATAACGAAATTTGCGCCGTTTGAAATCCACTATACTGCGAGCACGTCCGGTTTCTTGATGCGGCTTAAGGTTGTTCCACTCTACAAGCTGAGCGAGATCTTGTTCAAGTTGCTCAAATTTATATTCTTGAAAATGTACATCTTCCCGTAACTTATGATAAATGTCCTCTGGATAAACATACGTCTGCATATGCTCATGCTTTTTNTAGCAATAATGNACGATAGCCCGATATCGCCATGTGTTTTCCTGATTCAAATAAGCAGTCTCTGTTATTTTGCAAAAATCATTTTCATTCATGCATATATCGCCTTCCTTTTTTTCGTTCAGCAAAAAACTCATCATAAAAGATCTCTGCCTAAATCAATCTTCCTAACCACTCAAAGTTCGCATTCTTTGCTCCAAACCATAAACACTCGACGATCACCTCGCCGCTCAAAGCTTGGGTGGACAGAAGAAACCTGCATTTTAATTCTCGCATAAATATGCCGTAGCAGTCTACACTCTTTTCTTTAATTCCAGTATACATTTATTTTATCATTTTATCAAAAAACACGTCATGCATACTTCCACGACTTAACATTTGTGCTTATCTATCATCGCTAAATCTCTGTATACAAGGATTTCTAGTTTCTTATAATTTTATGTGATGCATCTTGCCGCTCTAATTCTGCAAAACACTTAGTCCTAAGCCATTTCAACAAATTAAACATCAATATTTTTCATACAAAAAAAGAAGAAACATTGACCTAAGCATTTTTCACTTAAATCAATTTTTCTTCTTCAATCATCAATAATTGTATTTTTCTTAATAAGCAGCAATCATAATATGCTTTTATCTATACGCTGAATTGCCTCTCCATATATTATATGATACGTCGCCGGAACAACACCGTTTTTGAGCTGCAATTCTTCATAATGTTTCAACATAGACAAAATCAACCTTCGACTTGTAAAAACCTTATCGGCTTTCGCCGAATTATTCGCACCAACTTTTTTTACGCTATGAAGAAATTCCTCCACACTTTTAAAATACTCTATATGTTCTGTTGATTCATGATGCCCCATAAAACCTTCCGCTTGTGCATATTCAGTCAGCTCTTCTATTGAACGAAACTGAGGCCCGAATTCATAATGTACATGTATTTTATTTTCTTTATAAGCTTCGGCGAACGCCCATTTTAATTCATGGAATGTGTTTTCCCCAAAGGTAGCATATAAAAGCCACCCATTTTGCTGTAAACTCTTTCGCATACCACGAAAGGCTCTGCGATAATCATGAAACCACTGAAACACCGCATTGGAAATAATCAAATCATAGCTCCCGCCCGCTAAGTATTCGCCATCTGCCAGCCTAAAACGATACAGCTGGATAATCTGCTAACTTCAATTTAGCTGTTTCCAGCATTTCTAAAGAAATATCAATGGCCTGTATTTCCGCTTTAGGAAATTCTTCTGCTAAAAGCTTTGTTAAAAATCCAGTTCCACAGCCAATTTCTAGTATTTTATCAAATGGTCCTTTTTCTTTTGCCATAGCAAGCAATCTGTGTGCCATTTTTTTCTGCACACAGGCATAAGCATCATATTCCTTCGCCGCTCGAGAAAAGTGCGCTGCGACCCGCTCTTTATCCATCATATAAAGCCAGCCCCTTTCATGAGGTTTCTACACTCTTCTGCTTTCGTAAAAAAAGGAATATGTCCACAGCCCTCAAAGACTGTTAAGTTACAGTCCGGCAAATATTCTTTCATGTAGACCGCTGCGCCCACCGGGCAAATCGCATCAGCTGCACCATGAAGGATATGTACGGGCACCTTAATTTGTGGCAATGCATTTCGCAAGTCTGTTTTTTCTAAATAGCTAAGGCCTGACAAAAGAGCTGCTTGACTCTCAACCATTGCTTCCGGCTCGAACTTTGATAAGTCTATAAGCTCTCCATCGGCAAACATTTGTTGCTGAAAATCTTCTTGTGCTTGTATGGAGTTTTTTCTTACACTGCGACGCAGCCACTGAATATTCCCCAACGGAACTCCATGAACATAGTCTTTTATCCTGAACAAACTTAGGGGGTTGAGCCAATAAGCATCAGCCTAGAAATTTTGTCCGGATATTTCGCCGCAAGCTCTAATGCAAGCACTTCCCCCCCAGTGGACCAGCCAACAAGATCGACTTTTCCTTCCTTCTGATAAAGCCGATCCAGATAAGCATCCACATCAGACAAAGAATCTTCCATTAGAAAATGATACATATGAACGCCTGGCAATTCATTAAGTTCTTGCCAAACTCGCTCGTCCGCCGCCCAACCATTTAAAAACAGCATCCTATTATCGCCCCTTTCGACTAATAATAAAATACTCTATTGCCCTCTCATTGTCAACTTAAAATATTTTATAAGTTAACAAACTTCCTATTATTAATTTTAACTCAATTAAATCTTCTCTGCTTTTAATCAAAATGAAATGCCTTTTTTCACAAAATGCATTTCATTTCGACCAATACTCCTACCGTATCGTAATCATTATATCAATCTAATTGTTCTTGCTGCCAAGACGAATTTCATTATAAATGGATTGAGCCAGTTCCCGAATTTTTACATTCTCATTATTACAGGCATCCATGATATAAGGTTGNTATTTTTCTTGATAATTNTTTCTCATAAAACATAGNNCATTAANTTTCCATTTCCAAAGNTCACTTGCTGACAAGTAAAAAAACTTTGGTTGTATNTTTTCTTTGTAATAATCGTCTTGCATCTCCATAATTTTTTCAGGTGTCAGCATAGGAGCTATCTCCGCCAAACCAGGAAANTCCTCTGTNTCTCGGCATTTATGCTTATTCATAGGACATACATTCTGACAAATATCACAGCCATATATACTCTCTCGTAAAATTTTTTACTCTCCTTTTATATTTCTATGCTTCTCCCACATCGTATTCTATTTTTAATTAAACGCGTCCCGAATGATGTGCATTATGATCCATGTTATCATTTGAAGAGTCTTCTGTTGATGCCGTTTCCTTAAAAGATGTATTCTTCATCATATCTTTCATATTTTCTTGCATTTTCCCATTTTCCATCATAGATTTCATCTTGTTTTGCATATCTGTATCCTGCATCATAGTATTGCTATTTTTCTTGCATTTCTTCGGAATTCATCNTTTTCCCGTCTTGCATCATAGAATTATCCATTCTCATTGACGGCGTTTCTTCAGCAGCCTTCGCCACGCTTCCACCAAAAAAATTATATCCGACTACCGTAAACGCTAACAATCCGCCTGCTACCCATACTGTTAATTTCTTATTCATTTTTATTTCGCTCCTTTAAGTTTTTATATTTTGTAAAATGTATTGTCTTTTTACATCAACCTATATGTTTTCAACGTTCATTTTTCCGATTATGAACACCCCTCATCATGAAAAGATGCATCAACGGGCACAACAAGAATAAGAGATAATTTCCAGTTCCTTCATAACCTTGTTGCCTTAAAAACAATATTCCAATAACTGGAATCAAGCAACACGCAACCATCATAAGAACATGCTTTATGCTGTCTCCGCAATGTTGGTGTGTTTCCTGTCCTGTTTCACTCCTCATTGGTTTATCTCCTTTCTATAGTTCTAATCATACACTTTATTTGTAAAAAGCTTATGAACAGAATATGAAAAACTTATGAGTTTTTATAAAAAAACAGGCTGCATTATTCAACAGCCTGTTCCTAAAAATTTATTAGACACATTCAATGGGTAAATACACAATAAATTCACTGCCTTCTCCTTGTAGACTTTTTACCTCTACGAGTCCATCATGAATTTCCACTAGCTGTTTAACAATTGCTAAGCCAAGACCAGACCCACCTTTTTTTCGGTCACGAGATTTCTCACTCCGATAAAAATGTTCAAAAATATGGGGAATATCCTCTTCTGCTATCCCTGGACCATTATCCATAACATGGACAACTAACCAGTCTTTTCCTTTCTCTACAGTTCTACCAGAAGAAACCAAAATCTTACTTTCCGAAGGAGCATATCGAATTGCATTTATCAATAAATTATAAAAGACTTGTCCAATTCGATCGTGATCCACGCATAGCTCTGGTAAATCTTTATCAAAATCACAAGTAATAGCTATATTTTTTTCATCCGATAGGGGTTTTACCATCAAAACAACCCGATTCAACAATTGATTAATATCGCCTGGATATTTTTCAAGTGCCAACTGTCGCACTTCAGCTAACGACAACTCTCTCAAGTCTTTAATCAATCGATTTAATCTAACTGCTTCTTCAAATAAAGATTGCAGCTGTTCTTTTCCTGGCTTAATGACATCATCAAGCATGCCTTCCAAATTCCCCTGAATAATTGCCAATGGTGTTTTTAATTCATGTGCAACATTTGCAAACAATTGTTTACGCAATTTTGTATTTGTTGCTAAGGTGTCAGACATGCGATTAAATACAGCAGCCAGGTGTCCTACTTCATCCGTTGTTTCCACGAGAACTTGATGCCCAAATTTACCTCGTTCGATTTTCTCTGCTGCTTCACTCAGCTCACGTAATGGGACTGTTATACTCCGTGCTAAAAGGTAGCTGACACCTAGTCCGATCACTAATATTACAAGACCTACCCATATTAGTGATGTATGCACGGAAGTTAGAAAATTAGTTTCATGTGGCCCCATCATCATCCCATTAGAATGCATCTGATTCATCTCCATATGCTGCATCGTCAGATAATGTTGAAATGAATCTGTCATTTGTATGTTTGCCATATAAATTAAAATAAAAACTGTGAAGGCTATAGATAAAAACATCAACCCTGTAATTCGATAAATTATGCTATTAAAATTCCCCATGTTTATCCCTCCGCAAATTTATAGCCAACACCATAAACAGTCAGTATATACTTTGGTTCTTTAGGATTTTCTTCCAACTTTCGCCGCAAATTTTTTATATGGACATCAATGGTACGGTCATAGCCTTCAAAACTATCACCTTGGGTTTGTTCCACAATCTGAAGGCGCGTAAATACTCTTCCAGCATGGGTAACAAACAATTCAAGAATTTTAAACTCCGTTGCTGTTATGTCTATTAATTCAGCATTTTTAGATACTTGATGCCTTTCAAAGTCTATATATAAATTTCCTATATGCAATGAAGGCTTCTGCGCAGAGACTCTATTTACTCGTCTTAAAATCACTTTTGCCCTTGCTACTACTTCCTTCGGGCTGAACGGCTTGGTTACATAATCGTCTGCACCTATTTCAAGTCCAATCAACCGGTCCGTTTCTTCATCTCGCGCAGTAAGCATAATAATAGGCACTTCATTGTCCCTACGAATTTTCCTGCATACATCCCATCCATCCATTTCTGGCAGCATAATATCCAAAATCATAATACTAGGATTCTTTTCCCGAACAATCTGTATTGCTGTTAATCCATCATAAGCAGTATATATAATAAAGCCTTCCTTTTCGAAATAAGACTTTAATAATTGTACGAGTTTTTCATCATCATCTACTAATAGCACTGAATATTTAATCATATATTTTCTCCTTTTAATGTGCTGTTATTTTCAATAAAAATAGCAAGCTGGTACAAAAACATTGTCCAGCTTGCTCAAATTTACGATGGAGGATTTTCTTATTCAGCTTCAACCATTGTCATCATTCCACCATCTTCATGATCTAAAATATGACAATGAAGCATCCAAGTCCCTGGTTCTTCCATTTTGAATGCAACATCTACATATTCTCCCGCTGGAACATTAATCGTATCCTTCCATGTTTCTCTCTCTGGAGCTTTTCCATTTAGAGACACCACTTGAAAATAGGTTCCATGTAAATGAATTGGGTGATCCATTGGATGCATTCCCTGTGTATCTTTATTCCAAAAACGAACTTTTACGACTTGTCCAACTTTCACATGCAATGGCTCAGTATCGGGAAAAGCTTTTCCATTAATAGTCCACTGCATAGCAGGCATCGGCTCCATTTTTGTTTGATCTGTCATATTATTTGCCATCATTCCATCGCTACTACCCATTGACATATGGTTCATCCCTGCCATATCGTGCATTGCATTTGCCTGCCCGTTATGATTTGTCATCATATTCATCATTGTGGATCCGAGTTCTAAAACATAGTCAGGAGATTTCTCTAAAATAGCAGGAAAACTTTTACTTGCAGGCGGAACGAACGGAGATGCTACGGGAACAATTGCTTCCCCTTTATATTCTACAGGAATATTGATTCCAAGCTCTGGTCTATCACTAGTTAAATGATAGACTTGCCCTTCTTTTCCATTTGCAGCAACTTCAACGTCCAATCGCTCACCAGGTGCCAAGGTAACCTTATCAGTTGTATATGGCTCTACCAAAGCGTGTCCATCTGTATGTGTTACTCTAAAATCATGCCCATCCAATTGCAATGTATGGTATGCAGCTGTTGACGCATTAATGAATCTCAGTTTATGCAATTCACCTGCTCTAAAAACCAATGGGGCAATGGCTTCTCCCGTTTTTCCATTTACCGTTTCAATATTTCCATATCGTTCCATATTGCCACGAGAGGTTCCTGTCAAACGGTTACCATTTTCATCTAAATACCAATCATCAAGTACTAAAACATGGTCGCCGCTATATTTGTCATCCGCATCCGTTTTTACAATAAATGGAGCATACAAGCCCATATCAACTTGCGTCAGTACCGGACGATAATGGGAATGATACCAATACGTTCCAGCTTCTTTTGCGGTGAATTCATAATGGAATGAATCTCCTGGTGCGATGACACGACTAGGACCATCTTGATCGTTCGGTACAACCAAACCATGCCAATGTATATTTGTTGTTACTGGCAAATGATTTATGCCATCAACGACAACACGTTCACCTTCATGAACCACAATTGGTGTTCCCGGAACCGTTCCATTATAGGTCCATACTGTCGTTGATAACCCCGGTTTTAACTCCCAAACACTTTCTTTAATATCCAGTGTAATATCAGCGGCCTGTGCTGTTACGTTTAATGCAAACAATGCAGCCGCTGCTGTAGCTGCCAAACAACTACGCCATTTTATTCCACACACCATAATCTAGGCCTCCTTGATATTTATTTTTGAATTTTTTTTAAGCATCCTTATCCATTTTGCTGGCAATTTTAGCTAGAGACTTAGCCATGCTTGCCAATAAATAAAAGAAACATACGATTCCCACCACATATAGCCCCATAAAAAGAAATCCAAATCCACTCATCATGCCATTGTACATCATAACAAACACCTCTTTCTTTTTGTCGTCTATACGTTTAAGATAACTCTTATTCACGTATATTCGCTGTCTTTAAATTATCCCCTGCATTTTATAATTGTTGTTACTGCTATCCTCAATCAACCTCTATATGTATCTTAGTATAAAAATGTAAATAAGATATGCTTTAAATATGAAGATCTTATGAACTTATAAAAATATTAGTTGTACATAATTAAATCAAAAATGATATGGTCAAGACAAATGTGTAAACATTCTTGCAAACATACCGCACTATTCTTATCGATTATGATTATCGAACATATTCACCAAATCACGTTCGGCCGCATTAAATCCTAAGTGGATTCGATCAGCCTGCTTTCGCTTATGGTCACGCTAATACATACAAACGAACCATTCCAGGGATGCTTCATGCAATAAAAAAATTTTTGCTCTCTTGACGAGTAGCACCCCATAAAAAGAAATAGGATTGCTTGCTTGAATAAGCGGGCGATCCTATTTTGTGTTAAAATTTTAGATAAGCACATGAAAAATCCAACGATAAATTATATTAAAATAAAACAGGCATTTTTCCACTCTTCTTTTGAGGATTTTCATTTTTTCTTGACATAAATAAAACCTCCAAGTCAATTTTATATTACATCACCTTAGAGGTTTACACAACCTATGAAGGTTTCTCAAACCTTATCAATTTACTTTTTAAAAATCTGCTTACAAGGCTTGTTGTAAGTTATTTTTACGTTTTTCATTATATGCTTTTTTTAATTGCTCATTTACAATTTTCACTGCATCGGGAGATTTATAGATTTCAATTTTTGCATCAATCAAGCTAAGGTTTTCCTTGAGCCCCTCCATTTGTTTCATAATCTCATTGCGATGTTCTGTAAGTAATTTCTGGCGGACATTTATTGTATCAGTACCTTCCATACATAAATCTATATATTTCTTAATATCTTTAATTTGCATTCCTGTATTCTTCAAACAATAAATGATTTTAAACAAGTTTAAGTCTGATTCAGTGAATTCTCTGTTTCCGGATTTATTCCGTGAGACAAATGGTAAAAGGCCCTCTTTGTCATAAAAGCGAATGGTATACGCTGAAATATCAAACATAGTTGCTACTTGATTAATGGTATAACTCAAATTTGAACTCCCCTTTACATGGTATTAAAAACGTTATTAAAAATTAGCTTGACTTAGATATGACTCGAAGTGCTATCATCAATATAAACCACAATATAGTTATATTCAAGTGATTAATAAATACTTAAAGGAGTGTTATTATGACAAATAAAGTATTCATTTCCGGTGCAAATAAAGGGATTGGTTTTGAAACTGCCCGCCAATTAGGGCAACAAGGTTGGTCAATCTTATTGGGAGCACGTAGTGAAGAACGTGGCTTAGCAGCCGTAGAAGAACTCAACGCAGTTGGTGTCAATGCGGAATGGATCAAAGTAGATCTGAATGATGTACCAACTATCCATGCTGCGGCGGAATATATTCAAGTCAATCATGCTGACTTGAATGTTTTGATTAACAATGCCGGTATCCCCGGTGACATGCATAAGGGTGCTTTAGATTTCACTTCCGTTGAATTACGGGAAGTCTTTGATGTGAATTTTTTTGGAAACTTTGAAATGATTAAAGCCTTTACCCCCATATTAGCACCTAATAATGGGCGTATCTTGAATTTGACCATCCCCACAGTTGCCAAAGATTTCTTTTCACCCTTCGCTTATATGACTAGTAAAGCGCCATCAAACGCAATGATTGGGGCTTTTGGCCTATACTATACAAAAAATAATATCTCAGTTGAAATATTTGGTGTGATGCCGGGCGGGGTTACTACTGACTTGAATGGAAATATGACAGGACCATTCATGAAGACTCTTGCGCAAGGTGGCAAGGTCATTGTTGACCTTTTAACTAATGGGAAGTATTACCAAGGCAAGGTATTAAACGAATATGGCGTGGCTATGGATTATGAAGCTAATTATTTACTAAAAGCATAAAAAACATATATTGAAGGACCACACCTAATAGATACGACAAACTACTACAAAACAGCCTTGCCTTGCAGTAGTTTGATATTTTTAATAAGAATTGAGCCTGTGAAAAAAAGACTGTAAGTAAGCTCTTAAAGCACTTTGAACTGCAGCGACTAGCTGAAAAAAGCCCAAGCTTTGATTATTCGAAGCTTGGGCTTTATCTTTCTTCATGATTTTATAGCTTTTTCCAACCGCAAACCAGTATGTTTTATACAACCATTCTATTTATGTCTAAAATCGAATGATATGATGTGTTCTGTTCTACCATTTCAATAAATTTTACTAATGCACTTGTCATCAAAATCCCCTTATTTCGAACTAAAAAGCTTTGTGTTGCACTATATTGTTTAGGAACGGGAAAAGATCGCAAAACTCCTTCTGCTTCGTATTTTTTTATAGCGGATTCCGGAACGAAGGATACTCCTAATCCAGCTATTACACCGCCAATAATCGCATCAAGATTATTAAATTCCATAAATCGTATATTATACATAGAATTCGCTGCCAACCACTTTTCCAGCTGTATTCGGTTTGGACAATGACAGCCTGCCGAACTCATGAGAAAAGGTTTCGTATAAATATCCTTGACATCATGATACTCAGGCGTGCTGATTAATACAAATTTTTCTTCTGAGACAAGCTCTTCAATAAGATTATCATCGGCAACCATCGACTTCACAAAAATAATATCCAGCTGAAAATTTTGTGTCTTTTTTATCAATTCAGCCGTCGTCTCCGTTAGAAGTGAAAGTTCCACATTAGGGTATGTTTTGTGGTATTGTACTAAAAGCTGCGGTAAATCAATCGTTGAAATAATTTGATTCGCACCAATCGCCAAACGGCCTTGAGGCTCACTGGATTCTTGCAGTGCTTTTTGTGCCTCGTCCATTAAATATAAAATCCGATCCGCATAAGACAACAATTTTTCTCCTGACGGAGTCAGAATCATTCCTCTTTGCCGATAAAAAAGCTGCGTCTTAAGCTCTGCTTCAAGCTGCTGTATCCTCGCAGTCACATTTGACTGAACATATCCAAGGGCCTGAGCCGCCTTTGTTATACTTCCCTCATGAGCCACTGAACGAAAAATCCGCAATTCATTACTCTCCATTTTGAGCCCCTCCCGCTCTATAAATCATTTCAAACGATTTATAGTATCTAATTTATTCATTTTACATGATACAAATATCATTGTAAACTAATTTTAGACATAAATATAAATTTAAAGTAATAAGTTGCGTTTTCCGAACCCCATCGCAATTATTCATACTTTTAACAAGGAGGATTTTATGATACATCATATTTCACGTAAATGGATGGTTTTAGCAATTGTTACTTTAGTTTCTTTCATTACAAACCTGGATGCTACGATCGTAGTTATAGGGCTTCCCATCATGGTGCACGATTTAGAACTCACTATGCTAACCGGATTATGGATTATTACATCCTACATCATCACCAGTACCATTTTTTTGCTCCCTGCAGGCAGATGGGCCGATATAATCGGAGCAAAACGCATTTTTATTTTCGGATTTGGGATTTTTACAATTGCTACCATTCTTTGCGGCATATCAACTTCCGGAACCACTTTAATTATGGCTCGATTTCTTCAAGGTATTGGTGCCGCATTTTCTCTATCTACAGCTACCCCGATCATCGTTCGGACTTTTCCTGACAACCAGCTGGGTCTTGCTATAGGAATTAATTCTACCGCTTGGGTTATTGGCTCTATTGCCGGTCCGGTGATTGGTGGTGCCTTAATCAAAGATTTTGGCTGGCAATCTATATTTTTTGTAACTATCCCTTTTTCAGTTCTCGGAATGATTGGGGGCTGGCTTGTCCTTGAAAGCAAAGAGGTATTGAAAAAAGCAAGAACAGATTGGTGGGGGATTTTAGCTTTTGGAGCAGGATTAATAACACTGCTGCTTGCTTTATCCGAAGGACCATCTAGTGGATGGCTGTCGCCCTTTATCATAACCCTGTTTTTAACTACACTACTTATGTGGAGTGCTTTTATTGTTATTGAAATGCATACCCAGGAGCCCTTATTTAAACTTAATATACTCACAAATATTCATTACGCTGCCGGTTTAGGCATTACAGTAAATTATTGTATCGGCTATTTTGCAATTCTTTTTCTTCTAACACTTTATTTGCAGGGAGCGCTTCAGTTAACTCCTCTGCAATCAGGAATCCTCATGATTCCACTGTCTGCCCCACAGTTGATTGCAAGCCCCTTCGGCGGTATGCTGGCGGATCGATTCGGATCAACACGAATGATGCTGATTGGTATATCCTTTGTTACCTTTGGTATTTTCCTGCTAAGTCAGCTAGGTCCTCAACTTTCTGTTTCTTCTGTAGTAATTCCCCTGCTTATCATTTCTGCTGCTGGCGGAGTCGCCTGGCCTGCATTGGCCAAAACAGTTTTTTCGTCAACCCCAAAAGCTGATGCCGGCTCAGCCTCCGGAATGTTTTATACGGTCTATAACATTGGCAGAGCCTTGAGCCAAACACTGGCTTTAGTTGCAATGGAATTTAGTGTATCGTCGGATATCATCTCGCAAATATTACAAGGAACGTCGAAGGGACAATCCCACGCACAGCAAAACAGCTTAGTATACGCCGTTGATAACAGCTTTGTGTTTTTTTTAATTTTCTTTGTACTTGCCCTGTTTCTTACTCTATTTCTAATTCGCCCGCAAAACAATACGAAGTAACCCTACCAAATAAATAATGAAACATGTACATTCATTTAGCGACCATTACTACAGCCAGAATTTCTAGTTGCGGGATATAAATAAAATGCCTTTGGTCATTACTTCGGTAATGACTGAAGGCATTTTATACTATTTCGATAATGGCGCCTACGTAAAGTCTCCGTTGGGACAATTTATCTTTACCAACTATTCCATAAGAAATTTTTAATACATTCGCCATTCTTATACAATCATTAACTAATTTACAGCAGGTGTAGTATCTTCTCAGCAAGTTCACTGCCCGCATAATCAGGAATGTACGATAGACAAGCTTCAAAATCCCTATGGCGCATATTCGTTAAATCCCGTACCTTGCGCCATGTCAAAGTGACACCACTATCTTCTACCTGATGTGCAGCCCAAGATACTTCCCTAGACCAATATTGCCCTGTGTTTCCTCATGCTGCTGTATCTCAGCAAAGCATCTAGGCCATATGCAAAGATATTTTCTTACTGGAAAGATGTAATATTTTTTCAACAGCATAAGCCGTATGGAAGCATCACTATTACGGATTTCAGGATTATAACTCGGCAATATTTCCAAGGTTACCTGCAATACCCAGACCATTTTCTGCCCCTTTTCATATGAAAAGAATCCCCATGCCAGTTAAGGCATGAGGATTCTTTTGGTGTCATGTAAATAATATATCATTTCAGATACAGCTCATTGGGTAAAGCAATTT
>Ga0065701_1012732_pt1 | contig 15168 bp, 13 predicted proteins | sample Biomet1_FD_59088 | JGI IMG/M metagenome (GOLD analysis project Ga0065701, IMG submission 59088) | Microbial communities from bioreactor (seeded with anoxic lake sediment) at LBNL, California, USA - Biofuel metagenome 1 version 3... | ecosystem: Engineered > Bioreactor > Anaerobic > Unclassified ...
AAACTGATGATAATTATTTCTATCAACTAACACTACCTGGAAACCACTATTCTTTAGTTTATTAGCCAATTTAAGTCCACCAAATCCACCTCCTACTATAACAACACGCTTTTTACCAACATCCGGTATATTAAAACTCATACTCTATTGTTTATTTGTTAATGTTAAAAACAATCTTCCCTAAAAAATGTTCTTGAATAATATAAATGTATTGGCATGCAAAAGTAACGCAAAAAAGTCAAAAAACAAAGTTCAAAATCAAAATACATATTACATCAACTTACATTAAAAGAAAAACTAGTTGACAAATTAGCTAATAAAAACAAATCAGTCAGGACAAAATAAAGATAGGTATTTTAACTGATAAAAATAGAGATATAAAACAATAAATTAGAATTTAACATAAAAAAGAAGTATGGAATAAATTAAACCATAAAAAATATTAATTTTACAAATAAATATTCAAATAAAATAGTAAAGATATTAGTAAAACCAATACCTTTGTACAAATTAAGGATAGTTAAATTTATATTAGTATTTTAGTAAAGAGAGCTTTATCAGTTAATTTTAGATTCAGCTACCAAAAAAATTAAGTTTATGAAAACAACGACAAAAAAAGTGATGGCCTTAGCCATATTCTCATCAACGTTGCTCTTCTCAGGATGTCAAAAAGACTTATATGATCCGGAATATGCCGCATCAAAGAATGGACTTATAACAGGAGTCCCATCAGATTTTAACTGGTCTACCATTTCATCCGTTAATCTTACCGTGAATGTTGATGATCAGTATAACGGAGAGTTTTATTATATAGTGGAAGTATTTGACCAGAATCCTGTTATCAATAGCAATGCAAAATTACTAGGAAAAGGAGTAGCCAAGAAAGGACAAGCATTTAGTTCTGTCATTTCAGTGCCACAGACAACAAAAAGTATTGCAATTAGGCAGACTTCTCCTACAGGTCTGACAATTACCCGTGTTGTAGATGTTGCAAGTACTGTTACAGTGGATTTCGGAGCTACTGCAACCAAAGCTGTTAGTACAAGAAGTGATTATAGTTCTGTCTCAACAAAGAGTATTACTGTATCTGACAGTGATTTCCCTACATCAGCACCAGTCGGAGCAATCAAATTCAAGGAAAATAATTTCAATGCAAGTTCAAGCTATACTCTTGATGATGGTTTTTCTGGAAGAGTTGATTTGGGTGATAAAACAGGTATTTCCTTGTACGCATCAGGAAAAGTTCATTTGACATATTTGTATTTAACAGCAACCAGTAAACTATATCTATTACCTGGTGCAGAAGTAACATCAGATAGCAATAATCTGGGGCAAAGTGGTAGTGTTATATCCATTAACAGTGGAGCTAAGCTGATATTAACAAGTGCAACAGAAGCTAGTTCTAATGTTAAGATATTTAACAAAGGAACTATAGAAGCTACGGATGTTAACACATCGCTTAAAATAAGCAATTCAGCACAATTATATAATAGTGGAACCATATCTTTGGCCGGAAAACTTAGCGGAGAAAACGGACAAAGTTATATAGAAAATTATGGAACTATCACAGCTCAGAACCTTGAGACAGCGGGAAATAGCAGCATGATAAATGCCGGGACTGTAAATATTGCACAGAAGACATATATTAGCAGTACAAATGCAGTGTGGAGAAACGAAAGTGGAACCTATACTACTACAGATATGGAAATAATTGGACATAATCCTAACTGTTTTAATGCATGTGAGTTGATTGTAACAAATCTATTAAATTTAAATAGTGGAGCTCTTAAGATTGATGCAGGTGCGTATGTTAGTTGCAATACCCTTTACATGGACAATGCAAGAATTGACATGGGTAATAATGCTATATTAAATGTGCTCACACAAGCTAATTACAATTGGAACCCTAAAGCAAACAGTTATGGTATTTATGGTCCGAGCACAGGCAAAGCTTTACTTAAAATTAAGAAAGCTGTTCAAAATTCCGGATCATATCCGATCATTAATTATGGAGGAAATCTTCAGATTGAATGTCAGGATCACCCCTCTATAAACGTTGATGATTACAATGCAAGATACACAGAGGATAGCTCAGTTGAATGGGTTCCATTAAATGGCACATCCATGACTATTGCAAAAAGTGGGTGTTCTGAAGGAAATAATGCAGCAACAGGCAATGTCGCTGCTGACCCAACTTTTCCCATTGTTGTTTCTCCTGGCACATATTACACCTATGCTATGGAAGACTTGTGGCCGAACTATGGTGATTATGATTTAAATGACATAGTAGTAACCGTTAACTATGATTCACAAATTATTAGCAATGATAATAAGGTGCATAAGTTAACTATTAATGCAGAATTAAGAGCTCTAGGTGCAAACAAATCTATAGCAGCTGCACTCCAATTTGATAACATCCCGGCAGAAAAAATTAAAAGTGTAAGCTACTCTGTATTGTCTTCAGATGGATCTGTATTAAAAAATATAAATCCTATAGATGGGTCTGTATTTGAAGTAAATAATAACAATATTGAAGCCGGTCAAACAAAAGCAGTAATTCCTCTGTTTGACAATGCGCACAATTTACTTGGAACCTCAGGAATAACCAATACTGCTATAGGTGGACAAACAGCTCAGCCTAAAACTGTATCAATTGAGATTCAGTTCACAACTGGTAATAACAAAGAAGTTGCTCAAAGCGATATCGACGTAAAAAATCTAAATTTCTTTATTGTCACTGATAAACAAAAAACAAATAGAACTGAAGTTCACTTGGCTGGATACAATGCTACAGACAAAGCGAATAAAGGCCTATTCGGAACAGGTGATGATAATTCTAACAATGGCACTGAATATCGAAGTAAAAGCAATCTGGTCTGGGGTATGATGATTCCTACAATATTCAACTATCCTATAGAAAACACTAGTATATTGCTAGCATATCCGGAATTTGAAGCATGGGCAAAATCTGGAGGAACCCAAAACACAAATTGGTACAATTCCCCTTCTAGTAATTATATCTACAAATAAAAGTACATTTTTACTACTATATTAAAAAAGAGCAGAATTGATATTCTGCTCTTTTTTAATATAAGTAGCTGTCAATTAAAAAATAAATCAATAAAATAAGGTGATAAATCAAACAAATATTATATTTTTGTTTTTAGAAGGATGTTAATATCTTTTTCAGCTAATAATATTGATTAAATCATGAGAATAAGCACTATTAAAATAGTAACCGTTCTATTCTTTTTCACATCGCTATTATCTCTATATAGCTGTAAAAAAGATTATTACGACCCATATTATGTGGTTCCTTCCCCCTTTACAGGTGTTCCTGATAATTTTGATTGGTCAACTATCAGTTCCATAAACCTAGCAGTGAACGTAAATGATGAATATAACGGAAAATACTATTATATAGTGGAGGTTTTCGATAACAATCCTATTCTTGACTCTAATGCTACTTTATTAGCTAAAGGAGTTGCTAAAAAAGGAGAGTTATACACATCAGAGGTAAATTTCCCACAGGCTTTGAATACTATCTATATTCGCCAGACAGCTCCAAATGGCTTAAAAATAGTACAGGAACGTATAATTGATGCCAAAGAAGTCACTGTTAACTTTGCTGGATATTCATCAACTGCAAGTGTTAAATCAAAAACAGTTAGTTTACGTTCTGAAGCGCCTACCTATCAGGGGATAAGAAGTGGAGCTACGGCTATTGATTTGAATACAGCTTCCCAGACACTGACTGCCGGAAAATCATACGTTATTACCGGAGGCACTTATTCTGGAAATATCGTATTCTGGGGAGGACAAACCACAACTGTTTTTGTTGAAGGAGAATGGAATATACCATCCAATCAAAACGATTTTCAGAACGGATTGGAAGTGGTTGTTTTAAATGGAGGAAAAATCTCTTTCAGTAATAACAGTCAAACTATTAATGGGTATAATGGAATAAATATATTTATTATGGCTGGAGGTATTTTCAATTCAGAGAAAAAAGACATAAATATTAATTTCACCAATACCGGAGGAAATATATATAATGCAGGAGGATTATACCTCAACCAAATGAAACTAAACGGAGGTGAATTTTATAATAATAGTTCAACTGTTGCCATTACAGAATTTACGCAAACCGGTACTATTAGAAAATCATGGCGTTCTTACATTAGGATATATTGATACTTCTAATGGCTTTATTATAAATAACTACTGCAATATAAATGTTACAGGAGACATCACAACTTCCGGAGCTACATTTAATCTATATAGCAGCACCATTCTATCATGTGCAAGCTTTAATCCAAAAGGAACAGATGTGAACATGGAAGCCTTTTCCTTGTTTGATGTTTCCGGAACAACAACATTTAATTCCTGGTCAAGCACAGTTAACGGAACCGGGACTGGCTCTAACTTCGCTTTGGCACGTATGAAGAATCTTGTTTGTCAGTGGTTCAAAAAGTGCTACTTTTAGTGGTAATTTTGGAACTAGAGTGTTCAACATACAGTGCAAATGGAAATAAAAATCTTATTTATTCCCCTGCACATATGGTCAGTTACGAAAGTCCTACAGTATTGATTCCTGCCAGTGAATGTACTGGTAAAGGAAGCTATCCTCAAGGAACCACTCCTACCGATCCCTCTTTCCCTATAGAAGTTGCCACAAGTAGTGTTTATACCTATGCCATAGAAGACTTCTGGCCGGCTTATGGGGACTATGACATGAACGACCTTGTAGTACAAAACCAGAGCTCTTATATGGTAGATAATATGAATAAGGTTACCAGTATGACAATAGACGCAAAGCTAATAGCTGTGGGAGCTGAAAAAAAATTAGGTGCAGCATTTCAGTTAGACAACGTTCTCGCTAATAATGTATCAAGTATTACTGTTACATCAGATTCACCTTCTAACCGATTAAATGGCACAGTCTTTACAATTAGCTCTGCAGGAATAGAAAGTGGGCAAACAAAAGCTGTAATTCCCCTTTTTGACGAAGCTCATCACTTTCTTTTAAATAACGCAAGCGAAAGATACTATACATTAAATACAATTTCAAAAACCCAATATATAACTCCAAAAGAGGTAAAGATAACCATTACGTTTAAAAATGGTACCGTCAGTCCAACCGACATTGCTGTTAAGTATCTAAACTATTTTTTAGTGACTGATGCAAAAACAGAAAATCGAAAAGAGATCCATCTTGCAGGATATTCCCCTACAGACAAGGCTATAACAAGCTATTTCGGTGGAGGGCCTAATAATATACCTTCTAATAATGATTTATCATTAAATGGAGTGTATTACAGGGGAACTGATAATCTGATTTGGGGAATTATGATACCAGCTTCTTTTAATTATCCGGAAGAATATGTAAGCATTCTTAAAGCATACCCAAAGTTTAAATCATGGGCCACTTCCGGTGGTACTATCAGTCAGGACTGGTACACAAGCTCGAATGCGGATAATACATATATTTATACGAATAATTAGAGAAAAAAAACTATTAAATCTTTATTTTAAGTAACTTTGTACCCAGAACAAATACGGCACAATAAAAAAGATAAAACTACGATGAAAAAAAAGATATTACTAATTGANGACAAAGAGTCTATAGCTAAGGTTGTTTCCATTTATTTGTCAGCAGAATTCGACCTTACTTATTTTGAAAATCCCATTAAGGCCATCGCATGGTTACAGGAAGGAAACATCCCTGATCTTATAATCTCAGATATCAGAATGCCAGAAATGCGCGGTGATGAATTCTTGCACTATATAAAGGCCAATGCATTGTTTAGCCTCATACCAGTAATTATGCTATCCAGCGAAGAAAGTACATCAGAACGAATCAGATTACTGGAAGAAGGAGCAGATGATTATATTCTCAAACCTTTCAATCCTATGGAATTAAAAATACGCATCAAAAAAATAATTAAGGAATAAATGCAAAAGCTCGTTTATATAGGTAATAATAAAAAAAGTATTATTCATTTCAACGAACTATACGAAGCCGAAATGAAGATTACAGAGAATTGCTATGAGGCCACCCGGTGGTTGTCTCAATGTAATAGCAAAGAGACTGCGATAATTCTTTTTGAAAAAGGAATTTTAAAAAAAGATTTAGCAGACATTTCATATCTGCATAATAAGTTTTATCATACCTATATTATTCTTATTACAAGTGCATTAACCAAAGAGGAAGGCTATCTCTATTTAAAAAGTGGTATTTGTGACACACTTTCGTTAAATGAAAGTAAAGATAATTTCGAACGAACACTTAATTTTATATTAAACAGGCAACATCAGTTTCAGAATGCACGTCAGAATCAAAATTCCATCAAACATTTTCATTTGCCATTGTGGAAAAGAGTGTTCGATATTATTTCCTCAAGCATTGCCCTTATTTGTCTTTTCCCTTTACTTCTATTGGTTGCAATAGCTATCCGAATAGAAAGTAAAGGTCCTATTGTTTATAAATCAAAACGAGTAGGAAGTAACTATTGCATTTTTGATTTCTTAAAATTTCGATCCATGTACACTAATGCAGACAAAAGGCTAAAGGAGTTTAATGACCTTAATCAATATAAAGATGAGGCAAATGAAGAAAAAAATAAAAATGCTTTGTCAGAGGAAAAATCAAAAGATACAGATGAAATAATNCTGGTATCAGACGACTACGTGATTCCGGAGCAAAGATATATTGCTCAAAAAAGTATTGAAAAGAAAAATTCATTTGTAAAATTGGAAAATGACCCACGTATAACCAAAGTAGGATATTTCATACGTAAATATAGCATTGACGAGCTCCCTCAATTAATAAATATTCTGAAAGGAGATATGTCTATTGTTGGAAACCGTCCTCTCCCACTCTACGAAGCCGAACTGCTTACCAGTGATGAATATATAGATCGTTTTATGGCACCTGCAGGACTCACAGGACTATGGCAAGTTGANAAGCGAGGAGATGCAGGAAAAATGTCTGCTGAAGAACGTAAACTTTTGGATATACAATATGCCCAAAGCTATTCTTTTACCATGGATGTGAAAATTATTTTAAAAACAGCAACTGCGTTTGTTCAGAAAGAAAACGTATAAATTATGAGAGACAAACTACTATCAATTCTTATTTTTTTCTGTTTATGTTTTGTGCTTCCATTACAGGCGCAAGAGAATGATATTGCAAATATGACTCCGGAAGATTATGCTAGTTTAAAACTTCCTCCACTTGATTCTTTATTTGAAAACGCCAAAAAAGGGCCGACTTTTCAGATATTAGATGTGCAAAAACAAGCAGAAATTAGTCTATTAAAAAAAGAGAAACGAAGCTGGCTTAAATATTTTACTGTAGGTAGTGGATATAGCTATGGTATTCTTGGTAGTACGTCAGGTTTTTCCAATTCAGCGACTCCGCTTTATTACCAATACAATGAAAACACTCAACATTCTTATCATGTTAGTGGAGGTATTGGTTTTTCTATAGAAGATCTATTCGATTTGAAGCCACGTGTTAATAGACAAAAACTAAAGATTAAAGAGATCGATCTGCAGAAAGAAAAAAACATGAATGAGCTAAAACAGGATATAATCAGTTTATACACTTCCATTTTATCTTCCATTTCAGTCTTAAAATTAAAAGCGGAAACTGTAACATTTACAAATGCTCAATATAAAATTGGAGAAAATGATTTTTTAAATGGGAAAGGAGATATCAATACTTTAAGTACCTTAAAAACAATGAAAATTCAAACTTTTAATGATTATGAAACAACACGTTCTATAATTAATCGAGACATATTAATGTTAGAAACATTAACCAANACTCCCATTATTAGTAAAAAACAATAAAGAATACTTAAGAATGGAATACTTATCCTATATACTAAAATTTTTCTATCGCATTCGTTGGTGGCTGGTTATTGTGCCTATATTATTGACTATATTAGCAATTTATGCTACTAAAAATATGGGCCGTACTTATGATACAAGCACTACTGTTTATACAGGTCTTATTTCCGGATATACTATTGAAGCTAGTTCCGGAGCTACAGTCAATCTAACGCAACAAAGCACGACTTTAGATAACATACTAAATATTATAACTTCCGAGAGCACACTCAAAGATGTATCTTTGCGACTCTATGCTCAAAATATGATGCATGGAAATCCAAATAATGATAATAACTATATGCAGTCTTCTACCTATAAAGAATTATTAAAAATCACTCCTAAAGAAGTACAAAAATTAATTAATAAGAAAGATGAAAAAAGAACCATAGAGAATCTTAAGGCTTATGAAAAGCCTAATTCAAAGAACTTTGTATACGGTTTGTTTCATTGGTTTCATCCTGATTATAGTTATAATGCCCTTTTAAGCAATATAAAAGTTACCAGATTAGGAAACAGTGATATGATTGAAATCAGCTATTCAAATGGAGATCCGGGAATTGCCTATAATACCTTAAAAATATTAAATGATGAGTTTACAAGCCAATACCAGGATCTTAGATTTGGTGAAACTAATGATGTAATTAAATTCTACGAAGAAGAATTGGCAAAACTGTCCAGAATGTTACGAATAGAAGAAGATTCTCTAACCCAATATAATATTGAAAAGAAAATCATTAACTATCCAGAACAAACGAAACAGGTTACTATGCTTAATAGTGATTTGTATTTAAAAAGTGAAGAATTTTTACTTGATTATAATAGTGCTAGGGTTGCGGTAGGTGAACTAGAAAAGAGAATTCAGAATCACATTATCACACTTAAAAACAATAGTCAATTTATTTCTAAACTGCAAAACATTACTGGATTGACTGCAAAAATAACTGAACTCGAGACATTTGGAGATAAAGCCACATCTACAAAAGAAATTGAAAACCTAAACGCATATAAAAAGCAGCTTAAAAAAGCAGAAAGTGATTTTACCACCTTTTCAGAAGCATATAGCTCTCAGAAAGCATCCAAAGAAGGCGTATCAAATGATGTTGTAATCTCCGCATGGTTGGAAGAAATGATTAAACTGGAAAAATCAAAAGCACAAATTAAAGTTATGGATGAAAGAAAAAACATATTGGATGAACAATATGGATATTATTCTCCTATCGGGTCTGTTATTAAACGCAAAGAACGAAACATTAGTTTTGTTGAGCAGAATTATATGTCAATGCTAAACAGCTTAAATGCTGCAAGATTAAGACAAAAAANNATTCAAATGTCATCAGCTACTTTAAAGATCATGAATCCTCCTGTATATCCTATTTCACCAGAAGGCACTAAACGAAAATCCATAATCATGACCATTTTCTTTAGCAGTATTGTTTTAGTAATTGGTTTCTTTTTAATTGTTGAATTACTTGACAGAACATTAAGAGATAAAATCAGGGCAAAGCATTTAACTTCAACAGATGTTATTGGGGCTTTTCCAGGAAATGACAAAATACGTTTCCGGAATTTTACAAAGATTAGGAATCAGGTTACTACAAAACATCTAAGTAACGCAATTCTTTGTTATTTACCTAATGATCAAAATAGGATTATTAACTTAGTTAGTACAGAAAATAAAGATGGCAAAACATTTATCGGAGAACAACTCGAAGAATACTGGACATCAATCGGATTGTCTATTTCCAGATTAACATGGCATAGTGATTTTCAGAAAGATTCTAAAGAATATTTGCTAGCACAGTCTATTAAAGATCTTTCATCCAATAATAAAAATGCAGATATTATAATTGTGGAATACCCGCCACTAAACGATAGTAATATTCCTACTAGCCTATTAAAAGAAGCAAGTATAAACTTGGTAGTTGCAAAAGCAAAACGTACCTGGAAATTTACAGATCAATTATTACTTAATAATGTAAAAAAGTCTATTGACAATGAATCTCCAACCTTTCTTATATTAAATAAGGCAAATATAGATGTGGTAGAAAGCTTTACTGGATTACTACCTCCTGTTAATAAAATAAATAAAATATTATATAAATACTCTCAATTTGGATTGACAGCGTCAGAATAATGCAAAGTAAAATCAAACATATAATTGAATTATCTATACCAAAAGTTGTGATTTACACATTTTTTGCAATATATGTTTATCTTTTTTATAAGGCCTCTTTACAAATAGGTAATATATTCGGTATTATCATCGCTTTTTTACCATTAATTTTTATTAGCGCTTTTTTACTATTAAAAAAGCCCACATGGAGTTTTGTAATATTATTTATTCTAAATTATATTGTGATGGGAGCCAGTAGATACATAACTTTTCCATCAAGTATTTTTATGGATGCGTCGATGGCGTTATGTTTTGCATGTGTGATAATAAAATCTACTTACGCAAATATTAATATAAAAAGATGTATCAACCCGCTGCTTATTATAACATTTATTTGGCTGTTATTTTGCATTCTTGAATTATTAAATCCTAAAGAGCCAGGATTTAATGACTGGCTTACAAAAGTTAGAGGATCAGCTATATATCCTTTAATGATGGTTATTTTAGTCAGTATTCTATTATTTAAATATAAACATCTTAAGTGGATTCTTATAACTTGGGCTATTCTTACTATATTAGCTGCGTTTAAAGGATATTGGCAAAAGAATCATGGATTTGACTCTACTGAATTGACTTGGTTATATGTCGGAGGAGGTGCAAGAACTCATTTAATAAGTACCGGAATCAGGTATTTTTCTTTTTTCTCTGATGCCGGCAATTTTGGTTCATCAATGGGGTTTTCCTTAGTTGTATTTTCTATCACAGCTTTTTATATAAAAAAGAAATCACTTAAAAGTTTGTTTTTAATAGCAGCTTTGGCTGGAGGATATGGTATGTTAATTTCTGGAACAAGAGGCGCTTTAATTGTTCCATTTGCGGGATATGCTTCATTCATACTTTTATCAAAGAAATTAAAGCCAGCCTTATCAATGCTTATTATGATTATTATAGCACTCTGTTTCTTTAACTTTACATCTATTGGAAATAGCAATTCATTAATACGGAGAATGCGTACTGCGTTCGACATGAATGATGCCTCTTTTAATGTTAGACTTGAAAATCAAGAAAAAATTAAAAGAACATCTTAAAGACCTTCCATTTGGAGCTGGTTTAGGATTTGGTAGTACTCCCGACAGACTAAGTAAGGATTATGAATTTTCCACAATACCAAGTGATTCATGGTTTGTAAGAATATGGATACAAACCGGTATAGTTGGGTTAACATTGTATATTATACTTATATTTCTGGCCATCGCTATTGGAGGATATATAGTATTATTTAAAATTAAAGATAAAGAATTACTAGGGATACTATCTGCACTTTTAGCCGGTGTTGTTGGTCTAACAACATCAGCCTATGGCAATGAATTATTAGGTCAGTTTCCCAATTGTTATCTTTATTTTATATGTCTTGCTATCGTATTTATGGGGAAATATTACGATAAAGAATTAGAAGAACATGAGCAACTTACCTGAAATATCTATTATAACAGTCAATTACAACGGATTGAAAGATACCAGTGAACTAATTGAATCACTTCATAATCATATATCTCTTTCTTATGAAATCATAGTAGTAGACAATGCATCCAAAGTAAACGAAGCTGCACTTTTACAGGAAAAGCATCCACATATCATAACTATACGAAGTGAAGAAAATCTGGGATTTTCAGGGGGAAATAATCTGGGAATTCGCCAGGCAAAAGGAAAGTATATTTTTCTTATTGAATAACGATACGTTTATTGAAGAGGATACTTTTCATTGTCTAATCAAAANATTGGAAAACAATCCTGAAATAGGAGCGGTTTCACCTAAAATCAAGTTTGCCTTTCCTCCACGCAATATTCAGTTTGNTGGTTATCTTCCACTNTCAGCCATTACTTTACGAAATGATTTAATCGGTTTTGGGANAAAGGACAATGGACAATATGAAACTCCAGGCCGTACTCCTTACTGCCACGGAGCAGCTATGATGATAAAAAAAGAAGTGATTGAGAAAGTAGGATATATGCCCGAGATTTATTTTCTTTACTACGAAGAACTAGATTGGAGTGCTCAAATTGAGAAAGCAGGATATGAATTATGGTATGAGCCCCGTTGCACAGTATATCACAAAGAGAGTCAAAGTACTGGACAGCAAAGCTATTTAAGAACATTCTATCTTACTCGTAACCGACTATTGTATGCGTGGCGTAACAGATATGGAATAACCCGATTAATAGCCATTCTTTATCAGTTACTCATTGCNGCTCCCAAAAACAGTCTGAGTTTTCTTTTGAAGAGCAGAACTGATTTAGCTAAAGCTGTATTCAAAGGAATATATGCTTTCTTTATGTTGAATAAAAAAAAGGACTAATTCATGGATGGACTTATAATTTTAGACACGATAGATTCTATACTCTTTTTTCTCATGGCAGCCTCCGTGGGATATCTTTTGATATTTGCCGCAGCCAGTATGGCAAAAACAACTTACTTCTACCCTCTTGCTACAAAAAAATACAGATTTGCTGTTTTTTTTCCTAGCCTACAAGGAAGATAAAGTTATAGAGTCCGCTGTGCATTCTTTTCTTCAACAAGAATATCCAAAAGAGTTTTATGACGTGATCGTCATTTCTGATAAAATGAAGGATGATACAAACCACCGTCTTCAACAATTACCAATAGAACTGCTTATTGTTGATTTTGAAAATAGTTCCAAAGCAAAGGCTCTGAATTTTGCAATGGATANGCTTTCTAACCCCAAATATGATATGGTTGTGATTATGGATGCGGATAACACTGTTCATTCTGATTTCCTTCAGAAATTCAGTAATACGTATGAATGTGGCGCAACCGTTATTCAAGCTCACCGCATGGCTAAAAACTTAAATACAAGCACCGCAATTTTAGATGCAGTCAGCGAAGAAATAAATAATTCCATCTTCCGGAAAGGACATGTAAGACTCGGATTTTCTTCCGCTCTGATTGGTTCAGGTATGGCTTTTGAGTATAACTGGTTTAAAAATAATATCAAAAAAGTATCATCTGCCGGTGAGGATAAAGAGCTGGAAAGTTTGCTTTTAAAACAAAGAATTTACATAGATTACATGGATGATGTTCTAGTATATGATGAAAAAACACAAAAAGAAGATGCTTTTCATAATCAACGTCGCAGATGGCTTTCTGCGCAATTCGCCTCTTTATGGAATGCCTTACCAGACTTACCTTCTGCAATTTTTTCAAAAAATATTGACTATTGTGATAAGATAGTCCAATGGGTGATGTTTCCTCGTGTGCTCTTGATCGGAATTATCGGACTATTATCTGTAACAACATCGTTTATAAATTGGGAATGGTCCATTAAATGGTGGATATTGGTATTTGTTCTTTTTCTTGCTTTATGCATGGCTATTCCTGATTATCTGGTTAACAAACAGTTAAAGAAAGCAATTAAAAAAGTTCCTTTACTTGCCTTTATGATGTTTTTCAATCTTTTTAGGATGAAAGGAGTTAATAAAAAATTTATTCATACAAAACATGGTGAGCATTAATATGGCAAAAATGAGCACTCAACAAATAAAAGAAAAATTAAAGCAATATCCTGCTCTTAAACACTTAGTGTTTAACTTTATTATGCATCCAGTAAAGACTCGTCCACAATGGTGGATACGGATATTTCAGTTTGCATATTTAAAAACAAAAAAAGGATCTGTCATATATCGCAGCGTACGAAAAGATCTTGTTCCTTTTAAACGTTTTATATTGGGAAATCATTCCGTAGTAGAAGATTTCTCTTGTTTAAATAACGCTGTGGGAGATTTAATTATCGGTAACAATTCTCGTATCGGATTAGGAAATACAATTATTGGTCCTGTGCAGATTGGAAGCAATGTAAATCTAGCACAAAATGTAACTATTTCCGGACTCAACCACAATTATCTGGATGTAAACAGAACTATTGATTCACAAGGTGTGTCTACCTTACCTATTTTTATTGAAGATGATGTTTGGGTTGGAGCTAATTCCGTTATTTTAGCAGGTATTAGTATAGGGAAGCATAGCATTATTGCAGCAGGTAGTGTTGTAAACCGTTCCGTTCCTCCTTTTACTGTGGTAGCAGGTAATCCCGCGAAAATTATCAAGCAATATGATTTTGACAGACAAGAATGGGTTAGAATAAAAAGCTAAAAAATATATCCTCAAAAAACAACTTTGAAAATAAATTGTTAACTTTAAAAACAATTTTTCAGGTAATAGACGATCAATAAATTTAATATAGGAGATTATATTATGGGATTAAGTTTTAAAGAAGCTTTAAAGAATCGGAGAACATATTACACTATTAGTAACAAATCACTTGTATCCGATCAGGAGATTGAAGATATAGTAAACTATGCTGTTACTCATGTACCTTCAGCATTCAACTCGCAATCTACAAGAGTGGTGCTGTTACTGGGTGAAAACCATAAAAAGCTGTGGAACATTACCAAAGAAACACTTCGAAAAATTGTTCCGGCCGAAGCTTTCTCTGCTACAGAAAACAAAATTGACGGAGCTTTTGCGGCTGGTTATGGTACAGTTCTTTACTTTGAAGATCAGATTGTGGTAAAAGGATTACAAGATGCTTTTGCTGCTTATGCAGAGAACTTCCCTGTGTGGTCAAACCATACCTCAGCCATGCACCAGCTTTCTATCTGGACAATGCTTGAAGAAGTAGGATTTGGAGCTTCGCTACAACATTACAATCCGCTGATTGATGAAGAAGTAGCCAAAGAATGGAGCTTACCTTCCACATGGAAACTTGTAGCTGAAATGCCATTTGGTATTCCAACTCAGGGCCCTGGTGAAAAAGAGTTCAAGCCGTTGAATGAACGTGTTAAGGTTTTTAAATAAAGACTTAGGAATATAACGATCTCGCTAATCAGTAAAATTCGGATTAGCGAGATTTTTTTTATTTCTATATTTGAGAATAATCCTATCAGAAGTAATATTAAAATTCAAAAAATAGTTAATCACATTGGATTACAAAATACAGAAAGAATCATTGTTAAGAATTTAGCAATATCTGGCACGATTATTGTAAGTGCATAATCTTTACGTTTACAATAATATTAAAATCTTAATACTATGAATGTATCCTTATACAATGGTGGGAACAAAGGACGTCCCACGTTCG